>Ga0194125_10005741_pt1 | contig 18729 bp, 16 predicted proteins | sample TA2KigC250mmetaG_FD_148626 | JGI IMG/M metagenome (GOLD analysis project Ga0194125, IMG submission 148626) | Freshwater microbial communities from Lake Tanganyika, Tanzania - TA2015034 Kigoma Deep Cast 250m | ecosystem: Environmental > Aquatic > Freshwater > Lake | place: Tanzania: Lake...
AACTCTTGGGGATATCTGAGAACAGGGTTGAAATAGAGTTAGAGGAGAGGGTCTTTAAGATTCCTCTATCCAATGTGGCAAGGGCCAATTTAGAAATAGATTTTTAAAAAGGGGAGATCGAATATGCCATCCAATCTCAATTTTGTAATTGATCAGGTAGGGAAGGATAAAGGGATAGACCGAAAGGTGATCATCGAAGCCTTAGAACAAGCCGTGCTGACTGCCTCACGAAAGAAATATGGACATCAGGGGGAGATTGAAGTCCGCTATAATGAAGAGATAGGCGAAGTGGAGCTATTTCAATTTAAACAGGTCGTGGAGAAAGTGGTGGATCCATCGACAGAGATCTCTCTCGAGGAGGCGAGAGAACTGGATAGTGAGGCTCAGTTAGGAGACAGCTTAGGGGTGAAATTGGGCACCGATTTTGGCCGTATCGGGGCTCAGACAGCGAAACAGGTGATTATTCAGAAAGTTCGAGATGCTGAACGTGAGAATGTTTATAATGAATTTAAGGATCGGAAAGGAGATTTGATCAGCGGAACGGTTCAACGGATGGAAAAGGGAAATCTCTTTATCAGCATTGGCAGAGCAGAAGCTGTCCTCTTCTCAAAAGAACAAATTCCAGGGGAGATATACCGCCAAGGGGAACGCATTCGGGCCTATATCCTTGAAATACATAAAAATACCAAGGGACCTCAGATTATACTCTCGAGAACCCATCCTGGGTTCCTGATCAAACTGTTCGAGATGGAGGTGCCGGAGATCTCTGAAGGGGTGATCAAGATCATCAGTGCAGCTCGAGAGCCTGGAGAGAGAGCAAAGATTTCTGTCTATAGTTCGAACCGGGATGTCGATCCAGTGGGGGCGTGTGTTGGAATGAAGGGCTCCAGAGTCCAGAACGTGGTTCAAGAACTGCGGGGAGAACGAATTGACATCATCCCATGGTCTCAAGATCAAGCAAAATACGTTTGCAATGCGTTGGCGCCTGCAAAGATCTCGAGAGTTTACATCGATGAAGAAAACCGCCATATGGAAGTGGTCGTAGCAGATGATCAACTTTCCTTGGCCATTGGGAAAAGAGGTCAGAATGTCCGTTTGGCCTCTAAATTGTCGGGATGGAAGATCGATATCAAGAGTGAATCCAAGATGGAAAAGATCTCGGGTGAGATCTTGGAAAGTTTTAAGGGACTTCCCTATATCGGAGATGTGGCCAGTCACATTCTTTATAACGAAGGGTTCCGATCGATCAATGAGGTTGCGGAGGTCGATCCAGAGGAGTTGGCCAGAATCCTTGAGATGGAAAAGGAGAAGGCTTCTGAAATTGTGGAAAGTGCTTTTCGGATGGTTCAGAAAGAGGAGATTTCAAAGGCCAGCCAGGGAGTTATGACAGAGGTTGAAGGGCCTGACCACGACCCTGTGGATCGAGTTGAAGGAGTTGGGGAAAAGACCGCAGAGATATTGAAAGCGAACGGATTTCAAACCATCCATGACATTTTAAATTCAAACGTGGAGAGGCTTTCTTCTCTTTCAGGGATTGGTATCAAGAAGGCAGAAAAATTGATCCAATCGGCTAAACGTTATGTGGAAAGAAGGTAGATCATTAATAACAAAGGCCATATCCCGATCCGAATGTGTATTGGATGCCGCAAAAAAAGAAAGAAGGGAGAGATGTTGCGATTGGCACGAAGCAGAGATGGGGTAATGGTCGTCGATGAAAAAAAGAACATAAGTGGAAGAGGGTTTTACCTCTGTCCAGATCTCAGTTGTTTAAAAATGGCACAGAAAAGGAACCTAATGAGTGAAATCACGGGAACCGAAAGATCGATGGTCTCTTTTGAGTCAAGGGTGTCTCATCCTGTTAACGATTTAACAAAGGGGAGGGAAAGAAATGGGGAAGGTTAAGGTCCTCGATCTTGCACGCGAAGTAGGGATGGAGGATGATAAGCTGCTTCAGAAATTGAAACGGATGGGGTTGAAAGTTAAAGATAAGAAGCCTCTTGAGCCTGAAAAGACGGTGTCCCCATCCGATGAAAAAGTAATTGAGAGAGATGCGGAGAAGGAAATCGTTGAGAAGCGAGTTAAACCAACTGTCATCCGAAGAAGGGCGAGAAGCCTTGAGGTGAAAGTTGAACCCCCCCCGCCTCCTCCCGCTCAGGTAGAAACGGTAATCTTGAAGGAAGAAGTCCCTGAGGTGAGAAAAGAAGAGATCAAACCCGAGAGAGAGGCTCCGAAGAAGAGGGTTAAGAAAGAGGAGAAACCCCCCTGGAAGGTGACAAAGGGCAAGAAGAAGGTTGAGGAAGCGATTGAACCTATTCCATCTGTTGAGATAAAAAAGGCAAAAGCTAAAGAGGAGGAGAAACCCCCCATCCAACCTGTTGTGGAAGTAATAACTCCTTCAGTCGCTGTGAAAGAGGTTAGGAAGAAGGCAGAGGCGAAGATAAAAGTTGAAGAACCTAAATCCGAAAAGATTCCGGTAAAAAAGCCTGAGATTAAATTTCTTATTGAAGAAGAACGTATAGAATCAGGGAAATTATTATCCCCCGCTGAAAAGAAAAAGGGGGTTGGCAAGAAGAGAAGAATCATTGAAGAGCGGATGTTGGTGGAAGGAGACTTTGAAGAGGAGAGAAGACCAGAAGGATTGGAAATTAGCCCCCGAGCTTTCAGGCCCATGAAAAAGAAGGTCGTCCTGAAATCGGCGAAGAAGACAGAGGTCACAGTTCCCAAACCCATTAAGAGGATCATTCGAATCTCAGAAGTCATCGGGGTCGGAGACCTGGCAAAAAGAATGGGCGTCAAGGGAGGAGAATTGATTAAGAAATTGATGGAGATGGGTGTCCTCGTCACTATTAACCAACTCATCGATGCCGATGTCGCCTCTCTGGTTGCAAGTGAATTTGGGTATGAAGTGGAGAGAATTTCCATCGAGCGATTAGATCTTTTAGAGAGGAAGGAAGACCTTCCTGAGCAGTTGCAACTCAGACCACCCGTGGTCACCATCATGGGTCATGTGGATCACGGGAAGACCTTGCTTTTGGATGCTATTCGTAAAACCAATGTCGTGGGAGGGGAGGCCGGAGGGATCACCCAACACATCGGGGCCTATGATGTCCAATTGGATCATGGTCATGTGGTTTTTATTGATACTCCCGGTCACGAGGCATTTACTGCGATGAGGGCCAGGGGAGCCCAGGTGACGGATATCGTCGTCTTGGTGGTGGCTGCAGATGATGGGGTGATGCCCCAGACCAAAGAGGCGATCGATCATGCCCGAGCGGCCAGAGTCCCAATCGTGGTGGCCATCAATAAGATTGATAAGCCGAATTCAAATCCTGAAAAGGTGATTAAGGATTTGGCGGATTATGGTCTGGTCCCAGAAAAATGGGGTGGCAATACCCTCTTTGCTGAGATATCGGCAAAACAGAAGATAGGGATCAAAGAGTTATTGGAGTTGGTCCTCCTACAAGCAGAGATTCTGGAATTGAAGGCCAATCCGAATAAACCCGCACGGGGAGTCATTATTGAAGCAAAATTGGATAAGGGAAGGGGACCGGTAGCCACCCTATTGGTACAAGAGGGGACCTTGAAAACTGGGGATATCTTCATTGCAGGCTCCCATTACGGAAGAGTAAGGGCCATGCTGAATGACAAAGGGGGGAGGATTGAAGAAGCCATACCCTCTATCCCTGTGGAAGTGGTTGGTTTTAACGATGTCCCTGAGGCAGGAGAATCTTTTATCGTCGTTTCTGAAGAGAGGATGGCCAAACAGATCAGCCTCTACCGGCAAGAAAAAATTAGGGCTAAAGAACTTTCAAAGCTGAGCAAGGTTTCCTTGGAAGAGCTCTATGATAAAATTAAGAAAGGAGAGATTAAGGAGCTAAATGTCATCATCAAGGCAGATGTCCAGGGATCGATCGAAGCGGTCAAAGAGGCCTTGAAGAAACTTTCAACCGATGCGGTGAAGGTGAATATCATCCATGACGCAGTCGGTGGCATCACAGAAACGGATGCGAATTTAGCCTCGGCTTCGAATGCCATAATCATCGGCTTCAATGTAAGGCCGGGTCCGAAAGCTCAGGCCCTTGCAGATCAGGAACACGTCGATATGCGAACCTATTCGGTGATCTACGACGCCATCTCAGATATCCAGAAGGCCTTGGAAGGGTTATTGGAGCCCACTTATAAAGAACATGTTTTGGGCAGGGCACAGGTGATTCAGCTTTTCAATATTCGCAAAGTGGGTACGGTAGCGGGAAGTTTGATATTAGATGGCAAAGTCGTCAGAGGGTCTCCTGCAAGGCTTCTGAGGGATAATATCATCGTTTACGATGGTCGAATTGCCTCACTCAGACGATTCAAGGACGATATGAAGGAGTGCACTCAGGGTCTCGAATGCGGTATCTGGATCGAGAATTTTAATGATATTAAACCGGGGGATATCATCGAGTCTTATGAGATGGAGAAGGTACAACCTCGATTGTCTTAAAGCCCATCAGGGCGTTTCACAGGGAAAGATCTCACTTCCTAAGGAGGGAAGAGAAGGGAGATGGAGATGGTGATTGGAATTTGCCAGCTCGACTTTCGTATTCCAGAAAACCATTCATTAAAGGGAAAGCGCCATATCATCCGGAAATTGATCGACCGGGTGAGGCATCGATTCAATGTAGCCATCTCAGAGGTCGGAGATAATGATCTCTGGCAAAAGGCACAGATCGGTATCTGTGCGGTGGGCAATGATCGCCGACATATCAATTCGAGTCTGGATAAGGTGATCGACTTCATCGATAAGATGCATCTCGTTGAAATGATAAGGACGGAGATAGAGATTCTCTCTGTATGAGCCTCGTCCCAACAGATGGGTTGATATAAAATGGCAGAGGGAAAACGCTCAGAAAAGATAGCAGACTTGATCCGAAAAGAGGTCTCTCAAATGCTTATGAAGACCGTCAAAGATCCTCGAATTGGCTTCGTCACCATCACAAAGGTTTCGGTGAAGGAAGATTTCCGCCTAGCAAAAATATATTTCAGTGTAGCGGGGACTCCTGAAGAGAGGGAGAGGACGATCAATGGTCTCAATAGCGCCAAGGGATATATCCGAAAAGAGCTGGGAAGACGGATCAGCCTGAGATATACTCCTGAAATTATATTTCAGTTCGATCCATCTATAGAATATGCGATTCATATCGGAGAGGTTTTCCAGCAACTCAAACAAGAGAGAAAGAAAAATGAGGATGGGGATTGATGGTCTCCTCGTCATGGATAAACCAGAGGGGATCACCTCTCTTGAAGTGGTGAGAGAGATAAAACGTCGATTTCATATAAAGAAGGCAGGCCATATTGGAACGCTTGATCCTTTTGCTACCGGAGTTCTGCCCATTGTGATCAATGAAGGGACAAAATTGGTTCCTTTTTTAGAGGAGGACCCGAAAGAATACGAGGGGTTGATGAAATTGGGAGAGGAGACATCCACAGATGACTTAACTGGAAAGGTCGTGTCTAAAAAATCATTGAAGGAGATAACCCCCGAGATGATTCAAACTACCTTTCAAGCTTTTCTGGGAAAGATCCTACAAATCCCCTCTATGTTTTCTGCCATAAAGGTTAAAGGGAAACCTCTTTATCGATTGGCCAGAAAAGGGATCGAGGTAGAAAGGAAAGAAAGGAAGGTAGAGATTTTCAAGGTCGAGATTGAAGAGATTAACCTTCCACAGGTTAGCTTTAAAGTCGTTTGTTCAAAAGGGACTTACATCCGTACTTTAGCGAGGGATATGGGAAGAAAGATGGGCTGTGGGGCTCATCTCCTTCGTCTAAGGCGAACCCGGAGTGGTCCTTTTACTATTGAACAGGCGATCCCATTTGATAGGCTGAAGGGCTTTTCAGGGGCCGAGGACCTTTCCCCATGGCTCATTTCCTTGGAAGAGGCCCTGCCAAGCCTGCCAGAAGTGATAGGGGATGAACGGTTGGTAAGAAAAGTTCGTTTTGGCAAGAAAATGTTCGTTCGAGACCTCTACACTCAGACTCTTCCAACCTTTGAAAAAGGACAATGGTTAAAAATGTCCTCTCCCGAAGAGGGATTGGTCGCTATTTTGAGATCAGAGCTCAAAGGCGGGGAGATAGGTCTGGCGAATCCAGAGGCGGTCGTCCTTCGTCCCCTCAGAGTGTTTCATCCGGAAAAACATTTTAAAATTAAGACAATATTTAATTTGAAGGAGGGATCTTAATGGCTCTGGTTCAATAAAAGAAGAAAGAGATCATCGAGCAATTTAGAAACCACGAGAAAGACACGGGTTCAACAGAAATCCAGATCGCCCTTCTCAGTGAACGGATCCAATATCTGACAGAACATTTTAAACTTCATAAAAGGGACCATCACTCCCGAAGGGGTTTGCTGAAGTTGGTGGGGCAGCGCAGGAGGCTCCTCAACTATCTCAAAGAAAAAAGAATGGATCGATATCGAATGATCATCGATAAGCTTGGTCTTCGGAAGTAGCGCTTTCTCACTGCTTTTCGAACGACATGATTTTAAAAAAGGAGTGAATAAGATTATGGTTCAAAAAGTTCAAATCGATTTAGGCGGAAGGCCATTTTCTATCGAAACAGGAAAGGTGGCTAAACAAGCCGATGGTTCTGTTGTGGTTCAATACGGGGAAACGGTGGTTCTCATCACAGCGGTGACATCGGAAAAGAAAAGGGAAGGGATCGATTTCGTCCCTCTCACAGTGAATTATTTGGAAATGACCTATGCGGCGGGAAAAATCCCCGGAGGATTTTTCAAAGGGGAGGGAAGGCCTACTGATCACGAAATCCTGATTTCCCGTTTTATCGATCGTCCACTTAGACCCCTCTTCCCCAAAGGATTTCAGAATGAGATCCAGATCATCGCCACGGTTCTTTCTGCAGACTATGATAATGATCCTTCCATCTTAGGAATGATCGGAGCCTCCACCGCCCTTTATATCTCTGACATCCCATTCGATGGCCCAATTGGAGGAGCCAAGGTGGGAAGGATCGATGGCGAGTATATCCTCAATCCCACCCATGATGAATTAGAATTGAGTGACATCGATCTCTTCGTTGCCGGGAGCGAAGAGGCCATTATCATGGTAGAGGGGAGTGCTAAAGAGATGAAGGAAGAGGATATCTTGGAGGCCATTTTATTCGGGCACCAATCCCTTAAACCTGTCATTGACCTTCAAAAAAAATTGCGATCCACCTTAGGCATAAAGCCAAAGGCATTCGAACTAAAAAAACCTGAGGAGGCCATTTATGAAAAGGTAAAGGCCTTTTCACAAGAAAGGCTGATGGAAGCCTACCGAATTCCGGAGAAGCTAAAGAGACGGGAGAAGATGGAGGAGATCCTCCAGCTTACCCTTCAAGAATGTGGAGCTGAAGATGAGACATCCCAATGGATGGTCAAAATGGTATTGGATGAGATTGACCGCAAATTAATGAGGACTCTGATCTTAGAGAAAAAACTGAGGATCGATGGAAGGGGTTTCTCAGAGATCCGTCCCATCTCTTGCGAGGTTGGAATCCTTCCCAGAACTCACGGCTCAGCCCTTTTTTCCAGGGGAGAGACTCAGGTTTTAGCAGTGGTGACTTTTGGGACTTCTGAAGATGAACAGAAAATCAACTCCCTGATGGGGGAGACCTACAAATCTTTTATGTTGCACTACAACTTTCCTCCCTTCTCCACAGGAGAGGTTTCTCCTTTGAGACCCCCCAGCCGAAGGGAGATCGGTCATGGTGCTTTGGCAGAGAGGGCGATACTGCCCATTCTCCCCTCCAATGAGAAGTTTCCCTATACCATTCGAATTGTCTCAGAGGTACTGGAATCGAACGGTTCCTCCTCCATGGCCACTGTGTGTGGGGCAAGTCTTTCGATGATGGATGCGGGTGTTCCCATTAAGTCGCCTGTCGCAGGAATTGCAATGGGTTTAATACTTGAAGATGGGGAAGAGGCCATCCTCACTGACATCCTTGGCGACGAGGATCATATAGGCGATATGGATTTTAAAGTCGCCGGCACAGCCGGAGGGATAACAGCTATCCAGATGGATATCAAGGTCAAGGGTGTATCCAAGGAGGTATTGGGACGTGTCCTCGATCAGTCCCAAAAAGGAAGGATCTATATCTTAGAGAAAATGAGAGAGACGATCTCTGAACCTCGGAAAGATCTATCTCGTCATGCACCGAGAATCGTCACCCTCCAGGTCCGACAGGATAAGATCCGTGACATCATCGGCCCTGGTGGGAAGAATATTCGTTCCATTGTGGATCAGACAGGGGTAAAGGTGGATGTGGAAGATTCTGGAATCGTGAAGTTGGCCTCCCCGAATTATGATTCGATTGAGAAAGCGATCTATTTGATCAAAAGGCTTACGCAAGAAGTGGAGGTGGGTGGTCTGTATACGGGTAAAGTAAAGAGGATTTTAGGTTTTGGTGCAATTGTTGAGCTCTTTCCCGGGACCGATGGTTTGATCCATATCTCCCAACTGGCAGACTACCGTGTGAAGGAGGTCTCGGATATCCTTAAGGAAGGAGATGAAGTCTTGGTAAAGGTCATCGATATCGATTCGCAGGGGCGCATCAGGCTGAGTCGAAAAGCCGCATTGAAAGAAGCTATGACCCCAATTGAGTGAAAAGAAATTCCTTGATTTAAATTTCTTCCAATAATGAAGCCACAACAGAGTATGCTGAGCCTTCTGTTTAAATCCCCCTTAATCCCCCTTTATGAAAGGGGGATGACAATGGGTTCTCCCCTTTGGCAAAGGGGAGTGAGAGGGGATTTTGTCAAAAATTTTAACTCAATTGGGGTATGAGACCCGTAGAAGGTTAAAGTCAAAGAGGGGATAGGAAAAGAGAATGGGCAGTAAAAATAAGAAAATTCATAGGTCTTCGAATCATCCATCGATCATTGATGGATTGGGCTATCAGAAGACCGTTCTTGAAAACGGTATCAAAGTGATCACTGAAAAAATTCCCTATCTTAAATCTGTCTCCATTGGAGTTTGGGTGACGACCGGGTCCAGAGATGAACAGCTCCATGAAAATGGAATTTCTCATTTCATCGAACACCTCCTCTTCAAGGGAACAGAACGGAGGACGGCTTTCGATATTGCCAAAGAGATTGACTCTGTGGGTGGAACGCTCAACGCATTTACAGGAAGGGAGTACAGCTGTTTTTATGCAAAGGTGATCGACAAAAATTTACCCCTCGCCATCGATCTCCTTTCCGATATCTTCCTCCATTCACTCATGGATGGGAAAGACGTGGAGAAAGAGAGGATGGTTATCCTCCAGGAGATTAAGATGGTGGAGGATACTCCAGACGATTATATCCATGATCTCTTCAACCGGGTCTGCTGGGGAGACCACCCATTGGGATATCCGATCTTTGGAACCTTAGAGCTCGTCCAGTCCTTCCACCGAGATCAGATCTACCAATATTTTAAAAAGAACTATCAGCCCAACCGAATCATCATCTGCGCTGCAGGAAACTTACAACATCAAGAGGTTGTGGACCTGGTCGGGGCGACATTTGGCCAGATCCGGAAGGAGGATCATACAAGGGAAAGGGTGAAACCTTGCTCGATCTCTACAACCAATATTTGGAGGCGAGATTTGGAACAGGTTCACTTCTGTCTTGGCACAAGAGGACTCCAATATAACCATTCCCTTCGGTTCGCCTCCTATGTGTTAAACAGCATTTTAGGGGGTGGGATGAGTTCAAGACTCTTTCAGGAGATCCGGGAGAACCGTGGTCTGGCCTATTCCGTTTACTCCTACCTCCCTACTTATATTGACACTGGCCTGGTCGTCGTTTATACGGGAACAGATGAATCCTCTTTTAAAGAGGCCATACAAATCATCCTTAAAGAATTCAATCGCTTAAAAAAAGAACCATTTAAGAATGGAGAGCTGGAAACTGCCAAGGAACAATTGAAAGGGAATCTCCTGCTCAGCCTTGAGAGTTCTGATAACCTCATGACCCGGCTGGCAAAGAACGAAATCTATTTTGAGTCTTATCTTCCAGTAGAGTCTATCCTCAGGAGCATCGATGAAGTTGATGAGGAGAAGGTCCGAACATTAGCCAACGATGTCTTTAATGAACGCTTTTTCTGCTTAACCATTCTTGGGCCAATGAATGGGAGTGATTTAGAAAAAAATCTTTTGCAATGGGAGGAATGGAACAAGTAAAAATTTATATTAAACGGATTAAGAAGAATCAGCCGGTATCCCTTCCCCAGTATATGACAAAAGGTTCTTCTGGGATGGACCTATTTGCCTCCTTGGAAAGAGAAGTGACATTGGAACCAGGGGAGAGGAGGCTCATTCCTACGGGTATTTCCATAGCGATCCCAGAGGGGTTCGAAGGTCAGATTAGACCTCGCAGCGGATTAGCCATTCAAAGGGGGATAGGTATTGTCAATGGGCCGGGGACGATCGATTCCGATTATCGTGGCGAGATCGGTGTCCTCTTGATCAATTTTGGCAAGGAGCCCTTTACTATCCGGAACGGAGAGAGAATTGCCCAGATGGTCATCTCTCGTGCCTTTCGATCGATTTTTGTGGAGGTCGATGATCTTCCACCAACCCAGAGGGAAGAGGGAGGATTTGGCCATACCGGTATCTGAGACCATCCCTTCCTATGTACTTTACTTTTAGTTCTAAACAAAAATATTTAAAATTTCCCCTCACCCCCTCCGTTCGGCTGAGCTCACGACGAAGCCCTCTCCCCAGTGGGGAGAGGGGAAGGGTGAGGAGGCAAAAATGTTAGAAGGAAATTCGCAGATTTTAAGTGAAAGAATCTAAAAATGATGATGGACCAGTTATTGGATCAATTTCTCCATTATCTCATAGTGGAGAGAGGTCTTTCTAAAAATACGATCGAGGCTTATAGCCATGGTTTGAATCGTTTCTTATATCACCTGAAGGAGAAGGGTTTTCAGGAGATAAAGAGCGCAACCAAATTCGATATCCGGTCATTCCTCCTCAATTTGAAGAGGCAGGGTCTTTCGAGCAAAACCATTACAAGAAATTTAGTTTCCATCCGGACATTCTTTCGTTTTTTGATCCAAGAAGGGGTCTTGGAATTCAATCCGGCCGAAGAGGTAGAATCTCCGAGGATAGCCAAAACCTTGCCAGAAATTTTAACACTAAAAGAGGTTGAACAATTATTAGAACAGCCCGACACCCAAACTCCCTTAGGGATCAGAGATCGGACGATGTTGGAGATGCTCTATGCGACAGGGATGAGGGTTTCTGAGTTGATACGGCTTCCGATCAATCATGTCAACCTGGAAGGGGGATATGTCCTCATCTATGGAAAGGGCGCGAGAGAAAGGATCGTCCCACTCGGAGGCGAGGCGATGAAATGGATCTCCTTTTATTCGAAGACCACCCGGGGAAGCCTTACCAAGGGAAAGGAGAGCCCTTTCCTCTTTATCACTCGATCGGGAAATGGGATGAGCCGTCAGATGTTCTGGAAGAATATCAAAGCCTATGGCTCTGGGGCCGGTATTCGGAAAAGAATCACCCCTCATCTTCTCCGTCACTCTTTTGCAAGCCATCTTTTAGAAAGAGGGGCAGACCTTCGTTCTGTTCAGATGATGCTCGGCCACGTCGATATCTCAACCACTCAGATATACACTCATGTGACAGGAGAGCGATTGAAGAAGGTTCACCAACGGTATCACCCAAGAGGATAAACAAAAATCAATTAGCAATGGTCAATTATCAATGAACTAATTTTTTAAGTATTCCATTGATCATTGGCTATTGATAATTGATCATTGGAAATTGAGTGTTTAAGATTGAAGAAGGTTCACCAACGGTATCACCCAAGAGGATAAACAAAAATCAATTAGCAATGGTCAATTATCAATGAACTAATTTTTTAAGTATTCCATTGATCATTGGCTATTGATAATTGATCATTGGAAATTGAGTGTTTAAGATTGAAGAAGGTTCACCAACGGTATCACCCAAGAGGATAAACAAAAATCAATTAGCAATGGTCAATTATCAATGAACTAATTTTTTAAGTATTCCATTGATCATTGGCTATTGATAATTGATCATTGGAAATTGAGTGTTTAAGATGGAAGTGATCACTACCCATACGAATGCAGACTTTGATTCTCTGGCATCCATGTTGGCCGCTAAAAAACTTTATCCCAGCGCGGTGTTGGTCTTTCCTGGATCTCAGGAAAGGAGCCTTCGTGACTTTTTCATTCACTCGACGATTTATGCCTTTGAAGTTGAACGGGTCAAAAACATTGATCTCCAAGAGGTAAAAAGATTGATTCTGGTGGATACCCGTCAGATCAGTCGGATTGGGAAGTTTTCAAAAGCAGTATCGAAATCCGATTTGGAAATCCATATCTATGATCACCATCCACCGTCTTCCGATGACCTCCATGGTTCCCTGGAGGTGATCTCCGAGGTGGGAGCCACTGTCACACTCCTATTAGACATTCTCCAACAGAAGGGGATTGAGATCACACCCGATGAAGCCACTGTGATGCTGTTAGGCATTTATGAAGATACGGGAAACCTCACGTTCCTTTCGACTAAAGAGGAGGATTTTAAAGCGGCAGGGTACCTGGTTCGAAAAGGTGCCAACCTCAATATCCTTTCTAATGTGATTACAAAAGAACTCACCTCGGAGCAGATCTTTTTATTGAATGATCTAATCCAGTCGGCTACCCGGTATAACATTCAAGGTGTCGAAGTGGTCATCGCACAAGCTACTATAGAGAGATATATCGGTGATATTGCTGTCCTTGTCCATAAATTGAAAGACATGGAAAACTTGGATGTTTTGTTTGTCCTCGTGCATATGGAAGACAGAGTCTACCTGATCGGGAGGAGTCGTCTTGAAGAGGTAAATGTTTCAGAAATTGCTACTGAATTTGGAGGAGGAGGGCATCCAACTGCAGCCTCGGCAACGGTGAAGGGGATGACACTGATTGAGACCCATGATCGATTGCTAAGGGTTTTGAGAGAGCAAGTGAGACACAGAAAGGTGGCCAGGGATGTGATGATCTATCCATTCAAAACCATTGATTCCGAACAGACATTGGAAGAGGCTGGAGAGGTCCTCACCCGATATAATTTCGATACCCTTCCCGTCCTTCGGGATGGAAAGGTGGGCGGTTTGATCTCTAAAGATGTGGTTGAGAGAGGAATCCATCATGGGTTGAGGACATCCCCTGTGAAGGAATACATGAGCACGGAATTCTCCGTCGTCTCATCCGATACCCCGTTTTCTCGAGTTCAAGAATTGATCATCGGCCAGAACCAGGGCCTCCTTCCTGTGATCGAGAAAGAACAGTTGGTGGGCATCATCGCCATGGGCGATGTGATGCGAACCCTTCAAGAGGAGATGATGAAATCAACGAAGGGGATTTCGGTCTCTGAGAGCCAACCTCTCTATGCACGAAAAAAGATGATCTCAAAATTAATGGAAGAGCGGTTTCCCAAAAGGATCCAGGACCTGCTCACGGAATTTGGCAGAGTGGGGGATGAGCTGGGCTACGGGGTCTATGGCGTTGGTGGGTTTGTCAGGGATCTCTTAATGAAAGTAGAAAATTTCGATGTGGATATCGTGGTGGAAGGGGATGGGATCCGTTTGGCCGAAGAATTTGAGAGGAGGATTCCATGTAGGATTCGAACTCATAAAAAATTTGGGACGGCGATCATCCTTTTCTCGGACGGATTAAAAATCGATGTGGCTACCGCTCGCTTGGAGGTCTATGATTCCCCGGCCGCCCTGCCTACAGTGGAAAAAGGCTCCATCAAGATGGACCTCTATCGGCGAGACTTCACTATAAACACATTGGCCATCCAACTCAATCCGAAGGCCTTTGGGGAGCTGATCGATTTTTTTGGAGGGGTGAAAGATATCAAAGAGAAGTTGATTCGCGTTCTCCACAACCTCTCATTTGTTGAGGATCCCACTCGGGTCTTTAGGGCGATCCGCTTCGAGCAGAGGTTGAAGTTTCAAATTGGAAAACATACTCAGAATCTGATGAAGAATGCTGTAAATATGGGGTTTATGGATCGTCTTTCAGGAGGTCGACTCCTCTCTGAGCTTATCCTCATCCTCCAGGAAGAGACTCCTATTCCCGCTCTGAAGCGGATGGGTGAATTTAATCTCTTTCATTTTCTCCATCCGGACCTCAAATTTGATGAGGGAAGGATCAACCTTTTCGAACAAATCCACCATGTCATCTCTTGGTTCGATCTCCTCTTCTTGGAGGAACGTTATGAACGTTGGCTGATTTACTTTTACGGCCTCATCGATCTTTTAAAAGAAGGGGAGATTGAGGAGATATGCCAACGATTGGCGATGAATGACAAAATGAAGAAAAGGGTGATGGAGGGGAAGCGTCAAGCCGATCAATCCTTACTCCAAATCTTTTCCTGGATCAATGCAGGCATTGAACCGAAACGCTCAGAGGTATATGCTGTGCTCGAATCTCTCCCCATCGAGGTGAAACTCTTCATGATGGCCAAGACGACCCAAATCGCAACCCGGCGATATATCTCTCTCTATTTCACCCAGTTAAGAGATACGAGACCAATGCTGAAGGGGTCGGATTTGATCCGAATGGGGATCCAACCCGGTCCCTCAATTAAAAAGAGATTGGAAGATCTTCTAAAAGCCAGATTGGATGAGCAGGTGGTGACAAGACAGGACGAGATGGACTATCTATCAAAGGCCCGTGGGATGGAATGATGGTTGAAAGCAATCCGCTAACAGATGAAAGATCTTCCTACACCGTCCGATTGGATATATTTGAGGGCCCTCTGGACCTCTTATTGCATCTCATCAATAAAAACGAATTGGACATCTTCAACATCCCCATCTCCCTGATTACGGAACAATATTTTGAGTACATTAAATTGATGAAGGTCCTCAATCTGGATATCGCCGGAGAGTATCTCCTGATGGCCTCGACCCTCCTACACATCAAATCGAAGATGTTGCTTCCCCAATCGACTGAAGAAGAGGAGGAGGAAGGGGAGGACCCGAGGGCAGAGCTGGTCCGAAGGCTTCTGGAATATCAAAAATATAAGACAGGGGCAGCCGAATTGGGGAGAAGACCCATGTTAGATCGGGATGTCTTCATTCGATTGGTTACAGCAGGGGAAGAAGAAACTAAAGAAAAAGAAAGGATCGAAGTGACCCTTTTTGACCTGTTAGAGGCTTTTCGGAAGGTTTTAGAAAGGGCGAAGGCAGAGGCCATCCATGAAGTGATTTTAGATCGACTCAGCGTTGAGGACAAGATTCAAGAAATACTTGCTCTTCTTCAGAAGGAGAATAGAAGCCTTGCCTTTCATCTCCTCTTTCCCGATCAGGTTTCTCGCCGAGTGATCATTATAACTTTTTTGGCAATCCTTGAACTGGTCAAGATGAAACTCGTTCGCATTTTTCAAGTTGCTCCATTCGAGGTCATTCGAATATCGCCTGTTTAACATATCTGGTGAAAGGTGATGGTGACAAGTGTTTGTGATTTGAAATTAAAGAGATAAATGTATCACGAATCACAAAACCGATTCACGTTTTTATCGTTAACGGGGAGGGATCTATGAGACAGAAACGTATACTCGTGGGGGTGGGAGTGATTGTCGCACTACTGGTCTTCTTTTTTATCGCCCTCTTCTTCATCGGACGATCTCTTGTAAGACCAGGCCCTTCGCGATTCACCTTTGGGGATAAAATTGCCATTGTTGAGATTAAAGGGTTGATCGCTCAGTCCGCTGGAATCATCGAAGAACTCAATCAATATGAAGAGGATGATGGGGTGAAAGCGATCATCCTGAGGATCGACTCTCCAGGAGGGGGAGTGGGTCCCTCACAGGAGATCCATCGCGAAGTATTGAAGATCAAAAGAAAGAAGAAAGTGGTCGCTTCGATGGGATCGGTCGCAGCCTCCGGAGGTTATTATATCGCCTGTGCCTCCGATCTTATCATTGCTAATCCAGGAACGATCACGGGTTCGATTGGTGTGCTGATGGAATTCACCAACATCGAAGAACTTTTTAAAAAAATTGGGATCAAAGGAGTGGTATTAAAAAGCGGCGAACATAAAGATATCGGGTCCCCTTTCCGAGAGATGACTCTTGAGGAGAAGAGGATTATTCAAGGGGTGATCGATAATGTGCATCAACAATTCATTCAGGCAGTGGCTGATGGGAGAAAACTTGATCGAGCAAAGGTGGCGCAGGTAGCCGATGGCCGAATTTTAACAGGTGAGCAGGCAAAACAGTTCGGACTGGTCGATCAAATCGGAAATCTTCAAGATGCCATCGATACGACCGCAAAGATGGTTGGCATCGAGGGGAAACCAAATATCCTCTATCCCAAGAAGAGATTTTCTCTTTTGGAACTCTTGATCAGAGAATTGACCTCTGCTATCTTGGAGATCTTATATGAGAAAGGATTCGAATTGAACTATCGCCTATTTTTCCCTGCAGGTTGAGATCCTTTGCCATTGTCCATCATCCATTGGGAGATCTGTTTCATATCCTCCCAGACGTTTCTTTTTTTCTCAGGATTCCGAAGTAGGTAGGCAGGGTGATAGGTGGGTAACACCTTGATCCCTTCAAGGTCAAATAGCCTTCCGCGGAGGGAGGTAATTTTGGATTCGGTCTTGAGGAGGGTCTGGGCAGCAAACGTTCCCAAGGTGCAGATAATTTTCGGTCGGATGGCATTGATCTGTTTCAAGAGAAAGGGATGGCAGCTCTCGATCTCATCGGGTTCTGGATTTCGATTCTGAGGAGGCCGACATTTAATGATATTGGTGATATAAACCTCTTCTCTCTTGAGATTGATGGATTGAAGAATCTTGGTCAAGAGTTGTCCTGCTTTTCCAACAAAAGGTCTCCCCTGAACGTCTTCATCATAACCCGGCCCTTCTCCAATGAGCATCAATGTTGCCCTCTCATTGCCCTCTCCAAAGACAAGGCTACGCCGTAATCGGTGGAGTTTGCATCTCCGGCAATCGCCGAGTTCTTTTCGTATCTCCGCTAAGCCTGAAACTTCAGGCCGAATAGCCTCTTCAGGTCTGATTTCAGATAAGGGGAAGACCTCAATCCCCATTCCCTTAAGATATTCGAGATAAGATTTAAGGTCGTTGATAAGCTCTTGAACTTTAGGATTCATTATTTTTGGATATCCTTTTTTATCTTCCATGTCAAGCGCAGGATTTTAAGATGCACTCGATTGTTCTTGACAAACTATTCCCCTCTTTTGTAAATTCAACCCATCTCAAAGCAAGGTCTTATAACTTTATAATTAAGTGTTCTGAAAGGAGGATCATATGCCTTCGAACAAGGATGACCTCGGGAGGTATTCACGGGAGACACTGATCAACTTGCTTGGAACCTACTCCAGACTCTACATAGCCCTGGACGGTTTCTGGTACCTCTCAGTAAAAGGAGAATTCGGAAACGACAAGGCACTGGAACATGACATCTGGGTGTGGGGAAAGATGTGCAGGCGTGAGGTAGAGGGCGTGACCGAGGCCTTGGGAATTCAGGAAAGGAATATTCCCGCTTTCTTCGAGGTCTTCACCATGTCGCCGTGGTTTCGCAAGATGGAATATGAAACACAGATGGAGGATGACGGACACGGGATACTCACCATCGTTCACTGCCCCACCCTGATCGCCCTCGAAAAGGAGGGGGAAGGAAGGGAAGAATCCATCTGCAAGGGAGTTGATATGGATTTCTTCAGGAGATTCGCTGAGTATTTCAATCCCGATCTGGAGGTCATGCCCAAGAGGATACCACCGAGGGAGGACAAGGAAGGGATTTGCTGCCAATGGGAGGTCCAAATGAAGAGGGGGAGTTGAAATAAGTCTCCGCAGTCTTTCCCATTTTGCACGATCAAAATTTTCCATTGACCAAAATCCAAAGAAATTTTATAGTTACATCAGTTGCCCCTGTAGCTCAGGTGGATAGAGCAACGGATTCCTAAAGCGAAAAGGGCAATTTTTCTAATCCCTTGATTTTGGTCTGATTTCCCGTAAGCACCTGAAAACTTGAGGTAAAACTCTTTTCCATTTATTCCAGTCCACTCTGTCTATTTCAGTCTTTTTGACTGAGTTATGTCACAATTCTGTCACAGTCGATTTTGAATATTGCAGCCCTGAATGACCGTAGTATTTCGACCAGCTTGACGACAAGCTATGATGCGGAAATCTGCTGATCTCTGTGAAGGTCCATCTGTTTGGGAACAGACATATTCGTTTGACGAAGAAGGTTTGTGAGGAGGTCCTTGAAGATGACAGGAATTTCGGCAGGAGACGCGATGTATTTCAAGATGAGATACGGGAGAGGGGTAGGGTTAGGCAATCTCTATTCGACCCTTTCACCTACAAAGGTGCTGGTTTGTCGAGATTAAGTAATTAAGGATTACTCTTTCAAAGTGAACATAACGTTCAACTGCAAACGAAGCCCTGAGATTTGAAGCAAGAGCTATTTGTGTAGTCATCAATCATAGCACGGCGGCAAGATAGCAAGAATAAATCATTTAGTTTTTAGCTCCAACAAAAAGCGCTCAGCTATTTCCAAAAAGAACGTCCTTTGAAATTTTGATTCATACACGTGGCTTTGCATTTCAGGGGTCAAATGAAATTTTTGATCCGCCCTCATTCGATCAGCTACAATCAATAGCCAACACTCATCGCAAGCCTTGAGATAGTTATCTATCTTTTG
>Ga0194125_10005756_pt1 | contig 18696 bp, 14 predicted proteins | sample TA2KigC250mmetaG_FD_148626 | JGI IMG/M metagenome (GOLD analysis project Ga0194125, IMG submission 148626) | Freshwater microbial communities from Lake Tanganyika, Tanzania - TA2015034 Kigoma Deep Cast 250m | ecosystem: Environmental > Aquatic > Freshwater > Lake | place: Tanzania: Lake...
GAACGCGAGATGCTCGAGGCGTTTCGCAAGGCCATGGCATCCCGCAGCGCGCGAGAGGCGGCGCTGACCGCCATCCGCCTGGGGGATGTCTACCTCGAGTCCGACAGCTACTCGGACGCGCTGGGATACTACGCCCAGGCCGCGGACGAGGAGCTCTCTTCGACGCTCACGGACGCCGAGATCGGCCGCCTGTACTCCCGGATCGCGCGGTGCCATCTCGGGCTCGGCGACTGCCGTGAAGCGCTCGCGTACTGCGACGACGCGGGCGAGCTGGAGCTCGGCGAGAGCGAGGCGGCCGTGACCGCCGAGATCGATGTCGTGCGGGCGCGCGTCGAGATCGAGAGCGGTCGCTTCGAGGAAGCCCGCGAGGCCGCGGCGAGGGCATACGACGCGCTCAAGGGCTCTGCCGACTCGGTGCTCCTCGCCGAAGCCGGGAAGGCGCTGGGCATCGCGCATGCTGAGCTGGGGAACCTCACCGCGGCGCGCGACTTCTTCACCGACTATCTCGTCACGCAGAAGCGGCTCGCGAACGAGGCCGGCCTCGCGTCGGCCTACAACAACCTCGGCGTGCTCGCGAAGCGCTCCGGCGACCTCAACGGCGCCCTCGAGCACTTCCGGAACGCGCTCGCGATCGACAGGAAGCTCGGTCGGTCCGCGGCGGCGGCGGACCGGCTCACGAACATCGGCATCGTGCTCCACAGGCTGTCGCGGTGGGCGGAGGCCGAGGAGCACCTGAACGAGGCGCGAGACATCTACCGGCGCCTGGGAGCGAACCGCGGTCTGGTCGCCGCGGAGTCGGCGCTGGGGAACGTCTACCGGCTGCGGCGCGAGTGGGACAAGGCCCGGGGCATCTTCGAGCAGGGTCTCGTTGTCTCCCGGGAGAACGGCTATCGGAGGGCGGAGGCTCTCGCCCTCGAGTGTCTGGCGACCCTCGAGCTCGACCAGCGGAAGCCGGAGTCGGCGCTCGCGACGCTCGACAAGGCGATCGCGGCGGCATACCGCGTGTCGGCCGGCAGCGACGTGGTCGGCGAGGTGCTCAGGCGGCGGGCCGAGGCCCTCTACGCCCTGGGGCGCCTCGACGACGCCGAGCGTGACTGCAACGACGCGCTGCGGCTCACCAGGAGCGTCGGCGACCGGATCGAGGAGGGCGCGACGCTTCGGACCATGGCGGCCGTGCACTACGCGCGGGGCGAGCGAGTGGCCGCGGAGTCGCTGCTGTGTCAGGCCGAGGAGACGCTGCGCAGAACGGGCGAGTGCTTCGAGCTCGCGCGCGCGGCGCTCACCGGCGCCGTGGGACTCAGGGAGTCGTCCGGGCGGGAGATCCCGCTCGACACCATCGAAGCGCGGCTCTCGTCCGCCGAGGCCGTGTTCACCCGCGTCGGCGCGGGCGACTGGGTCGCGCGGTGCGAGCTCGAGCGCGGCAAGGCGCTCAAGGCCGGCGGGGAGCCGGACCGCGCGAGGACGTGGTTCGAGCGCGCGCGGCTGCGTTTCGAGGTCGCGCGGGACGAGCACGGGCTCTCCGAGGTCGACGCGGCCGTCGGCGAGCTCGACGCCGAGCTGGCGGGGACGAGCGTCGGTGGCGGCGGCCGCTACGCGGCCATCGCGGAGGGCTACCGGTTCCTCGAGATGTCGGAGCCCGGCGCCGACGACCTCTACCGGTTCGCGGGCAGCATCGCCGACGCGCTTCTCGTCGGGCGGCTCGTGCTGTTCTCGGTCGCCGAGAGCGGCCCGTCGGTCGCCGCGTCCGTGGACCGGACCGGCAGGGGCGTGGCCGATGTCACGAAGTTCGTGCGGGCCACCATCGATGTGCGAGGGCACGGAAGCCCGCTCGTGCTGAGCGAGGGGCGGCTCAAGGACGCCTCGGCCCCCGGCGGCGCGGGCGCCGTCGCGATCATTCCGGTCAGGACCGGGCTCGCCCGCGACCGCGTGTTCCTGCTGTACGCGGAGCGAGAGCGCTCCGAGGGCCAGACGGCCTTCACGCAGGACGACGTCGAGTTCATGGGCGCGGCGGCGCGCATGCTCGGGCTCGCGTATGGCCGCGCCGTCGAGTCGAAGACGTGGGAGGCCGACGGGAGGCTGGCTCAGCACCTCGGCGGGTCGCCCGCCTTCTCGGGGATCATCACGAGGAGCCCGGAGATGCTCCGCATCCTCGAGGACGTCGAGCGCCTCAAGGAGAGCAGGGTTCCCGTCGTCATCCGCGGCGAGTCCGGGACCGGCAAGGAGCTCATCGCCCGGGCGATCCACGAGGGCGGGAGGAGCAAGACCGGCCACTTCGTGGCACTGAACGCCGGCGCCATCGCTCCCCACCTCCAGGAGAGCGAGCTCTTCGGACACGTCAAGGGCGCCTTCACCGACGCCGACCGCGACCGCGAGGGGCTCGTGCAGGCCGCGGCGGGCGGGACGCTCTTCCTCGACGAGATCGGCGAGATGAGCCCGCAGCTTCAGGTGAAGCTCCTGAGGTTCCTGCAGAACGGCGAGTACCGGCGCGTCGGCGAGAGCCTGACGAGGACCAGCGACGCCCGCGTGGTCTCCGCGAGCAACAAGGACCTGAGCGAGGCCGTGAGGAACGGCACCTTCCGACGCGACCTCTACTACAGGCTGTGCGCGGTCATTGTCGAGGTTCCGCCGCTGAGGGACAGGCCCGAGGACGTCCCGCTGCTCATGCAGCACTTCCTGGACCTCTACTCCGCGAAGGAGCACAAGAGGATCACCGGGTTCACGCGGGAGGCGCGGGAGCTTCTGCTCCGGCACGACTGGCGCGAGAACAACGTGCGCGAGCTCGAGAACGAGGTGCGGCGGGGCGTGGCGCTCTGCGCGGACGGCGAGGCCATCGGGCTCGACAAACTCCGGCCCGAGCTGCGCGAGCGGCACCGCGCCGGACAGCCCGGCGAGACGACGGGCGAGCGCTCCCTCAGGGACGAGGTCGAGACGCTCGAAAGGACGAGGATCCTCGAGGCGCTGACAAGAAGCTCGTGGAACAAGCAGCGTGCGGCAGAACTCCTCGGGCTGTCTCGAACGGGGCTCCACGCGAAGATGCGGAAGTACGGGATCGGCTGAGCGGCGTAACGCGCATCGAGGACAGCGCTCAGGACCACCAGACCGTCGAGGTTTCGACACAGCGTCGGAACTTCGACGGTCTCGCATTTCACGCTGGGTGAACGGGTTAGGACGCGCCGCTTCCAAGGGGGCGCGACGGCCGTCGCGCCGTCGTCGAGTGAGCGCTCACCCGCGTACACCCGCCCGGACGTGCAGTCGCGTAACCCGTTGTCCAACAAGCACTTGCTGGCGCCTCAGTCGTGGCGGTTCTTCCCGGCGATCCGGCGTTCTGGCACAGCCCATGCCCTAAGGGGACGCGGCAGCACCTGAGAGCAGAGTCTTGAAGCCAGGATATGGAAGGGAGAGGCGGTCATGGATGCCAATAAGCAGGGGGGGCGAGTCCGGTCGCTCTTTGGCCTGCTTCTCCCTTCCGCTGACATGAGGCCCCCGATCCTGGGGGCCTCGCTGTTCCCGGGAACGGCGAGAGCAAAGGCTATGGCCGTGGTCCTGCTCATCGGAATCGCCTCGCCGTTCCTGGGGTGACAACCTGACACCGAGGAGCCTTCGGAGCGCTCCAGCTGTCATCGAGATAGACAGCCGTCGCGGCGGGGCTTCGGACAATGGCCCGCCCAGCGCAGAAAGAGGCCGAACCACAAGCTCTTCGTCGGAACTCCATCCCGAGCGGTTGCCCTGGCAGGTTCCTTGCTCTCCTCCTCCCCAGGGATGGAGTCCTCCCTCGACGGCCGGCAGCGACCTCGGGGATGGCTCACGAGGCCTGCCGGCCGTCCCGCTTGCCTGACCCCGTCACCGCCCCTTGCGAGAGACTCGATGCATCACGGGCGTCCGCAGCCGCGCTACGGCGCGGAGCTTCGCGCCGTAGCGTCGGAGGCCGCAGCCGCTCTCGGTGCGGCGTCGTACGCGCGCCGCGGCGAGCCGCTGGGAGCCACGATGGCCCGCGGCGGGATGCTCCTGCTCATGCCGTTCCTGCTTCTGGAGGCGCTGCCGTCGGGTGCGTCTCTCGGGTCCGCGAGGACGATGGCGCTCGCCAACGCGTTCGGCGCCGCTCACTTCCTTCTGCAGGACAGGCTCATCGACGAGGATGAACGCCTCGATCCCGAAGCATGCCGCTTCTCCGACCTGTCGCTCGCGCTCTTCCTGCGTGAGCTGTCGGGCCTGTTCGACGCAACGAGCGCTCTCTGGCGCCACCTCGACAGACATGTGGCCGAGTACTTCGAGAGCCTCGCGTGGGAGCGCGCGGTGCTCAGAACGCCGCGAGGTCGCGACGCGGTCACGGAGCGGGAGCTGCCGGCGTCGCTTCGGCAGTTGGGCCTTCGGCTGTCGCCGCTCAAGACGTCGGCGGTCGGGATGGCCATGCTGGCAGGCCGGGATGAGTGGGTCGGAGCGCTGGAGCAGATCGTGGTGGACTACCACGCGGCGTACCAGATCACCGACGATCTGGCCGACCTCGCGGACGACAGCGCCGCCGGCCGGTGGTCCGTGCCGCTCTGGATGATCGCGGAGCGGCTCGGCATGGCGGAGCCGCCCCGGGGCGCCTCAACCGACGCGCTGACCCGCCTGGCCGTCGAGTGCGGCGTGATCGACGCGAGCGCGGCGCTCATCGACGACGGCTATGGGCGCGCCCGGGCGGGTGCGCTCGCGCTCGGCGCCTCCGCGCTGGCCGAGCATCTGGAGCGGGCGCGCGGCGACACCCTCAGCCGCCTCAGGTGGGAGTCGCGCAGGCGCGTGATCGCGCTTCGAGCGGGGGCGGCCGGCGCAGGCGGCGAAAAGGCCGCGGCGGACGGGCGTCTGCCCGCGGTCCCGACAGGCGACGTCGAGTCGGCGGGACCGGGCGCCGCCTCGCCGCGCCTGCACGCGTTCGACGTCGCGGGCGAGGGGTTCGTCGTCGACCCCGGCTCCGCCATGCTCTTCCGGGCCGACGCCGCCGCGCTGGACACTCTTCTAGGTGTCGAGCGTGGGGCGAAAGCGCCCGACCTCGCGGTCCTTGAGATGAACCACGGACGGCGGGCCGTGCGCGAGGTTCTCGACGAGGCGGCCCGGCTCGTCCCGCCGTCGGAACCCGAACGGCCCGTCTCGCGGCCGGCGCCCGGAGTCATCGCCTCACTCGCGCTGCACGTCTCGGGCGGATGCAACCTCAGCTGCGACTACTGCTACCTCCGCGGGAGCGCCGGGGGCCTCATGTCGGAGGAGGTCGCGCTCCGCGCGCTCGACCTTCTCTTCGAGGAGTCCGTCGGCGCTCCGCATCTCTCCGTCGTGTTCTTCGGGGGGGAGCCGCTGCTTCATCCGGCTCTCATCGAGGTCACGGCACGGCACGCGCGGACGCGGGCCACGGCCGAGGGGCGCGCGTTGTCACTCCACGTGACAACGAACGGCACGCTCCTGACGCCGGAGGTCGCCTCGCGCCTGGCCGCCGTCGGGGCGGCCGTCATGGTGAGCATCGACGGCGACCGGCTCGCGCACGACGCACACCGGCGGTTCCCGGACGGCGGCGGGTCGTACGACGCCATCGCGCGCAACCTCTCGCGGCTCCCCGCCACGCTGCGCGTCTCGGCGCGCACGACCGTCACCGAGGCGACGCCGCGCCTACGGGACCTCGTGGAGCATCTGGTCGGGCTTGGAGCCGGCACGGTCCACCTCTCTCCGGTGAGCGGGGCGCCCCTGTCGTCGGGGTTCGCCGCCCGGGTCTGCGCCGAGCTGGACGACCTGGCGGCCGCGGAGCTCGACCGCGTGAGGAGCGGGCGCGCCCCCGTCGTCGCGAACTTCGCGGAGGCCATCCGTGCCATCGCGCAGGGTCACCCGAGGGTGCGAGGCTGCGGGGCGGGGGCGACGTACGTGAGCGTGGCCGCGGACGGAACGCTTGGTCTGTGCCACAGGTTCAGCGGCGAGGCGGCGTATGTCGTCGGCGACGTGGACGCCGGACTCGACAGACCGGCCGTCTCCCGGCTGCTCGGACTGCTCTCGGACCGCGCGGCCGCGTGCGGCAACTGCTGGGCGCGATGGGTCTGTGGGGGCCCTTGCCTCTATGATCTGGTGTCGTCGCCGGCCGATGCCTGCGGAGAGTCGGCGACGCGCTGCAGGATCAAGCGGCGCGTCCTCGAGCTTTCGATGTGGCTACACGCGTCGCTTCCGCCGCCCGCGAGAGGCCGGCTCGAGCAGTGTGCGAGAACGAACCCCAGACCGGAGGTCGCGGGCTGCGCCGATCCACGCCATGGTGCGCCGGACGCGAGCGCGGCCGTGCCACTCATCCCGATGGAGATCCCCTGGCCGGACGAAGGGGGGTGATGACGATGACGCATCTCACGCTGGTCAGCGGGACGGCGGTGCCGGCGATGGTGCTGAAGAGGACGCCTGACACGGACATCTGTCTTCTTGACTACGCGCAGTGCCCGAACACCGACGTCTGCATCCTCGCGGACTACGGCTCCGGGTGTCAGACCCAGGACTGGTGCCTTGTTGACAAGGACTAGGGTGACGTATGCTCTGGGCGGGCAGGACCCCACAGAACGGAGGTGCGATCATGAGCACGATGGCACGGGCGCGATCTTGCCGGGGTCCGCTCGCTCGGAGCGCTGGTCTGGCGGCGCTGCTCCTGCTGAGCGGCATCGGAGGCGCAGGCGAGAAGGAGGCGGCCCACGCGCCGGCCGTGGCGTGGACGCTGCTCTGGGAGCGGGCGCTCACCAGCGTCGAGAAGGCATATCACGCTGTCGCCGTGGACGACCTGGACGGGGACGGAGCGGATGATTCCGTGGTTGTCGCGCGGAGGCGCGGTGCGCTCTCGCGCGTGACCGTGCTCGACGGTCCGACCGGCAGCGTGCGGTGGACACGCGCGTGGGCGGGCCGCATCGAGTTCACCGTCGCCGACGTCGAGCCGGGCGGCGGCGCCGAGCTCGTCGTTGCGTGGCAGGACTCGCTGCAGGTGCTCTCGGGCGATGACGGTTCGCTCCTTCGGTCGCTCACGCTGAAGGCCCCCGTGGGCGAGATCGCCTTCGGTCTGATCGACGGCGATGAGCGCCCGGACCTCATCTACACCGCGGGGCACAACCACGACGACCTGCTCGTCGCCGTCTCCGGGGCGTCGTGGCGGGACCTGTGGGTGCGCCGCACCGAGCCGGACCGCGGGGCGCTCGGTGGGGGATTCGAGAAGGCGACGCCGGTCGACCTCGACGGCGACGGCCGTGACGAGGTGTTGGTCATCGAGAGGCGGAACGTGCTCGTCTGCATCGATCCCGATGGCGCGACGCGATGGTCGACCGTGCTTGGCAAGAAGACGCGGTACTCCCCCGAAGGCGTCGCGAGCAGCCGGCCGGTGGTGCTCGACCTTCTCGGCGAAGGCGCACGCGACGTCGCCGTCGGCTGCTTCGCCGGCGCGCTGGTCGTTCTGGACGCGCCCCGCGGCGAGCAGGTCGCGCGCATGCAGTTCGGGCTCGATGTCCACGCGGAGTACGCGCGCGACCCCCGGCTGCCTCGGTTCCTCCGCAAGGCCGTCGCTGAGTCCGGGGAGCCCATCACGGAGTTCCTCGCGATCGAGATCGACGGGAGGCCCGGGGCGGATCTCGTGTTCGGGTCGTGCGACGGGTTCGTCTACGGCGTCGCCCCGCGGCGTGGCGAGACGCTGTGGAGGTTCGACTCGGTGTCGGACGTCTACGGGCCGTGCATCGCGCTTCCCGCCGACGAGCCGCTCGTCGTCGCGTGGGATGCCAAGGCGACGTACGTGCTGCGGGCGACGGACGGTTCGCTCACCGGGCGTCTGCCGATCGCGGGAGGAGCGCAGTGCGCCGCGGATGGAGACGTCAACGGCGACGGCATCGTCGATCTCGTTGCGGTCGCCTCCGGCGGATCCGTCGTGCGCGCGTGGAGCACAGGCCATGCAGCGGGCGGGCCGTGAGGACGTGGCGGGAGAGAGCGCCCCGTGCCTGCCTGGCTCGATCGAGGCGCGCGGGATCTCGAAGACGTTCCGCCGGCGGAGACGCGGCAGCGCCGGGCTGGCCCCCGTCACGCTGGACGTCGGCCCGGGCGAGGTCTGCGCGATTGTCGGCCCGAACGGCTGCGGCAAGACGACCGCGCTCAGGATCCTCGCGGGCCTCGCGACGCCGTCGTCGGGTCGCGCTCTCCTCTGCGGCCACGACGTCGTCGCCGACCCTGGAGCGGCGTACCGCCTCGTCGGGCTCTCACTGGGGTCGGTCCGCTCGTTCTACTGGCGGCTGACGGCTGGGCAGAACCTCGCCTTCTTCGGGAGGCTCGCCGGGATGCGCGGCCGCGCCATCCGCGACGGGATCTCCGAGCTGGCCGCCGCCCTGGGTCTCGAGAGCGTGGTGAACGAGCCGGTGCGGTTCCTCTCCCGGGGCGCGCTGGCCCGGCTGTCGGTCGCCCGCGCGCTCCTGCCGTCGCGCCCCGTCGCCCTCCTCGATGAGCCGCTCTCGGCCGTGGACGCGCAGGGGAGAGCGGCCATCGTCGAGACGCTTCGAAGCGCGGCCGGCGGTGGCGCGGCCATCCTCGTCACCGCGCAGGAGCGCGAGGAGGTCGTGTGGTGCGACCGCATCTACGCCGCTCCGACGGGCTGAGTCGCGCGCGGGACGAGGCGGCGGCCGTCGCGTGCGCTCTCGCGGCGTTCCTGTGCCGATCGGTTGCGACGCGGCTGAGCTATCGCGTGCAGCTGGTCCTGGGGCTCGCCCGGTCCATCGCGTCGATCGCGCTCATCGCGCTCGTCGGGAAGGTCGTCGCGTGCGCCGGAGGCGGGTTCGAGGCGCGCTACGGGATGGGCTACACGGAGTTTGCGCTCCTCGGGCTTGCGGCGCACGGCGCGGCGGCGGCGGGCCTCGGGGCCTTCCGGTCGGCCGTTCGGCGCGAGCAGCTGCAAGGAACGCTCGAGCAGCTTCTCGCCGCACACGGTCCGCCGATGCGGCTGGTTCTGCTGTCGGGCGTCTGGGACGTGCTCGGCGCGTGCGTCGGCGGCGCGGCGTTCGTGGCGCTCGTGTCGCGGCTCGGTGGACTGCGGATCGAGATGTCCGCTGCGGTTGGTGCGGCGGCGGGGTTCTACGTCATCGCCATGTGCGGGCTCGGCCTCGCCTCCGCGGGCATCGTGCTCGTGACGAAGGAGGGCGAGCCAGTGTCGTGGGCGCTCGGGATGCTGTCGCTGGTCGCCGGCGGGGTCTGCTACCCCGCGGACCTCCTTCCGGCGTGGGTGAGGCCCGTCTCGCTCGCGCTCCCGACGACGCACGTGCTCGCCGTCATTCGCGGGACCGCATCGACCGGCGTCTCCGCGACGCGCGCATCGCTCGCCTTCCTCGCCGTCGCCGCGGTTGCCGCAGGCATCTTCGGCGCGGCGGTTCTCCGATGGGGCGTCGGGCGCGCCCGCAGACTCGGGACGCTCGGCGAGTACTGAGCCGGCCTTTGCTCTTGCCCGGCGCTCCGCGCGTGGTGTCTAATGGCCCTACGGTGAACGGGTGCCGCGCCGCGGGGCTCGCTGCGCGCGGACGGCCCGTACGCGCCGGGCCGGTCCCTTTCCGAGGTGCGCTCCATGGCCGCCAGACGAGCGGGTCATCTGCCCATCGCCTTCGTCGTCGTCAGCATCCTCATCCTGGGCGCCGTCGTCGCGATCGTGTCCTTCCGCGACATCGGGCGCGGGCGGGCGCAGGTGGCGGAGATCCTGAGCCGCCAGGCCGGCGGCGTCATGGCGTTCGTCGCCGCCGACCTTCACGCCGAGCTGGTCGCTCCCGCCTGGCAGCGCTCGCGCATCGAGCGGTTCTTCCAGAACGTCATCGACCGCGAGAACGTCGCGTACGTCGCCATCCTTGACGGCGACCGGCACGTACTGGTCCACAGCGACCCGGGGCAGGTCGGCTCGGTGTGGTCGGGGCCGCTCCGTCCGGGGCCCCGCGGCCGCCGTCCCGAAGGCGTGGTCGTCACGGTCGAGGGTCGCACGATCCACCAGTTCGCCGTCGCCCTCGACGTCCACCCCGAGCGCGTGTGCCGCGCCGCGCTCATGCAGGGCCGCGGTCCCGGACGCTTCGGGAGGGGCCCCATGGAGTGCGCCGTTGATCCCCAGACCGTTGCGGCGCGGCTCTCTGACCTCACGCAGCGGCGGGTCACGGCGGCCGGCCCGGTCGATCTCATCGCGGTCGTCGGCCTGGACGCTTCCGACCTCGAGGCAGGGTTCCTCGCCTCGCGAAACCACACCGTGATGCTGTCGGCGCTCCTCCTTCTCGTCGGCGCGGCCGGGATCTACTTCCTGTTCACGGCCGCGAGCTACCGGTCCGTGCGGACCGCCCTCGCGACGATGCAGTCCTACACGACCAACCTTGTTGAGAACATGCCCAGCGGACTCGTGTCCGTCGGTCCCGACGGGCGCGTCGTCACGGTCAACTCGCGGGCCCGCTCGATGCTGTCCATCACGGACGGCGCGCGCGACAGGAGCGTGGATGAGGTTCTGAGCATCGAGCCGCCCGAGGACCGGGAGGCCGTGGGCGCCGTCATCGCCGGGAAGGCGGGGCCGCTCAAGACCGAGACCCGCGTCACCGTCGGCGGAGTGAGCGTGCCCATCGAGCTGTCCGCGTCGCCTCTCGCCGGTGAGGACGGACGGCACGCGGGCGCCGCGCTCCTCTTCCAGGACCTCCGCGAACTGGAAGCGCTGCGCGAGGAAGTGGAGCGGGAGCGACACCTCGCGTCGCTGGGAAGGCTCGCCGCCGGCGTCGCGCACGAGGTCCGCAACCCGCTGTCATCGCTCAAGGGATTCGCGCAGCTCTTCCGGAGCAGATTCGCGCCCGGGTCGGAGGAAGAGCGGCACGCCGACATCATGATCGAGGAGGTCGAGCGGCTCGACCGCGTTGTCGAGGAGCTCCTCGACTTCGCGAAGCCCAGCCGGCCGGACCGGCGCCCCGCCGACGCGAACGAGATCGTGAGGGAGTCCGTCGCGCTCGTGCTCGAGGACGCCGCGTTCAGGAAGGTCTCCGTTCAGATGAAGCTCGCAGACGGCCTCCCCGCCGTTCTCGTGGACCGCCGCCAGATCCGGCAGGCGCTCCTTAATCTGCTTCTCAACGGCATCGACGCGGCCGGCGAGGGCGGCACGGTCGTCGTCGAGACGGCGCTTCAAGCGGGCTCCGGCGCCGCGCACGTCGCGGTCGGCGTGCGCGACAACGGTCCCGGTCTCGAGCAGGACGAGATCGCACGGATCTTCGAGCCGTTCTACACGACGAAGCCCAGCGGCACGGGGCTCGGGCTCACGATCGTCTCGCGCATCCTCGAACAGAACGGGGCGCGCGTGAGCGTCACGAGCGCGAAGGGGCGCGGCAGCACGTTCTCCGTGCGGGTTCCCGTCGCCGGCCGGGCGGACGCGGCGGAGGGCAGGGCGGCATGACCGCGCGCACCGATGGGCCCGCGCTCCGCGTCCTCGTCGTGGACGACCAGGCAAGCGTGCGCGAACTCCTCAAGGCCGTGCTGACGTCGGACGGCCACGAGGTCGAGCAGGCGTCCGACGGCGGCGAGGCCGTGCGCGCGCTCGGGACCGGCTTCCACGACCTCGTGGTCATGGACATCCGCATGCCGGGCATGGACGGCATCGCCGCGCTCGAGCGGGTGAAGGAGATCTCGCCGCGCACGGGCGTCGTGATGATGACCGCGTACGCTTCCGTCGAGACGGCCGTGAGAGCGATGAAGCTCGGCGCGTTCGACTACGTCACGAAGCCCATCGACATCGACGAGGTGCGCGCCGTCATCGCGCGGTTCGTCGGCTCTCTCCATCCGGAGGAGGCCGAGGAGCTGCCGGGCGAGTCGCGCGACGTCGTGGGCGCCAGCGACGCGCTGCGCTCGGTGCTCGCGCTCTCGCACCAGGTCGCGGCGAGCGACGCCACCCTGCTCATCCTCGGCGAGAGCGGGACGGGCAAGGAGGTCATCGCGCGCGAGATCCACAGGGCGAGCCCCCGCGCGCGGGACCCGTTCGTGGCCGTGAACTGCTCGGCGATCCCCGAGGCGCTTCTCGAGAGCGAGCTCTTCGGCCACGAGAGGGGCGCGTTCACGGGCGCCGTGCGCCAGAGGAAGGGGAGATTCGAGCTTGCCGCGGGGGGCACCATCTTCCTCGACGAGATCGGCGACATGTCGCCGGCGCTCCAGGCCAAGCTGCTCAGGTTCCTTCAGGACCACCGGCTGCAGCGCGTCGGAGGCTCGGCCGACATCGCCGTGGAGGCGCGCGTGATCGCGGCGACGAACAGGAACCTCGAGCGCGAGGTGGCGGAGGGGAGGTTCCGGGACGACCTCTACTTCCGCCTCAACGTCGTGACCATCGTCGTGCCGCCTCTCCGCGAGCGCCTCGAGGACGTGCCGCTGCTCGTGGAGCACTTCCTGAGGCTCCACGCGCCCGAGGGCATCAAGCCGAAGAAGATCTCGCCCCGCGCCATGCGTCTCCTCATGACGTACGCGTGGCCCGGGAACGTGCGGGAGCTCGAGAATGCGGTGCAGCGCGCCGTCGTGCTCTCGCGCGGCGAGACGATCTTCCCCGAGCAGCTTCCGCCGAGCGTGCGCGCGACCGGCTCAGAGGAGCCGGGCCCGGCCGGCGGCCGCACGATGCGGGAGATCGAGCGGGACGTCATCGTGCGGACGCTCAAGGAGACGGGCGGGAACAGGACCAACGCCGCGAAGATCCTCGGCATCTCCAGGCGGACCCTCCAGAACAAGATCAGGGAGTACGGCGTCGACCTCTGAGGGCGGGCGCCGCGCGACCTCGGCGCGCCGGCTCCCGGTGCGAAGAATCTGCGCAACGGGACGGCCGGACCCCGCCGGATGTGCGCAGCGGTTGCGCAGTCGACGAAGCGCGCCGCACACGCGATCGGTCGAGCGCTGCGCGCGTCCCGCCCTAATGCTCGTCGGGACAGCGTCTTGCGCCGAGGACCGTTGAGCGGCGCGCGTTCCGCCGCGGCTGGCATGACCGTTGCTTGACAGGTGGCCATGCTCGATGGTCCGGGGCCCGTCTGAACCGAAAGGAGACCGAGATGAGAACGAACAGGATGCTCGCGCTCGTCGCACTGGCGCTCGTCGTGACGGCCACGCTGGCCTTCGCCCTGCCGGCGCAGGCGCGAGGCCGGGCCGGCTGGGGCGGCCCATGCGGGATGCAGCCCGGGATGGCCGGTGGCGCGCCCATGAGGCCGGCCTTCACGGCGGAGCAGACGGAGAAGATCGAGAAGATCAGGGCGAAGTACGACGACCTGCGCGTCGAGCATCGCAACAAGATCGCCGCGATCCGGCTCGAGATGAGGGACCTTCTCTCCCAGCCGGAGCCGGACTTCGGCAAGGTCGAGGCGAAGATCGACGCGATGTCGCAGATCCACGCGAAGCTCGCCAAGCTGCGCCTGGCGCAGCACAAGGAAGTCCGCGGGCTCCTCGATGCCGAGCAGAGAATGCTCTTCGACCGTGGCTTCACCGAGCGACTCGGAGAGATGCCGGGGCCCTGCATGGGCAGGCAGGCGATGGCGGGCTGCCGCCCGGGCGGCATGATGGGCGGCCCGTGCCCGATGGCCGGCGAGCCCGGCGCGGGCAGGGGAGTGAGGCCGCAGAGCGGGCAGTGGCGTCGCTGGCTCTAGACGGCCGGTGACGCGGTGTGGGCCGCCGGCGCGAGCCGCCGGCCGCTCCCGGGCGCTGGGCTCGCCCGAAGCGCGGGCGGTCGCTGGAGGCAGCGGCCGCCCGTTTTCTCTTGTCGCCGCCGAGCGACGCTTCCTATACTCCGCCGCCTGCAGGGCAGAAGAGCGGGGGGCGCCGCGTCCCCCGTCCCCGTCGGACCCCCTTCCGGAGGCAGCCATGCTGGAGCGGCTCTTCAGACTCAGGGAGCACGGGACCACCGTGCGCGTGGAGCTCATCGCCGGCGTGACGACGTTCATGACGATGGCCTACATCGTCTTCGTCAACCCGGCGATCCTCTCCGCCCCGCAGGGCGCGGGCATGGACTTCCGGGCGGTCATGGCCGCGACGTGCGTCGCCTCGGCCGCCGCCACGCTGCTCATGGGCCTTCTCGCGAACTACCCCATCGCGCTCGCCCCCGGCATGGGGCTCAATGCGTTCTTCAGCTTCGTCATCTGCGGCCAGATGGGTGTGCCGTGGGAAGTCGCGCTCGGCATGGTCCTCGTCGAGGGCCTCGTCTTCATCGCGCTCTCCGCCTTCCGGGTGCGTGAGCAGATCGTGAACGCGGTGCCCGCGTCCCTCAAGCTCGCGGCGGCCGGCGGCATCGGGCTCTTCATCGCGTTCATCGGACTCAAGGACGCCGGCATCGTCACGGCCGACCCCGCGACACTCGTCGGCCTCGGAGACCTCCACGAGCCCCACACGCTCCTCGCGCTCTTCGGGCTCGGGCTCACCGCGGTCCTCCTCGCCGCCGGCGTGCGCGGCGGCATCCTGTGGGGCATTCTGGCGACGGGGGCCGTGGGGCTTGCGACCGGGCTCGTCCGGTCGGGCGGCGTGTTCGCCGCGCCGGACATGTCGGCGACCTTCCTGAAGATGCGCCCGCTCGACGCGCTCCGCCTCGAGTACGTCGTGCCCATCTTCGTGCTCTTCTTCTTCGACCTCTTCGACACCGTCGGCACGCTCGTGGGGATCGGCACGGCCGGCGGGTTCATGAAGGACGACAGGCTCCCGCGGGCCGGCCGCGCCCTCATGGCGGACGCCGTCGGGACCGCCCTCGGCGCGGCGTGCGGGACGTCCACGACGACGAGCTACATCGAGAGCGCGGCGGGCGTCGGGGTGGGCGGGCGCACCGGCCTCTCGAACGTCTTCACGGCGCTCCTCTTCCTCGCTGCGCTCTTCTTCGCGCCGCTCGCGCAGGCGTTCGGCGGCGGCAGCCAGACGGCCGCCGGGCTCGTGCTGCACCCCGTGACGGCGCCCGCGCTCATCGTCGTCGGCTGCCTCATGATGCAGAGCGTCGCGAGGATCCCGTGGGGCGACTACTCCGAGGCCATCCCGGCGTTTCTCACGCTCGTCGTCATGCCGCTCACGAACATCTCGCACGGGCTCGCCGTGGGGTTCGTGAGCTACCCGCTCGTGAAGCTCCTCTCCGGCAAGGGCAGGCAGGTGCACTGGCTCGTGTACTGCCTTGCCGTTCTGTTCGTTCTGAGGTATACGTTGATCTGAGCCGACCGGGCGTCGATCCCGCCGCACCACCCGACCGAGGGAACCTCGCGTGAGCCCCCGTGATAGGGCAGACCGATTCGTGCAGGTACAGACGACGCTCGACTCGCGGGACCGCGCGGCTGAGCTCGTGCGTGAGGTCCTCGACGCGAGGCTCGCGGCGTGCGGCCAGATCGTCGGGCCCGTCGAGAGCGCGTACTGGTGGGGCGGTGCGGTCGAGACGGCCGTCGAGTGGCTCTGCCTCTTCAAGACCCGCGCCGAACTCGGCGAGCGCCTCGAGCGCTTCCTGGCGGAGCGGCACCCGTACGAGGTACCCGAGATCGTCGTCCTTCCCATCGAGCGTGCATCGGAGGCCTACGGTGACTGGATCGACCGCGAGACGCGCGGCTAGCCCCGCGCCCGCGCTCCTTGCGTGCGCCCTGCTCCTCGCGGCCGGGCCGGCGACGGCGGACGAGCCGTCTCCCTTCTCGGGATACGGCCGGAGGGGCGCGGAGCTCTGGGCCGAAGCGCCGCGCTACACGCTGCCCTTCGGAGAGGCCTACGTCAACGAGCGGCGCATCGAGAACGGCTGGGGGTTCGGCTTCGGGTTCATGCTCGGGCTGACCGATGTGCTCTCGGTGGAGGGGCGTGTCGTGCAGTCGTGGCACAAGGTCCTCTCGACGGACGAGCGATGGGATCTCGACCACGCGTTCGTCGGGGTCCGGTACACCTTCAGCCCCGAGAGCGACGCGCAGCCGTTCGTGGGGATCGGGGGCGTCCGGCTGTCGCTCGAGCGGCGGGTGGACATCGAGTCCAGCTCCGACTTCCGACGCGCCACGGGTTACGGCGCGTACGTCACCGCGGGCGTCGATCGCATTCTCAGTCCGCGCTTCGTGCTCACCATCCGAGGCGACTACTACGTGATGTCCTACACGCGGGAGTTCGTCGGCGTGAACGAGGACGACTTCAGCGGCGATTCCCGTGGCGACGGCGCCGGCGTCTCGGTCTGTCTGGGCTACCGCGTCCCGACGTGGTAGGGCCCGCCCACTGCGAGGAGGACTTCATGCTTGAGGCGAGGGCCGTCTGGAAGGGGAGGCTCGCGTTCGACGCGTGGGACGGGGAGGGGCGGCCGATCGCCCTCGACGCGAGCAAGGCCGCCGGAGGGGGCGGCGACGGCTTCCGGCCCGCGGAGCTCCCGCTGCTCGGGCTTGCCGGCTGCACAGGGATCGACGTCATCGAGATCCTCGCGAAGATGCGGCAGCAGGTCACGGGCTTCGAGGTCCGCGTGACCTCGAAGAAGAAGCAGGGCTACCCGGCCGGGTACGACGGCATCCACATCGAGTACACCGTCCGGGGGAAGGGGCTCGCGAAGGAGAAGGTCGAGCAGGCCGTGAGGCTCTCCGAGGAGAAGTACTGCACGGTGGGTCAGGCCCTCCGGAAGGCCACCGAGATCACGCACGCCATCACGATCGTCGAGGAGTAGCGTCGCGGGGGAGGCCCCGCGCGACCGAACACCGTGGGAGGACCGATGAAGGAGCGTCTGGAGGAGGTCGTCAGGCGGCACGCGGGACGGTGCGACTACCTCGAGGTCCACGTCGAGGAGACCGAGGAGTCGCGCGTCCAGTTCAACGGGCCGCGCATCGCCGACATCGGCCGCAAGCTCGACTTCGGCGGCAACGTGCGCGCGCTCCACAGGGGGGGATGGGGGTTCGCCTCGTTCAACAGCCTCGACCGGCTCGACGAGTTCGCGGGGTACGCGGTCGAGCAGGCGCGGCTCGTCGGGAAGGAGACGAGCGCGCTCGCGCCGGTCGAGCCCGCGCGGGCCGACGTGCTCCTGGACGTGAAGGAAGACCCGCGGTCCGTTCCCCTCGAGGCGAAGGTCGCGCTCCTCAAGGAGTACAACGACCGGGCGCTCGGCAAGGGCGGCCGCATCGTCAGCACGGTCACGCGGTACTTCGACCGCATGCGGCGACTCTGGTACGCCAACAGCGAGGGGAGTCTGGTCTACCAGGAGAGGGTCGATCTCGGCGGCGCCGTGACGCCCGTCGCCTCGGCCGGCGGCGACACGCAGATGTACTCGGTGTCGTTCGGCGGGAGCGACGACTTCGGCGTGGCGCGCGGTCGCGAGAAGGAAGTGGACGAGGCGTGCGCGATCGCGCTCGGCAAGCTCGACGCGCCGAAGGTGAAGGGCGGCGAGTACACGGTCATCCTCGACCCGATCCTCGCCGGGACGTTCATCCACGAGGCGTTCGGCCATCTCTCCGAGGGCGACAACGTCTACGAGGACAGGAACCTCCAGGAGGTCATGACGCTCGGCCGCGAGTTCGGCGGCCGGCTGCTCAACGTGTACGACACCGGCCTCGACAAGGGCGAGCGCGGCTCCCTGCTCTTCGACGACGAGGGCGTGCCCGCCGAGAAGACGTACCTCATCCGGGAGGGGAAACTCGTCGGGAGGCTCCACTCGCGCGAGACCGCCGGCAAGATGGGGGAGCGTCCCACCGGCAACGCGCGCGAGATCGACTACCGGTTCCCGCCCATCTGCCGCATGCGGAACACCTGCATCGAGAGCGGTGACGCGCCGTTCGACCGCATGCTCGAGGGCGTGAAGCTCGGCGTGTACTGCGTGAGCGCGCAGGGCGGCCAGACGAACGGCGAGATGTTCACGTTCTCGGCCGCCAACGCCACCATGATCAGGGACGGCAGGCTGGCGGAGCAGGTGCGCGACGCCACGCTCACAGGCAACGTGTTCGTCACGCTCAAGAACATCGACATGATCGGCAACGACTTCGAGACGCACAACGGCCCGGGCGGGTGCGGGAAGGGCGGGCAATTCCCTCTCCAGACCAGCCACGGCGCGCCGCACGTGCGCATCAGGAATGTCGTCATCGGAGGTGAGTGACGTGAGGGAGATCATCGAGAGGGCAGCCGGGAAGGGCGCCGAGCGGTGCGAGGTCTTCCGTCTCACCTCGCTCAGCACGCGGGTCGACTTCGAGACCGGGCGGCTCAAGGGGGTGTCGAGGACCGAGGAGAGCGGCGTCGCGGTGCGCGTCGTGAAGGACGGCAGGATCGGGTTCGCGACGAGCACGCGGCTCGACGACCTGGACCGCGTGGCCGAGGACGCCGTCGTCACGTCGGCGTTCGGCGAGAAGGCGGAGCACCCCTTCGCCGCGCCCGCGAGCCCGCCGTCGCCGGCGATCGTGGACGCGCGCATCGAGAACCTTGCGGTCGAGGAGATGATCCGGCGGATGGAGGACGGCATCTCCCGCGTCCTCGACTACGAGAAGAAGATCAACGCCGAGGCGACCACGCGCCGGGACGTGCAGGAGATCTCCGTCGCGACATCCGACGGGTTCGAGGGCGCGTTCCGCAGAACCCAGTACGTGTTCTACGTCGGCGGCCGGCTCATCGAGGGGACGAACATGCTCGACGCCGGAGGGTACTACGGGGGCAGCGCGCTGGATGACTCCGGAGACGGGCTCGTCGAGAGGGTCATCGAGGACTTCAGGAACGGTCGGAAGAACGCGAGCGTGTCCGGCGGACCGACGATGGTCCTCTTCAGGC
>Ga0194125_10005759_pt1 | contig 18688 bp, 20 predicted proteins | sample TA2KigC250mmetaG_FD_148626 | JGI IMG/M metagenome (GOLD analysis project Ga0194125, IMG submission 148626) | Freshwater microbial communities from Lake Tanganyika, Tanzania - TA2015034 Kigoma Deep Cast 250m | ecosystem: Environmental > Aquatic > Freshwater > Lake | place: Tanzania: Lake...
ATACATATCCTAGCTCTGGTCTTATATCTTTTGTCTTGGCTATGGCCTCCTTAGTAAACCTAGTTACCCAACTATAGACTGTAGAACCTGAAGGATAAACACCATAAGCTTGTTTAAGATTTCTGCGTATAGCATTAAGTGACAAGCCATCGTAGTATAGACTCAAGGCTAGGGCTATCTGTTCTACTGGTGTTTGCATATAAGGCAAGGCGGTGTTCGGCACGAACTTCCGTTTGCAATCGTTGCAATAGTAACGCTGTATGCCACTGAAAGTGCCGAACTTCTTGACGTTTGTCGAGTTGCAGTATTTACAATTCATCTTATTTAATCAAACACCCAAATAATGCGGCTAATCCAGCACCGATTAGCAATCCTAGAATGCCAATACCAGCTAACATAAGTTGGACTGCTAATTCGCCTGATTTAATCACATCAAATTTAATCATGGGCAACCAGTTCGTAATGGCTTGTCCGCCGTGGCTGAATTGCATTATCAAGGTATATTCACCGGATGAGACAAACTCACATGGTATTCTAGGCTTGTCTACCATTATTTTATTTTCTTTGTCGGTTTTATGTATGCCTAAAAATTCCTTGTAAAGACCCCCTCTTAATATTCCTTCCCCAAAAGTTATACGATGCGACTCGTTTTTATCAATTAGGAATAATTCCCATTTATAGTTTAACGCTGTAAATTCTTTATCTGATATGTTTTCGGCTTGTACGAGAAAGTCTATTGCCTGACTACTAAAATAGGGTATAAAGTAGCCCGTTGACCATGTCGCCATTTCTGCCTCAGAATACGTTGTATGTCCTTTTAACCATTTCCTAAAACCGATAGGACTTATTGACACCTTATAACCGTTTACATTGTGAGTTTTGCAAGATAGCATCTTTTTCCCTCCCCATGATACAATTCTATCATAGGTATGGGAGAGCAACCACTTTCGAGCAGAACCCCTTCAGGTCTGTCCCTACTTCAAATTGAAAGACGGGAAGCACGAAGGGGCGAAGCCCCTTCGTGAAACTATTCTTCCTCCTCTCCTTGGAAAGGAGAGGGGGATTAAGGGGGTGAGGTTGATAAACACATGTATAGACATGGGTCGCCTAACTAGCCTATAATTAGAAGTCCATCAAAGTATTAACAGCCATGGCTGACCTGCGTACTGGAGCTAAATTCGACCTATCTGTCCCTGAACTGGAAAAGATGGCTAGGCAATTACGTCGCCATGTCATCACCATGACAGCCACGGCTGGCAGCGGACATCCCGGCGGTTCTCTTTCTGCCGCTGACATCGTCACCGCCCTATACTTCAGGGTCATGCGCCACGACCCCGAAAATCCACGCTGGCCTGACCGCGACCGATTTATCTTGAGCAAGGGGCATGTCGCCCCTATTCTTTACGCTGCCCTGGCTGAATGCGGTTACTTCCCTGTTGAGGAGCTTTCCACTCTGAGGAAATTGGGCAGCCGCCTTCAGGGACACACCGATAGGACGCTTACCCCCGGAGTAGAGATGTCAGCTGGCTCCCTGGGGCAGGGCTTGTCTTTCGGCATTGGCGTTGCCCTGGCTGGCAGGCTCGATAAGCGAGACTATCACGTGTATGTCCTTCTCGGTGATGGGGAATGTGAGGAAGGACAGGTCTGGGAGGCGGCTATGTCTGCACCTCACTTCATGGTAGATAATCTCACGGCAATTGTTGACTACAATGGGCTGCAGCTTGACGGCCGGTGCTGTGAAATCATGGAACTCCAGCCGCTGGCCGATAAATGGCGTGCCTTTAACTGGCATGTCATCGAGATAGACGGGCATGACATGAACCAGGTCTTGCAGGCTTTGAAAGAAGCCAGGGAGATAAAGGGAAAGCCGACGGTAATCATTGCCCACACGGTTAAGGGCAAGGGCGTCAGCTTTATGGAGAACAATGTGGACTTTCACGGCAAAGCTCCTACCACACAGGAAGCTGAGATAGCCTTGAAGGAGCTGGCATGACGGCTTATGCAGAGTTATCCACCCGGGAAGCTTATGGCAAGGTCCTGGTGGAACTGGGCAAGGAACACAAGGATATTGTAGTTCTAGATGCTGACCTGTCCCGGTCAACGATGACTAAATACTTCGCCCAGGAATTCCCCGAGCGGTTCATCCAGTGTGGTTTACAGGAGCAGAACATGATGAGCATTGCTGCCGGGCTGGCAGCCTCGGGAAAGATTCCTTTTGTCAGCACCTTCGCCGTATTTGCTGCCTGCCGCTGCTTTGACCAGGTTAGAGTGAGCATCGCCCAGCCGAAGCTAAATGTGAAGGTTGTAGCTACCCACGGCGGCATCACCGTTGGTGAAGACGGCGCTTCTCATCATGCTATTGAAGACCTGGCGCTCTACTGCTCCCTGCCCGGTTTTACCGTCGTCGTGCCGGCTGATGCTATCGAGACCGTTGAGGTTGTAAAAGCCGCCGTAACTACCGAAGGCCCGTTTTATATCAGGCTGGGCCGTCCCAAATTCCCGGCGATTTACACCGAAGGCTACCGCTTCAACTTGGGCAAGGCGGTAACATTAAGGGATGGTAAAGATGTTACTGTTATCGCCTGCGGCATAATGGTGTCCAAGGCTCTGGAAGCCGCAAATAGCCTGGCGTCACAGGGCATAGACTGCCGGGTGTTCAACATGCCCACCTTAAAGCCGCTGGACGAAGTGGCTATCATCGAAGCAGCTTCTCAGACGGGTACTATTGTGGTTGCCGAGGAGCATCTCCTTCACGGTGGTCTGGGCAGCCGTGTAGCTCAGGTGGTAGTCAGAGAAAAGCCGGTGCCGATGAGCTTCATCGGCATCAAAGACGTCTATGCCAAATCCGGCAAGCCCGATGAGCTCCTCCAGAAGTATGGCCTGACCGCCAAGGACATAGAGCAGGCAGTGAAGGCAGTTGTGGCGAAGAAGCCAGAGGGATAACTGGGCTGGGGGGTTAGAAGTAACGACTGGCTTGAAATGCACTCCTCATACCTTTGAGGGACATTTGCAACTATCTTAGCTAAGCGTGGTGTTGATTCAATTCGTATTATGAGACTCGGAAGATGGGAATCTATTCAGATGGTGGAAAGATATACCAGGTCAGTTAAGTTTGAGGATACCTTAAAGCTGTACTCGTCTATTGTAAGCTAATATTGATTTGGTGATTCGCCCAACAGTGTGTGAATGTGCTTACGGGGTTGCTGGAGTCATCGCTTCAACTTTCAGTGCCAAGCCATGTAGGAATTCAAATTTCTCCGCTTCGCTCATGCCTTCCAGTGGAATGCCATAGTATTCAAGTTGAACATAAAATCGACCTTTTATAAACTGAATTTCACAATGACCATCGCCCCGTTTACTGAAAAACCCTCTGTCTCCTAAACCAAGTTCCTTGCGGGCGGAAAAATGGGGCTCTTCTTGTTCAAGAAGATAAGCTGCTGCTTGTTTTTCTTCGCACAGCCAGACACTATTTGCTATCGATATTTCCTCCTCTGGTGTAGCGTACTTCTTATTTCTGAATACCACCCTCACCCCATCAGTTTTATATTGTCCCGTCATTTTCTCTTGAAAAGCAGCTTGATGCCAGCCTGACGGCAAATCAGTTAACTTTAAAGGAATACTTTTTAAGGATAGCTCTTCTTTATCACCTTCCTGTGGTGATGTTCCTGATGGAGGTGGAGTAGTAGAGAGTGTTCCTTGCGAAAGTCTGTCAAAGACAAAGACACCTCCTGCAACCAAGAGTACGATAGCCATTAACGCAACAAAACCAATAAGCAATGGATTTGTCTTTCTCGGTTCAGGTATTTGTTGCCCGTACCTATAATATCCCTGTCGCTGCTGTTCTTGATAGACAGGCGGAGGCTGCGTCTGCTGTTGCGCTGGCCAATTCAGTTGCGTTCCACAATTACCGCAGAACCTGGCCCCAAAAGCGACCGGGGCACCGCACCGAGGACACTGATACCACTGCTGCATCTCATCTCCTGCTTACTTCAGCCGCAACTGTATGCCTATCTAAATTATACCACTGCTCAAACCAAAACAGAACACCGAAAAACAAGGCATACCCTCAGACGAGGCTAAGTATTGGAAGGCAGATATGCTTCCAGATTTTTGTAGGTGTAAAAAGCCTTTATATTGAGATAGTTTGAAGCTTTATCGTAGACTTGAGGCTATGATGGACTCAAAGCTCTAATCGGCTAGTTAACAGACATAAGCCCAAAAACCGAGGCAGCACATATTATAGCCTCATTTCTTATTGTTCGACACATAGTCTGTTGGTTATATAAATATGCCGAATAAAAACGAAATTATGCTTCTCACAACCACAATAAAAAATAACCAAATAAGAGTACTGACAAACCATGCCCAAATAGGAGTCAAGAACATCCTGAAACCAGAATACAAAGGGAATCCAAAAAAGATAATCGAAAGCAGGAAAAATGCTATATTGACAAGTATCATCCAACCACCCTCTGGGACGAAAGCAGCTAAAACAGCCCAAATGGTTACTATGAGTAATCCAAAGATTAGTATGTTCCTAAAACTTTGACTCATGAAGGAACGTATAAAATTGTCATCCATTTGCTGGTTGGCTTTCCACTCTAAGGCTGCACCGCAATTCCCACAAAACCTAGCCTCTGGCGTGATTGGTGATCCACAACTGGGGCAATAAAGACCCTGCCTCATCACTATCTCCTATCTGCCTTGATATGACATGGTTTTAATGACCTCTTTTGAAGCCTCACATTGCTTTGGTTACTTGTCGGCGGTTTACATACTTTGCACGGTCTATAGCCATGTGACTGGCCATCTGATGCTGAGCTGAACTATATCGTGTTCTCAGGATATATTTGTTTCACGTATCGGCAAGACGGGTAACAACTGGTTTCTACGCGGCTTTATCTTTTCCAATTCCTGCCACAATTCGTCACCAATATATCTTGACAGTCTCAACGATGCCTAGTGGCTCAAACAAGCCGAGCTCGTCTAGCGTCCGCTCCTTCTTAATTAGCTCTGCCTCCCAAGCTTTGAATTTTGAGTACTCAGGCTCGGCCAAAGTGGTTCTACCACCTAACGCTCGGTTAAAGGCATCGGCCTCATTCCTAAAATCATCCACCATTTTCTGGCAGTTCTGAGCATATTCAACGTAGAAGCCATAGTCTAGCGACTCGGCTTTATCAATGTTTATCGTTCCGTATTGCTTACCTTTCTCGATATACGCTACTTTGTCCCATTCCCCAGGGTTAGGTTTATCGAGTAGCGGTACTTTCTTACCCTCTATCGTGGTGAGGCTAGTAAATTTCAGCTTTTCTCCTGTGCAGTCAATATATACCAAACCTCTATCTGTAGTTTTGAAGGCATTTAGAGCGTGCCCAATTTCCTCACCTACGAAGTTAACACCTACAAAAGCAGCCTTGATACCAGCTCGTTCGGCATTGTTATGTAGTTGCTCAGCAAAGTCTACACAATGCATTAGGAAGTAAGGTTTCTCACTGGTATCATCCTGACGGATGAAGGTCTTTAATTCAGCAAAGCTAACAGCCTTGGCGTCTGAGTTGTTGCTGAGATGAACCTGCCTCTCTGTTAATGCTGTTTTAATTTTAACTGGAGGATGCCTATTTTCGTATTGCTGGATGTATTCTGGCTGCCTTTCAGTAACAGGGGGTGGCTGTATTGGTGCTGGTCCCCGAAGAGCAAAGATTGCTCCTCCTATGAGAAAAACGATACCTATTAAGCCAAGGCAACTGATAAGCGATGAACTTGCCTTTTTAGGCTCTTTTCTTGGTTGCCTATAACTGTAATTCCATTGCTGCTGGGACTGTTGGTAGACAGGCGGGGGTTGCGTCTGCTGTTGCGTTGGCCAATTCAGTTGCGTTCCACAATTCGTACAGAATCTACAGCCAAAAGCAACCGGGGCACCGCACCTAGGACACTGATACCACTGCTGCATCTTACCGTCTCCTGCTTATTTCAGTCGCAACTGAGTGTCTAGTCCAATTATACACTTACCAAGACTGAAAGAGAATACATCTAGCGCCCACTTGAGAGAAGAATAACTGTGCTTAACGGTAAAGACTAGCAGTTGGTTTCCTACTTGTGAATGTTGAGCAGTTTTGGGTGGGATGGTGGGTAGGGATGGATGTGCCGAGGGAGGGACTCGACCCCACACCTACTTGAGGGCAGATCAGCGTTTGCGGCAGACTGCCGCAAACTATATGGCTCAGCCACCGCCGAAACCTACCTTGACCTCCTCTCCGCTGACCAGTATAGGCACTATACCCTTGCCGTTGGACAGGCGCATGACCTCTTCGACGGCCTTGGGATTGCTTTCAGTGCTGATTTCATCATAGGGTACGCCGCGCTCCTCGAGGTCCTGCCTGGCGGCAGCGCAGTAGGGGCAGCCCGGCTTGGTGTAGATAACTACCTTCTGTGGCACTGTGACAACCTTCCGCCTCTCATCCAGCTCATAGAGCTTCTCGATGACGAACTGTACATAGTTGTCGCATCTCTCTTTCCAGATTCCAGACTCCAGGAACTGCTGATATCCACCAGGCTTGGAGAAGTCTGTCCCAACCAGGTCAAGGCAGGTGATAGTGCCGAACCTCTCGGTAAAACTCCTGACGAGTTCGTTGGCATCTTGACGAGCATCGAGCCGTGCCTGCTTGACTTTCTGCTTGTCTTCCGATGAGCAGCGATGGTGCAGTCCCAGACACACCGCCCCAGAAGATACAGCGCCGCAGGGCGCTTGCTGCTGTCCACCTATGCCACCGGTGAAAGCAATGCCTGACCACAGCAGGTCTTCATTGCCCAGTTCGTAGGCTTCCCACATAACTTGCAGGACTGCGGGGCCTCAGTGATAGCCGCGGTGCATCAATTGCAGAGCGCGTTCCTTAGCCTCTTGTAACGACATTTTAAGTGCCATTGTTCCATCCTCCTTCAGCGTTCTGGGTGAGATTATGCAATAGTGGCTATGTTAATACCCATGCCCGCTTGTGTCAAGGCTTCGACAGTGTATCATCTATTCAGGCTTTTCTTGGAGAAGAGAGCCGTCTTAAACGCACGTAGCCACGAGGCTTTAGCCTCGTGGGCACGACCCTAAAGGGTCGTGGCTACATGTGTGGTAATAAAGGCGATCTTAAAAGGTCTCCGCTACATGTGGGATAAATCTCGATTGAGTCAAGGCATCTAATAAGCCAGCGAAGATTAATGGTTGCAACGCAGTGTCAACAGGGGTATTCCATGAACCGGTCATGAGGGGAGGGTTAATGGAGATGGAGTGCCGAGGGAGGGACTCGAACCCACACCTCCTTGTGGAGAGCGGATTTTAAGTCCGCCGCGTCTGCCATTCCGCCACCTCGGCAAGAAGTGAGCAAAAAGTGGAGGCGGCGAGCGGAGTTGAACCGCTGAATAGGGGTTTTGCAGACCCCCGCCTTAACCACTTGGCTACGCCGCCCTAAACTTCGGTGGAGCGGAAGACGAGATTCGAACTCGCGACCTCCTCCTTGGCAAGGAGGCGTTCTACCGCTGAACTACTTCCGCACGTCGTTACTATAGCAAATGTATTATATTATTATATGAGAATGCTTATCAACAATATGTTTCTCATGTAGCGGCGAGGCTTTAGCCTCGCCGCTACATTTAGTAAACACTCTAATTATATCAAAAATGGTGCCGAGGAGGAGATTTGAACTCCTACGGGCTTACGCCCACCACCCCCTCAAGATGGCGTGTCTACCTATTCCACCACCTCGGCGCTCATCTCCCACAAAACCTCCGATTTTGTGGGGACACAATTTTGGCAGGGGCGGCAGGATTCGAACCCGCGACCTGCGGTTTTGGAGACCGCTGCTCTTCCATCTGAGCTACACCCCTATATTACTAGATTCGAAGTACCCCTGGGGCGATTCGAACGCCCGACACGCGGTTTAGGAAACCGCTGCTCTATCCATCTGAGCTACAGGGGCAGCAAGCTAGACTTAGAGCCGTGACTTCTTGATTAAGTACCCCTCAAGGGCAAGAAGCTAAATTTAGCGCCGTGACTTCTTGATTAAGTATCCCTCTGGGGTAGTGTAGGTTTCCAGCCGCATTCCCGGTGCCGGCTCTATCTCTTCCTCTACTTCTTCTGCCTCTTTCTCTCCCCGTTCAGGCTTTTCTTCGACCACAGCCCTTTTTAGAGCCGCAGCCCTAGTTTCTGGGCTGGTAGCTAAGGCTCTCTTTGACCTTTGCCTAAGCTCACCTAAAGCATTATCTAAGTCCTTGAGAATCTCGGTAATCCGGCTCTCAACCAGAGCGCCGGCTTCCTCTGTTGCCAGATTCTCAATCTGAGTAACATAGTCCTGGAGTTTCCAGCTATGTTCCTCCAACTCTTTAATCTGCTCAGCCAATTTCTTAGCCATAGACTGTATCTCCGGGATCTCCGAGTCGAGGAGATTCTTGATAATATTCTGGACTACAGCTCTCCGAGGCTTTTTTGCCATCTTCGTAACCTTCCTCCATATTTTAGCGGAGCCGAGCTGGCCTACAGCTACAGCTTCTCGTTAGTTTCTAGTGCCTCTACTGCCCCGCCTGTCAACTAATTATAGCAACGGTGTATTGTCAATGCAACCATTCCATTTATTTGAAGAGGCGGACAGACCTGGAGGTCTATTCCTGCTGATTAGGTTGAACTCGGTGAAGATAAGGGCCAGATTCTTTGCTTCGAGGTCCTTCGCTGCGCTCAGGATGACATAGAAGAGGGGCTCAGGATGACATGGAAGAGGGACTCAGGATGACATGGAAGAGGGACTCAGGATGACATTTGGGCATTGGCTAAACACTCTCAGCTCGATTTCTTGACTTTTGCTCTTGCTTTTTTTATACTAACTGCTCGTAGTTTGTTTGGGTTGGGGTTGCCCGAAGGGTTTATTTAATTGCCCGAGTAGCGCAATGGCAGCGCAACCGACTTGTAATCGGTAGGTTAGTGGGTTCGACTCCCCTCTCGGGCTTTGACTTTAGGTCCGGGCTGGGAGGGGTGCCGGAGTGGACAATCGGAGCAGACTGTAAATCTGCCGCCTTTAGGCTACGTAGGTTCGAATCCTACCCCCTCCACCATCTCGGAAATTTTGCGACTTTAATAAAATAGTGTATAATTTAAGGCTATACTGTATAATATATGGAAATTTGCCCACATAGCTCAGCAGGTAGAGCACGTTCTTGGTAAGAACGGGGTCACCAGTTCGAATCTGGTTGTGGGCTGTGTAAAGAAGGAGGTTCTTTAAAATGGCAAAGAAGGTCTTTCAACGTACGAAGCCACACCTCAATGTGGGGACGATAGGTCACGTTGACCACGGTAAGACGACCTTGACTTCGGCAATTACTCTATGCCTGTCTAAGGCGGGGGAAACTCAATTTCGGTCTTTCGATTCGATAGACAATGCCCCTGAAGAGAAGGCGCGTGGTTTGACAATTGCCATTGCGCATATCGAGTATGAGACTGCAAAGAGGCACTATGCTCACGTAGATTGTCCGGGACATGCCGACTACATCAAGAACATGATAACCGGTGCGGCCCAAATGGATGGGGCAGTTCTGGTAGTCAGCGCTCCGGATGGTCCAATGCCTCAGACCAGGGAACACATCCTTTTGGCTCGCCAGGTGGAAGTACCCAGCATACTGGTGGCATTGAACAAGATAGATATGATGGAAGATCCGGAACTGCTGGAGCTTGTCGAACTTGAAGTCAGAGATCTGCTGTCCAAATATAAGTTCCCAGGAGATAAGACTCCTGTTATTCGGGTAAGTGCCCTTAAGGCGCTGGAATGTGGCTGTGGTAAGCGAGACTGCGAGTGGTGTGGCAAAATCCTGCAGTTGACGGATGCTATTGATGAATGGGTACCGCTTCCGGTCAGGGCTAAGGATAAGCCATTCTTGATGCCAGTAGAGGACGTATTCGGCATCAAGGGACGTGGCACTGTAGTCACCGGCAGGGTGGAGCGAGGCGTGGTTAAGACAGGTGATGAGATTGAAATTATAGGCATAAAAGAGACACGTAAGACTGTGGTGACTGGAGTGGAAATGTTCCACAAGACTCTAGAGACAGGAGAACCTGGAGATGCTATTGGCTGCTTGCTCAGGGGCATAGAGCGTGAGGATGTAGAAAGAGGGCAGGTTCTGGCAGCGCCGGGCTCGGTCACACCTCATACCCACTTCGAGGCTGAGGTCTACGTGCTAACCAAAGAAGAAGGCGGTCGGCATACCCCGTTCTTTAACGGTTATAAACCTCAGTTCTATATTAGGACGCTGGACATTACCGGAAGTGCAGAGTTGCCCAAAGGGGTGGAAATGGTCATGCCCGGCGATAACATAAAGATGACCATAAAGCTTATTTACCCCGTAGCCTTGGAAACGGGGCTGCGTTTTGCTATCAGAGAGGGAGGTAAGACGGTCGGAGCTGGGGTTATTGGTAAAATCATCGAATAAACATGGCTAAGAAAGGTGAGTTGCGTGGTATTATTCATCTGGCGTGTACCCAGTGCCAGGAGCGAACATATACCACTGATAAGAATAAAAATAACGACTCTCAGCGATTGGAACTGAGAAAATATTGCCCTCGCTGCCGTACCCATACGCTCCATCGGGAGACTAAGTAATCTTTGACCAAGAAGAGTCAGCCTCAGATTATCGCCAAGAAAAGGTCTCGTTTTGCCTTCATTGGTGACATCATAGGTGAGTTGAAAAAGGTAACCTGGCCGTCAAGGCGGGATACCGTGCGTCTGACAATCATGGTCATCATTGTATGTGTTGCGGTAGGGCTCTTTTTGGGGGCGCTTGATTATGGCTTTTCCGAATTGGTGGCTAAACTGCTTTTAGGTAGGGGTTAGACTTGTGAAGAACGGCGACAAGCAGTGGTATATTGTGCATACTTACTCCGGTTATGAAGACCGGGTGAGGAGAGCTCTGGAGCAGCGGATTAAGTTTATGGATGCTGAGGATAAGATATTCCGAATAGTAATACCCACTGAAGAGGAAATTGAGATCAGGGGTGGGCAGCGACGAACGGTGACCAAGAAGGTCTTTCCTGGGTATGTTTTGGTGCAGATGCAGATGGATGATGACAGTTGGAACGTGGTGCGCAATACGCCTGGTATAACTGGCTTTGTCGGCAGCGGCAACAAGCCGACAGCATTAGCTGAAGAGGAAGTAAGCGCTATTCTGAAGCAGATGACAGAAGGTGCACCTCAGGTTAAGGTTGGCTTTAGAAAAGGTGAAAGCGTTCGAGTGGTGGATGGTCCTTTTACTGACTTCGTTGGCGTGGTTGATGAGATAAACGTGGCAAAGGGGAAGGTGAAAGTGATGCTGACGCTTTTCGGACGAGAGACGTCTGTGGAACTTGACTTTTTGCAGGTACAGAGGTTGTAAATGGCGAAAAAGGTTAAAGCTATCATCAAGCTGCAGATTGAAGCGGGTAAAGCTACTCCGGCTCCGCCGGTAGGGCCGGCTCTGGGACAACATGGGGTCAATATTATGGCTTTCTGCAAGGAATATAACGAGCAGACTAGCTCACAGGCAGGTTCCATTGTCCCGGTGGAGATAACTGTGTATGAAGACAGGTCATTCATTTTTATCACTAAAACGCCGCCGGCATCTGACCTGCTAAAACGAGCCTTGAGTATCGAGAAAGGTAGCGGTACTGCGGGCCAGCAAAAGGTGGGCGCGTTGTCTCGCGAAAAGGTCTACGAGATTGCCCGAATTAAAATGAAGGACTTGAATGCGGTAGACCTTGAAGGAGCAGCCCGGATTATCGAAGGCACCGCTCGAAGTATGGGAATTGACGTGGAGTAAACTATGGCAATCCGAGGGAAAAAGTACAAAGAAGCAACCAAGCTTGTTGACAGAGAGAGTGCTTATCAGCCTGGTGAGGCTGTCGAACTGGCTAAAAAAGCCGCCTTTGCTGGCTTTGATGAGACTGTCGAGCTGCACTTGAGGATGGGTGTTGACCCTAGAAGTGCTGACCAGCAGGTGCGAGGTATAGCCCTTCTACCTAATGGCTTAGGTAAGAAGGTTCGGATTCTTGTCTTTGTTCAGGGTGAAGCAGCTAGAGCTGCTGAAGAGGCCGGGGCTGATTATGTTGGTAGTGATGACCTCGTTAAGAAGATTGAGGATGGCTGGCTTGACTTCGATGTGAGCATAGCTACTCCGGACATGATGGGGAAGGTTGGGAAGCTGGGTAAAATACTGGGGCGCAAGGGATTGATGCCCAACCCTAAGTCAGGCACAGTTGTAGCGGCTGAAGATTTGGCTAGAGCTATCACCGAAGCTCGTAAAGGTAGGGTGGAATTCCGGCTGGATAGGACAGCGATTATTCACGTGCCTATCGGTAAGTCCAGCTTTGATGAGGCTAAGCTTTTAGAAAACCTAACGGCGCTGGTGGAAGCTGTAATGAAGGCTAAGCCCAGCGGTGCTAAAGGGCAATATATTAAGAGCGCTTTCCTGACAACTACTATGGGGCCTGGTATCAGGCTAGACCTGAGGCCTTTAATATCGTGACTTTGCTTCTGAGTTCTTTATGAATTGAATATGGGTTTCTATGTGGTGCCCATGACAGCAGGTGCCCAGGGCTTAAAAAGTATGCCTGCAGAGGTGCGTTTTGATGAGTTTTTCGGAACTCGGTTTTAGGTCCTTGTGTCATGGCACAAGGGCTTTTTATTTTTTAGGAGTGTGAATATGTTAAAAGAGAAAAAGGAACAAATGATAGATGAGTTAGCTTCTAGCTTGTCTCGATGCACCATTGCCGTGGCTACGGATTATCGTGGGCTTACAGCTAAAGAGATGGTGCAGTTGAGGCGACGTTTGACCGAGTTAGGCATAGAGTATCGAGTGATAAAAAACACACTCACCCGGTTTGCCGCTGAAAAAGCTGACAAAAAGCAGCTAGAAGCATTGCTGACGGGGCCTGTGGCTATAGCTTTTGGTTATGATGATGTGATTAAGCCAGCTCAGGTTTTGCGAGAGCATATTCGCTCTGCAGGCTCGGTGCTGCAAATCAAAGGTGGCATTCTGGGTGACAGGTTGCTTACCGCCGAGGACGTTGCTAATCTTGCTACTATGCCGCCAAGAGAGGTCCTGATTTCTAAACTAGTGGGGCAGTTGCAAGCCCCGCTGCAAGCTTTACATAATGTCTTAAGTGCACCTTTACGGAGCCTTTTGAATGTAATGCAAGCAAGAATTCAACAAGTTGAAGGAGGATAAAATGTCACAGGAACAAGTTGAGTCCGAACAACCTAAGGTCGAGGGAGAACCAAAAGCGAAGAAACAATCTAAGGCTAAGGAGACTTCATCACCAGGAGCTAAAGCGATGACAAAGGAAGAAATTATAGCTGCAGTGAAGACTATGACGGTGCTGGAGCTAGCCGAATTGGTGAAAGCTGTGGAGGAGGAGTTTGGGGTGACTGCGGCACCAGTGGCAATGGCACCTGGAGCCGTGGGGGCACCAGCAGCGGCAGCCGCAGCAGCCGAGGAGGAAAAGTCGGAGTTCACTGTAATCCTTAAGGAAATCGGCGAGAATAAAATCAATGTGATCAAGGCGGTGCGAGAGGTGACCACTTTGGGGCTCAAAGAGGCTAAAGATTTGGTAGAGAGCGCCCCTAAACCGGTCAAGGAAGGCGTCAACAAGGATGAAGCGGCCTCTGTTAAGAAGAAGTTGGAAGAAGCTGGGGCGAAGGTGGAGATCAAGTAGCTGTTTTTAAATCAGTCTTGGTTTCGAAAGAATTCTTGAAATTCTAGCTGCACTGTAAACAACCAGAGAAACTGAAAAGCTCGCCAGAGGTTATTTAAAGCGTAAGAGGCCTGACCTTTGGCGGGCTTTTCATTGCTTCTAACATGGTGTAAGATTAGTAGCTCGTCGAGGCGGTGCATAGATACAAAAAGAGTAAAGGGAGGGATCAGCATGGCTGAAGCGGAATTCTACGAAGTGGCTGCCAAGGTGATATCTCAAAAAGGTCATTGTGCGCTAGGGCATAAAGTTGGTGACGAGTTTGTTATTGGGGATAAGACTCCGTCTGGCATGTGTCCCTGGGCGTTTTATGCGCTTTTTCCCTTTGTCTCGGTGCTGCAGTTTGGTGGTTCTTTCCCCTGGGAAGACGACCGAGATAAGACCACAGTCGCTTGCCCCGACCCGGCAAACCCGGTCGTTTTCGAATTGAAGCGCTTGCGGAAATAGTTTGTTATCCGCAGTCAGTTCATTTAGCAAGAAGAAAGGTGTGAGCCATGGCGAAATTAGATGAGCTTGCCTTTCTTGATGCCACTGCTCAGGCTGAGATGGTCAGGCGAAGAGAAGTTGCGGCTTTGGAGTTGGTTGAAGCGGCTATTGAGCGGATCGAGCGACTGAATCCTGTCCTTAATGCTGTGGTCACACCTATGTATGAGCAGGCACGTGCTGCGGCTGCTGGCAAGCTCCCTAAGGGGCCCTTCACCGGCGTGCCGTTTCTGCTTAAAGACATGATTGCCTCTTATGCTGGGGTGCGCATGACGCTGGGAACCAGTTTTCTGCATGATTTTGTGCCTAATAGGGATAGTGAGCTGGTGGTGCGGTTGAAACGTGCCGGGTTGATCATTGTCGGTAAAACTAACGCACCGGAGCTAGGTCTCCTGCCAACGACTGAGCCTCGCCAGTTTGGTCCTAGCCGTAACCCTTGGGATACAAACCGAACCACAGGTGGTTCCAGTGGCGGCTCGGCGGTTGCTGTGGCAGCGGGGATGGTTCCGATGGCTCACGCTAATGATGGCGGTGGCTCAATTCGGATTCCAGCCTCATGCTGTGGACTCTTTGGGCTTAAGCCCACGAGGGCGCGAAATCCGCTTGGCCCTGCTTTTGGCGATATAATGAACGGTCTGATAGTCGAGCATGCTGTGACTCGCACAGTCCGAGATAGTGCCGCATTGCTCGATGCCACATCAGGTCCTGATGTGGGTGACCCGTATTGGGCTCCGCCAGCAGAGCGTCCATTTCTAAAGGAAGTCGGTGCTGCTCCGGGGCGACTCTGCATTGCCTTTGCCACCAAAGCGGCTACTGGTGTTCCAGTACATGCCGACTGTGTTAATGCGGTTCATGATGCGGCAGCACTGTGTGCTGAACTAGGGCATGAGGTAGTTGAGGTGGCACCGACGGTCGACGCGGAATTGGTAAACCGCGCCTTTATGACCTTATGGTCAGCGGGATGCACTGCGACTATAGAAGGTGCAGCTTTAACCATAGGGCGGATGCCTACCCAGGATCAGTTTGAGCCTCCTACTTGGGCAATTTATGAGATGGGGCGCAAGCAGACTGCGTCGGCCTACTTGCTAGCCTTGACAATGCTGCAAGCAGTATCCCGTAAAATCGCCCAGTTTTTCGTTGACTATGACATGTGGCTCACACCTACGCTAGCTGAGCCACCGTTGCCTCTCGGCGCGTTTGATTCTCCGCCGGAGGACGCTATGCATGCACAGCGTCGGGCAGCGGCATTTGCACCTTTTACGCCTATTTGCAATGTCACCGGGCAGCCGGCTATGTCGGTGCCGCTTTTCTGGAATGCTGATGGTCTGCCAATAGGGGTTCATTTCGTTGGACGCTTCGGTGATGAGGCAACGCTTTTCCGTCTGGCAGCGCAACTCGAGGCAGCACGGCCATGGGCAAACCGTCATCCACCAGTATCAGCATAAAAGACGGTTGGAATTTCCCAACCTAATACCTATGAAGCTTGACAAACCTTGACGGTTCCGTATACGCTTAAACCTGTGTAGTGGGTCTTCCTGTCCGTCGGGGAAGTGAGGGTGGCGTTTGGCTGTTGATTAATAATTAGGCAGATGGATGAAGAGCGGCGTTATAAAACACTGTATGAAATAGCTCAAAAGCTTAATTCCAGTTTGGCACCTCAAGAGGTGCTGCGCACCATCGTGGCAGCTATCCGTGATGCGGTAGAAGCCAAGGGCTGCTCGCTAATGTTGTTAACTCCAGATCGGCAGCAGTTAATACACACTGTAGACTGTGGGTTGAGTGATTGGTATGTTCGGAAAGGGCCGGTAAGAGTAGACGAAGCTATGGCACAGGCTCTCAATGGCATGCCGGTGTTAATTCTAGATGCAACTACCGACCCCCGGGTTCAGTACCGGGAACAGGCGAAAAGGGAAGGAATAGTATCCATGGTGTCACTGCCAATCATGCGGCGCGGTGAGGTTATTGGCATTGTGCGCATTTATACGTCGAAGCGACGTCTGTTTTCTACCCGAGAAGTAGAGTTTCTTAGGGCACTGGCAAACTTGGGCGCCGTGGCTTTGGAGAGAGCAGAGTTATTGGAAGAGGAAAAGAAGCAGTTTCTTCGCTTTGTCAGTATTGCTGCTCATGACCTGAAGGCGCCGCTTTCTGCTATACAGAGTTTCCTGGGAGTAATCCTTGGTGGTTATGCCGGAAAGTTGAACGAGAAACAAAGGCACATGATGGAAAGAGCCAGCCAGAGGATTAACGAGCTCCTTAGTCTGATAAGCAATCTATTGGATATTCCTCGCATCGAGGTAGGCCAATTAGTTCAGGAAATGACGGAGGTATCGCTAACCCAAGTGATAGATAGCTTTGTTGAGGAAGGTTCCAGCCTGGCGGAACAGAAAGGAATAGGTTTCTCAGTGCATGTGCCACAGAATCTATCTTGTGTATATGGTGCTCCCTCCAGGCTGCAACAAGTCGTAACTAACCTGGTGAATAACGCCATCGACTATACTAATGAAGGTGAAGTGGTGGTAAGAGCTGTGGAGACAGATAGCGAGGTTTTGGTGGAAGTGGTTGATACCGGTTGTGGCATTCCACCGGATGACCTGCCAAGAGTGTTTGAAGATTTTTTCCGAGGCAGCAACGTGGGGCCTAAAGGGACTGGCTTGGGGCTATCTATTTCCAAAAGAATTATTGAGGCTCACGGTGGTAAGATATGGGCTGAGAGTCCCTATACTGAAACCGGCAAAGGCAGCAGATTTTGCTTTACACTCCCTAAAAAAGTAAAGGTAGCTACGTGACTAGTGTCCGTGTGTTCAGCTTGGAAGTGGTTACGTTCTCATATAGGAATATAGATAGTTGGTTTGCTATTTGATATAATTTTTGCGAAACGCAGATAGTTATGACAGGTAAGAAGGTTCTGGTAGTTGATGATGACCCTGATATTCTAGATGCGATAAGCATGATTCTGGAATCTCGGGGCTATCAGCTAATTTTTGCCAGTGACGGTTCGGAGTGCCTGGATAAGCTAAGCTCAGAGAAACCGGACTTAATGATACTTGACCTTTTGATGCCTAAGATGGATGGTTTTGCCGTCTATAAAGAGCTTCAGTCTCCCAAGTGGTCTGAGTATCGTGACGTGCCAATCCTTATCTTGAGTTCGGTGCGCGAGGAAGCTAGCCGACGACGTTACGAGCTGGAAACTGGTCAGAAGCTTAAACCAGACGAGTACATAGAAAAGCCGATATTACCAGAGGTTTTACTCGATTGTGTGGAAAAGCTGCTTAAACGAAAGCAGCGAGTCTAGACTGCAGTGAAATGTTTTGAGGAGGTGACAGGATAATGAAAAACAAAACCAAGATTTTGCTTGTTGATGATGACAAAGATTTCGTGGAAGCAACTAGGCTGGTATTAGACAGTAAGCCTTATGAGGTGATAGTTGCCTATGATGGTGATGAGGGGTTGGCAAAGGCAAGGAAAGAGAAGCCTGATTTGATCATCTTGGACATAATAATGCCAGTCAAAGATGGGTTTAGCGCTGCGGAGCAACTTAAGAAAGACCCTGAACTTAAAAAGATACCCATCATAATGTTGACAAGTTTCGCAGAAAAGGTTGGTGAGACTTCTTTGAGTGTCAGCCAAGGGCTTACTCTGGATACCGAGGACTATGTGGACAAGCCGGTGGCTCCTCAAGAGTTGCTGAGAAGGGTGGAGAGGCTGCTTAAGAAATAGTTTCGAGGCGGGCTTCTTTTCTCCGGGGCAGTTTCTCCGTGCCGACAAATTTGCTTTGCAGGTCTCTAAGTCTATTCCCAATGACGCGTACCAGGCTTTTCATCACCTCGTAACCAAGTGAATGGTTGCAATCCATCAGCTTGTTAAGCTCAATGCCTGATATTGTTACCACGGTAGAACGCTTGATACAGATTGCCGACATATTTCGAGAATGAGGGGCTACCAATGCTGACCACCCGAAAACGTCCCCTTTAGTGACGGTATCAACTGGGACTTGGACAAGCTCCTTCGTTCCCTCCTTACGTGATGCGACTACGAGGCTTATTTCCCCCTCCTCCAGAATATAAAAGTCCTTGGCTACAGTGCCCTCTTGGAATATGAAATCGCCTGTATTGCAGGTATTCCTTTGCCAGGAAGGCAGGCTGGCTATTTTTTGCAAATCACTGTCGTCGAGCCCTATGAACAATTCACACCGCTTAAGCAATGGTACGAGATTCATTTAAACGTCCTTTCTTGTTCGATGCTAGGTGCCTTTGTGCTGATTGGAATCACAGTATTCTAGACTAATTATAGCTGGCGCAGCCGACCAGGTAAAGCCGAGCAAGGCATTAGTTACTGTCAACTGTTGGTCGGTGTGAATCATGGATGGGCGTCACAGTTATATCTTCAGGATGCGATATGTTAGTGCTCGGAGAATTTGAACCCAGTGGCGATTTTGATGTGGCCCGTATAGAGCCG
>Ga0194125_10005760_pt1 | contig 18686 bp, 19 predicted proteins | sample TA2KigC250mmetaG_FD_148626 | JGI IMG/M metagenome (GOLD analysis project Ga0194125, IMG submission 148626) | Freshwater microbial communities from Lake Tanganyika, Tanzania - TA2015034 Kigoma Deep Cast 250m | ecosystem: Environmental > Aquatic > Freshwater > Lake | place: Tanzania: Lake...
CCGCAACAATGGTGGATCCCATCCCCGCCCAGTTCGGCTTGTCGGAAGCTAGTCCATAGATTTCCTCGTTGGCAATTCTAATGGCCCTCTCCAAACTTTCCTTTATGCCAAGAGAAGGATCACCATAGTAGTATTCATCTATCACTTTTCGCCAAGCACGGTCACTGGCAACTGCGCCTGCCTCGTGGCCACCCATCCCATCAGCAACGATATAGATAGCTCCCCTCTCAGCAAGCTGGTCGGGATCCTCTGGCTCAAAGAAGCCGAGGCTGTCCTCATTGTGATCCCGCTTGCGACCAGGGTGGGTGGCTTTTCTCACCTCGAACTTGATCTTATCTGCCATTTGACCTGTTTCCTCCTCGAACTGGAACGCAGATAGTTCGTCGGTTGTACTGGTCTCTCTATTTCAAGAGCAAATTCTCACCTCAGCGTACAATGGTAACCGGCACCTCGCAAGGCGCGGGGTAGTTTCCGTCTTTCTTGACTACCACTAAACGGAACCGGTAATTCCCAGCGGGTAGGGTTGAGGTGTCCCAAACGCCCAGGAGGCCATCGGCCACAGGTCCCTTGAAGCGCTGCAAGAACGACCACTCAGATACCCCCTCGCGACGAAACTCAAACTTGTAGTAGTCGAAGTTGCCAATATTTGCAGACCCAAAAATCTCGACTGGGCCCTTCAATACCGCGTTCACTGTTGGATAAGTAAGACGAGCTCCGAGATCGGGGCACTCGGGCATAACCTCAGCTACAGGCGTTGGTGTGTGCATGGGGGTTGGGGTTCGCGTTATAGGGATTGGTGTATGGGTAGCGGTCGGTGTCACAGTTCCCACCGTTGATGTCGGCTCTGGCGTGGGCGATGGGGTCGCCGTTGGCGACGACGTAGGTGTTACTTCCAACGACGGTGTATCCGTCGGCGTGACTGCCTTGGGCGTTGTTGGCGTCGGCGTCACTTCAGTAGGCGCTGGTGTGCCTGTCGAGATGACCAGCACTGTGGCTGACGGTGTTAATGTAAGCATTGGTGCTGACGTTGGCGATGCTGTAGGCGTGGGCAGCGGTGGTGGCCATCCCCCAAAGCAAGCCCATACCAAACCAACAAGCACCACTACAGCGGCAAACGCTGTTACCAGTATCTTCAAAACGGACCTTGGTTTAGGTATCGCATCCTCTAAAGCAATGACGAACTCCTTGGTGCTCTGGAATCTCTCCCTCTTATCCTTTTTTAGAGCCTTCAGAACGACCTGTTCCAAATCTGGGGAAATGTCTGGGTTAATTTCGGAAGGTGGAGCTGGATCCTTGTGGATCACAGCAGCCAGGGTTTGGCTTGTGGTCTTTTCCTTGAAAGCAGCCTTTCCTGTTATCATCTCGTACAGGACTACGCCTAGAGAGAAGATGTCAGAACGATGATCCACTCCGCCGCGGGTTATGTGTTCGGGTGACATATAGCCTGCTGTGCCAATAGTTTTGCCAGTCTCATCACGACGGCCAGTATGATAAGGCCTCACGATACCAAAGTCGGATAGTACTGCTTGACGCCCATCCTTGGAAAGGAGAATATTGGACGGTTTGATGTCTAAATGCGCAATCCCCTTCGAATGGGCATAGCTTAAAGCTGGCCCTATCTGGCGCATGATGCTCAGGGCTTCAGATGGCTTAAGTTTCCCCTTGTGTTTCAGGAGCCTTCTCAAGGAGTAGCCCTCAATGTGTTCTAAGGCGATATAGCACTTGGGTTCACCACCTATGTATTTCTTTTCGACATAGACTCCCTGCTTATCTTCTGTTAAAGAGAGGGGAATGATCTTCACGATGTTAGGGTGGTCTAGCTCACTCAGCACATTGGCTTCCGTTTGCAGGGCATTGTATTCGTGTGGTCTATCGTGGGCTATTTTGAGCGCCACATACCCCTTTCTCTGCGGCAGCCTAGCCTTATAGACCGTGGCCATGCCTCCGTCGCCCTCGGGTAGCTTAGCAACGATCTCGAAGTTGCCGACCTTGTCGCCTTCTTCAAGCTCCACGGTAAGCCTCGCCCTGCATTTGCTACAGAAGGTCTGCTGCATGTCCTCAGCTTCAGTTTTGCACCTTGAGCATAATTTGCGCATGTCGTGTCCTATGATGCTGCTCGTATTCTATGCACTAAACCCGCCAGAGCACACCACCAGTGTACCCTTGAGAAGGCCACTGAACCCCGTGCTGAAAGGGCAAAGCCCCTTCGGGACTGGCTTCTGAGCCCGCAGGGCTTTGCTCTTTTAACCCTGACGTTTACGTCGGGGAGGGCTTAGTCTTCCAGTTCCTCCATGTCTCGAGTGTCTTCCGTGCTCTGTATCTCCTCGCTTATATCCCGAGTTTCCTCTTCGCCCTCCATCCTCCGGGTTTCCTCACCCATTGGCCATATCTCTGCTTCGAGTTGGGTGAACTCCAGCACCGTGCGTGTTCCCAGTTGTATTTTGTCCCCGTTCCTTAGCCAGGCTCCCTCTGTGGGGACAGACACTCCATTTACCTTGGTGCCAAAACGGCTACCAAGGTCGCAAATCCGGAAGCGGCCCTCTTCAAATATCAGACTGGCATGTTCCCTGGAGACAGGCCGGTCAGGGATGAGAATATCGTTGTCCGCACCACGACCGATACTGGTACTGCGGGCGAACAACTCAAATGTCTCACCTGGGCTGAGCTCCACGCTCTGTATGACTCTCAGAGTCGCTACTGGCTTGAAAAGGCTCACTGATATGTCCTCAGTTGGGAACTCTTCTGATATCTCAGCCGTCGCCAGCTCCGATATCTCTTCTTCAGGTATATACTCCTCTTCAAAGAATTCAAGTTCTCGCCGACGTCTTCGCAAGACCACGAATCCTATCACCAGAATAAACCCCACGGCCAAAACTAGAATCAGGAATGACCAGTTAATTCCCCTTCGAACAACACGTACAGTCCTTTCAGTAGTGTCGGCCTCGCCCTCGTCGTCGTAGACCTTACACGAGAGTGTATGGTCACCTTTACTAGCTTGAACTGTGTCCCACACCAAGCGATAGGGAGGCGAGGTCATCGTAGGCTGTTTTGTGTCATCTATATAACATATAACTTCCTTCACCCTACTCTGGCATGTGGTAACTTCTACTTCGATTGTAACTTTACCTTGAACTGACCCCTCGGGTGGGCTGATAAGACCAATTTCTGGTCTACAAGGCATGGGAGGGGTAGGGGTGGGGGTGGGGGAGAGGGTGGGACCGGGGGTGGGCGTGGTAGGTGCAGGTATAGGCGTCGGCGTCGGTAGGAGTGCGACCACTATGCTCAGTTCTCTAGCATCCGTTGGTCCCTTGTCGTCGTAAACCTCTACACGGAGGGTGTGCAGTCCTGCTAAGGCTTTGATAGTATCCCACTGCAATGCATAGGGTAGTGAGGCCAATGAAGTTTGTGCTGCACCGTCAACATAGAACCGAACCTCTTTTACCATAGTTTCGTCGGTAACCGTCACCTCAATAAGCACCACTTCACCTTGGGTTACCGAGCCAGACGGACTAACAGTAACAGATTCAATTGTTGGTATACGTGATATATAGAATCCCTTCTGGTCGTCGTCTTGCCAGCCTTTATGCTGCACTTTTACTTTGAGGCTATGGTACCCCGGCATAGCAGCCTCAGATCTATACTTGATCACATATTGATTCTTCAACTGATTAGCCAGGATCTTGAAGAGCTCCCCCAACTCACCCGAGGTAGGCGTAAAAAGGCTTTGCCCACCCGTGCGCTCGGCCAAACTCTCCAGATCCTGCTTAGCCTGCGGATCGAGGTATACTTCATTTCCTAATCCTATGGTGTAGATGGGAACGTTGATCTCCGCGGCCTTAGCTTTAACATCCTCAAGCCTCACTTTGCTGCATGGTGTGAATTTTGAGTCGCTTTGATCCTTGCCATCAGTAAGAAGGACAATGGCCCTCCTCCCTTCTGGGATTTCTGCGGCCTTTTTCACAGCCTCAAACGCCGCATTGTAGAGGCAAGTCCATTTCGGCTCTGTAGTCAGACGATTCACTGCATTGATCGCCGCACCGTGGTCAGTGGTGAAATCTATCTCAAGGGTCGCCTCCTCGTTGAAGCTAAATACGGCAACTTTGTCCTGGTCGGCCAAGCTGAAGATAAAGTCCACTGCTGCTTTCTTGGCTTCTTCTATTGGTACCCTTCCCGATGCATCTGGCACCCGCATGCTGTCGCTGGTATCAAGCACAAGGATTACGGCTATACTGTCTACTGCCTTTGCCACCTCAGTGATGGTCATCTCCTTAGCATCTTCGAGTACCGTGAAGTTAGCCGCGTCTATCCCTGGGATCGGAACCCCCTCGGCGTCAGATACCGTTACGTAGGCGTGTACATCATACGGTGGGATTTCAGGAACGCGGACTGCTTCGATGTAGTTGATGGTTACATCTTTAGGCTCTTGTGCCCAGCTAGGCGGTGGCGTAAGAACCAGGGTTAACAGGCCAATGTAAAGAGCTAAGCCGTAGATTGCCTTTCGAGTCTTCTTATCCATGATTATCCTCCAAGAAAGATTTCAGTTCTTTGAGCTAAGCAAAGATAGTTCCCGCTCCACAGAATGGCTAACCTCAGAGATTGGTGTCAGGTGGAATCTAACTGTAATTGCTTCTTGACCGGAAGATCAGCTCGGTCCTTGCAAAGCGGATAGAGTCGCCGCTTCTCACCAGGGCTTCAACCCCAGGCTGTAGCCTGTGCCCATTTAGATACGTTCCATGCTTCGCTCCAGGCTCTCCCACGAGTACCCATTGCTGGCCTTTGCGGAGCAATTTGGCATGTCGCCGCGAAACATATCTCATGGGATCTTCAGTAGATAGATCAACTTCCGGAAAGATCTCATTGAAGCGGTCAGCCCGCCCTATTCGCACTATCGGTGTCATTAGCGGGAATATCCGTCCACCACTTGTGACCAGCGCCGCCGAATATGTGCTTGGACGGCGCATCTCCTTCTTTCTTTGTTCTCCACTGATTGTCAATAGACCGATGCAGATAATCCGCCCATTGACCAGTTCTAGCCCACTTAGACGCATCGTGTTGCCTCCTCCTTTGCATGTGATAAGACTTTGGCGAATTGCCGCCCCGGCCTCCGTGTCATTGGCTAGCGAGCCTTTGCCCATTTAGCCACGGCCAGCCAAATGCTATCGTTCCTCGAAGGTCAAACGGACCTTGGCGAAACGAAGGCTGTCACCATGTTTGATAGGCACCTCTATCCCGGCCTGTATTCTGCGGTTGTTCACCCAGGTCCCGTTCGGCACGCCGTTTTCCTCAACGATGACCCATCTCTCTCCTTTGCGGCGGATCTGCGCGTGCATTCGGGATACGACACGATGCGAGTCCAGCGGAGAGAGATCAATGTCAGGATAGATGTCCCTAACCCTATCTTTGCGACCTATCCGGACCACGGCGCCTCTGATGGGAAACCTCTGCCCACTGCTCGTGACCAAAGTGGCCCCCTCAAAGGAAGAAGCCGCTGGGAGCAGTGTGGGTTCTCTACAAGCGATCAAGTCAGCTACTTGGGCGACTGCTTTCACAATGGTAGCTTCCTCCGCCGGATTAATACCTGGAATCTTATCTATGGCCTTTATGAACTCCTGCGGAGTCTGAAATCTATTTTGAGGTTGCTTAGCCAAGCATCTACAGACCAATGCTTCAAGTTCGGGGGAGATGTCATTCCTCTGTCTACTCAATGAAGGTGGAGGAGCTTTTTCGATCTTCAAAGCAACTTCAACCGCATTCTCTCCTATAAAAGGGGGTTGCCCGATCAACATCTCATATAAAGTCACCCCTAGGGAGTAGATATCCGAGCGGATGTCTACGTTGCCCTTCAACTGTTCTGGCGAAACGTAGAACGGGGTGCCTCCTGGAAGAAAGCCAGGTTCGGTGATATTGGGAAGTCCTAGACTCTTTGCGATCCCGAAATCAGCGATCTTAACGATACCATCACGGGTGATCATCAGGTTTCCCGGCCGGATGTCTCGGTGCACAATGTTGCGGTCGGAAGTCACTTGTAGTCCCTCGGCCACCTGCCGGGCAATACCGAGCGCCAGATTAACACTCAGCGGGCTAAGCACTTCTAGGACTGTGTCTAGCGTGAATCCAGTGACGTACTCAGTGACTATAAAGTGCAGGTTATCATCAATGCCGTAGTCGCAGACTCGTATGATATGCGGGTCGAGCAGGCCCGACACGATGTTGCCCTCCCGCTCGAAGCGTTTGACAAACTCCGTCTCCTTGACAATATGGCCGTGCAAGATCTTGACGGCGACGATTTCGCTAGTAAGCAAGCTGCGGGCGACGTACACTGTCGCCATGCCGCCGCTACCGATCTCGTCCAGCAGTTTATAGATGCCTTTGATGATACGGCCTGTTAGTTCCACGTGTGATCTCCCTAAGCTACTATTCTTCCGGGATTGGCCAAGCCGGACCTGGTACCAGAATCGACTGCACCTGCTTGACTGCCACGGCGTGGTCCTTACAGATGGGAATCGGCTGGTATGGGCCAAACTTGTTATACCCACATGGGTATGGGATGATGAACGGAGGGACTTCAATAATGATATAACAAATGACAACACAATCGATTTCCAGTTTCCAGAAGGTGATCATTGTCACCTCAAAGGCCGGTTGATTGTCCTTCGTGCGGTGTTTCTGCCCGTAGCTGCTGAATTCATACCACTGCACAGGCGGGAATTTCTTTCCGACAAGGTCTGGCCGTCCAGCTGGCAGATACTTGCCAGGGCTAATGCCCCAGTTTCCATCGCCAAAACACCACTGGGGCGTAGAGATCGGTGTCCAGGTCAGCGTATATGCTGAGCCTAGTAGCAATCCTGCGGGCGTAGTGCACGCTATTAGCGGCACAAAACGAAGATACGTCTTCTTCTCAAGATCAGGGATTGCCCAGAAGTAGGTCTGTACGTTGACAGCCGTCTTGACATCGGTGCCCGGGTCGTCCTCAAAATCTCCCACCACGCATCCCGGAGGCGGCGTCCGGCAGAACGGACGCCAGCGGAAGTCAAACTCGTCGTGGGGGGTTGGGAGGAATAAATCGCCGAACAATTCGAGCAATGGGAAAGCCTGCAAAGCCCCTGTTATGTCGCAGGCTGTTTCGAGCGCATCGCAGACAACTTTGGGTATGTCCTCTCCCTGTGCCTGCGTTGGTTGTGTACTAGGCATAAGGATAGTTAACACGATCAGCCACAGGCAAGCCACGACGACCGCGCGGCGCACGTGGAGTTGCCAGGCGCCCCACGTCCACGTGTCCTTGGACAGAAGAGAGAGAAAGTGTCTGATACGCATTAGAAATCATCCACCATCTTGGCTGTTGCTGTGGCTTTCAGCTCGATTGGGTTGCCACCGGTGAGAAGATGAATGAAGAAAAAGCGATCGATGTCTCGTTTTACCGTCACCGTGACCGAGTCAACCGCGAAACCTGTCCTACCACAGGAAGGATCCACAATCACACTTATCTCGCAGTCTGCATCGTCGACACCATGAGCGCGGCAGTAGTCCCGCGCAGCCCATCTAGGCGTGAGCGGGTTCAGGATAAAGCAATTGGTACCCCAAGCGAGTATGAGTGTATCAACATTCATTGCCCCGGCCAAGGCCGCACTATCAGCAATGGTTTGAAGTTCTTGCCGCTCGACGAAGATAATCCCCAGATCGATGACCAGACCAGCCAAACCTATCAAAGCGATGATAAACAGCGCGAACTGGACCAGAATCTGGCCATCTTCATTGTCTTTGAAGCGACTGGCAAAAGTCCATAACCGGTGTCGAACGCTCATTGTCTTGCCCAACATCTCATGGCCAGCGGGATTTATAACGCTGGACACGGTAGCTGGCTTCTGCCTCAAGCGTGATCTGGCCGCCTGGCCCGAAGATCGGGCGCAGCAGCGGCAGATCACCGACGGGCAGGGCGTATTCATAAGTCAGCTTAACTTTGAATATCTCACCACGTTCGTAGTTGGTATTGCTCCCGTCGAAAGAGACGTCTGTCTCTGTAGTATCCAACCCACGATCCTGAAGTACCTGTAAGGCGCGATCGCGAGCCAGACTCTGCGCCAACGCCCACGCGTTTGACAAGACACCCACTTCAGCTCCCACCCGCGCAGCTTCGCGGGCAGCTGATTGAACCACGTATTGGGCAATGATTACCTGACCAACCACCAGCACGCCGATGACCAGGAGAGCCAGCGCTGGTAGAATCATGGCGAACTCTACAACAGATTGGCCAGTCTCATCCGTGTGCCAACGAAATATGTCTCGAGTTCCAAGCTGTATCATGAGAACTGTCCTTGGATCAACTGATGAGGACACAGTTTCCGGGATCGCCTCTCAGTAGCTGTAGAATCGCTCCAGCCGCATACGACACTGGCTAGTGTGACGGAAACTGTTGCCGAAATAGGTCACAAGCATGAGCAGATCGACCTCCGCCGTCACAACGATTTCTCGTGTGCCTTCACGTCCCCGCTCGCTGCGATTTACTTCTTCCCTGATCTCAGCATCCAGATCCCTAATCGTGGCCACTTGAACAAGCTCAATAAGCTCGCGGGCACGCTTCTTGGCTTCAAATTCGGCCGCGAGTTTCCAGCTGCTGCTAGTCTGAGCCGGGTCACAGCGCGTAGTCGGATTGAAGCCGCAGGATGTGTCATCGTTCGAGTCTTGGCGGTCCCACCAAGCAGGTCGCGGTTGGTACCAGGTCACGCCGGTTCGGCAGCCCTCACGCACCGCGATCTGCGTGAGCGCAATGCCGAAGGTCCACAGGCCGACCTGAATAAAGCCAAAGACCAGGAAGAAGAAAATGGGCGCCACCAACGCAAACTCGACGACGCTTTGGCCGCAGGTGTCCCGACACAGCCGTCCAGATGCTATGAGCCGGCAAAGGTGACGCCAAAACCGACGGTGACGGATCATGGTAACTCGCCCTCGTTCTGAGGCAGAAAGACAAATTGAATAACGGTCACCGGTTCGACATTCGCGTTCTCGGATTCGTCGGAGACGTCTAGTGATAGAATAGACACGCCATTCTGCCCATCCGGAGCTACGAAATTACCCCACCAGGCACTGCCGTCAGGCTCCAAGTGGTCCAAGGTCTTCCCCCAACGCGACGTATAGAGTTCCACATAAAAGGACCGAACCTCATCCGGTGAGGCCTTGGCTAAGTACTCGGCCGTCGAGACTGGAGGCAGTTGATCGTCGAGCACGAGATTCTCCTGATTACTGATGAGGTAGCTCCCTGGATAACGGGTGACACCAGGAGGGTCGACTGTGCCTGGTGCATCCTCTGTCGGGAATACAGTGTCTGGCCCAGGCTTCCGAGGTGGCCCCATGCCGGTGGGCATGCTGAGTCTAAGCAGGTTCAGTGTGCGCGCGTCCACAGTTACCTCAGCGGCCGGACTGGGAGCGGGAGCAGCCAATTCCTCAGTGAACACCGCCGGCCTCGTGGGGGCGGCCGGCACTGATGCTTCCGGTGCTTCCAGTACGCGCTGCCAGGCCAGTGTGAGCGCGACCAGCACCACGATAATGATGATAGCCGAAACAAGCTTGTTATCTTCCACCTAAAACAATCCGCCAGTCATAATCTTCAAAGCGATCGGCCCCAGCAACACGCAAAACAGGGCCGGCATGATCAGTAACACCAACGGCAGCAGCATCTTGACCGGGGCCTTCATGGACTGCTCGCGGATGTATTGCTCACGACGAATCTTCAGCTCCTGCGATTGGTTGCGTAGCACCTCAGCCATAGGCACACCGAAACGCTCAGCCTGGAGGATTGCGTTAATGAGCAGCCTCAAGTCTTCGATATCAACCCGGTTGACTATGGCTGTCAATGCTTCGCGGCGGCGGCGGCCAACCTTCATCTCCTCACGCGCCTGCTCAAACTCCTGCGCCAGTGGCCCCTGGAAGCGCTCGCAGTACAGCTCGATGGCCTTGTCGAAGGTCAAGCCAGCCTCGACGGCCACCACCAGGATGTCGGTCGCCTTGGGCAACGCGCGACGGATGGCGTCCTGGCGGGCTTCTATCATGTTGGTTACAAAGATATCCGACAGCCGGTAACCGATCAACGCCAAAATGATCGCTAGAGCCAGGCCGAGCGCATTACCTCCGAGTAGCCGGAGCAAGCCAGCGCTGCCAAGCACTAGCGCAGCTAACACTTTGATCGCTAGATACTCCTGGGCGGTGAACTTATCCATCCCACCGGCTTTGATGATCCGCCTCTCGAGATGTGCCAGCCGTTCAGGTACGGCCAGCCGATCAACCAAGTAGGCAAAATAGCGGTTGCCCAGCAGTCGCCGGGCGTAGCGCAGTAGCGTACCAAACAGGCCCGGCACAAGGGTGTCTTCCTTGGCGCGCTGGGCGACTAGCCCAGTGCGTATGACCGACTCCGTAATGCGACGCTCGATGCGCCGGTCTGCACCGGCCAGTATGGTGCTGGCAGCGAAATAGACTGCCAACCCACCCGTCAGGCTAGTCAGGAGCATCAATATCAGTCCAAATATGTCCGACATCAAAACACCTACCCTTTGATCGTGGCAATCCGCTGGATCATAATAAAGCCCACTACTTCGAGAATCAAGGCGAGGGTCAGCAACCCCATCCCTAGCGTTGTAGACAAAAGTGGCTGCAGGTACGCGCGATTGAAGAAATACAAGAAAGCAAACATGGCTAAGGGTATAAGGCCCACTAGGCGCGCTGACATTTGCCCCTGAGCAGTCAGCACACGCATCTCGTTCTCCAGCCGGACATCTTCCTGAAGCAACAGCGCCGTCTCCGACAGCAGCTCGGCTAGGTTCCCTCCCGAGCGTCGCTGGATCAGAACAGAGGCAATGATGGAGTCCAAAGCCGGCACCGGAACACGCGCACGCAGGTTTATCAGGGCCTCTTCTAGGTCCTTGCCCAGTTTCACTTCTTCGACCACCGTACGTAATTCATCCTGAATAGGTGATGTGAGTTCCTGTACAGCTTGTTCCAGAGCCTGAATGATCGAGGCTCCGGCTGATAGAGCGTTGGAGATGGTGATCAGCGCTTCGGGCAGTTGCTCCAAGAAACGCTTCCATTTCTGAGCTACCCGTCGCTGTAGCCAGAAATAGGAGATTACTACAATACCGGCCGCTAGAACCATCGCCGTCAAGAGATTCCCCAGAAAGAGGGCACCAACAAAGAATAGCCCCAACGCTAGGGTGCCAATATACAGCACCAGCTTCCCGGGATCGCTACCCACCTCTGCCTCTTTTATTAGTTCCAGAAGCTTCTGTCCCTGAGGCTGCTCGGTCAGCCAGGCGTGGACGCGGTCGCTGAGTATGGGCTCCGCCGGTTCGCTGGTATAGGGTGCGACGTAGCGTTCGACACGTCGGTCTAGCATGCGGTTCTGCCGCCAATTGCGGTAACCCATCAGCCCCGTGAAGACGATCACCCACACGGCTAAAGTGAAGGCTAGCGCTGTCAGTAAGATCCATTCATTCATGGTCGTCTTCCTGACTTCTATCAAGCCATTTCGGCCGGCCTGTGCCTATTCAGGCTGCGTTCGAAGATGGACAGCGATGGCAAATCTCCCTCCACAGTGAAGCTAAGTTTGTCAATGGTTTGCAACACCTTGCCGGTGTCCTGCAACTTGCCGTCCTCAAGCCGAAATAGCTCCTGTGTAGTCACTTGATCCCCTTTTATGCCCAGGATCTCCGTCACACTTGTGATCTTGCGACTGCCGTCTCGCAGCCGCTGCTGCTGAACGATGATCTGGATGGCCATTGAGATTTGCTGGCGGATGGCTGGAATGGGCACATCCAATCCCGACATCAGGAACATGTTTTCCAAGCGGAAAATGGCCTCCTTAGGTGAGTTGGCATGGACCGTGGTCAGCGAACCGTCGTGGCCAGTATTCATAGCTTGCAACATGTCCACCGTCTCACCAGCGCGGCACTCGCCCACCACGATGCGATCGGGGCGCATGCGCAAAGCGTTGACCACCAAGTCGCGGATGGTGACGGCACCTTTGCCCTCAATGTTAGGTGGGCGCGATTCCAGTCTCACTACGTGTGGCTTATATCTATGCAGTTGTAGCTCAGCCGTATCCTCGATGGTGACGATACGCTCGCCGTCCGGGATATAGCTGGACAATGCATTCAGAAGCGTGGTCTTGCCGCTGCCGGTGCCACCGGATATGATGATATTCAACCGACCCTTGACGCACGTTTCCAAGAATTTGGCTGCTTCTTCAGTGAGGCTGTTGAAGCGATGGATCAGATCGTCCATCGTCAGAAAGACTTCCGGGAACTTCCGGATGGTGATGGTTGGGCCATCCAATGCCAGAGGTGGGATAATGACATTGACGCGCGAACCGTCGGGCAGGCGGGCATCCACGCGTGGTGTGCTCTCGTCTACCCGCCGACCGATGGGACCAATGATGCGTTCGATGACATGCATCACGTGCTCGTCATCATCAAAGCGCAAGGGGACCAGCTCAAGTTGTACGTTGCCCCCCTTGCGCCGGGCGACCCATACCTCAGTGAATCTATTGACCATCACTTCTTCGATGGACGGATCACGTAGCAGCGGTTCGATGGGGCCATAGCCAAGAATCTCATCCAAGATGTAGGCTTGCATGCCCTGCCGCATCTCGTCGGTCAGCAGATAGCCTTCCTCGGCGACTATGCGGTTCACCAACTCGACTAACTCACGCCGCACGGCTTCAGAGTCGCTGCTTAGCTTTTCCAACAACTCTGTGGGATTGATCTCAGCGTAGACACGCTCACGTAGCAGTCGCTTCAGGTTGGCAGTCGAGATAAACCCTCGTTCAGAACGGATAGTACCGCCTTTTTCCAACCAATCAACCAGGGGCATGGTTCTACTCCTTGTTTCCTTGGGGGGTGCGCCGCCTCGCAACGGTGGTCACTATTAGAAGTTATCATACTTTGTTGAGTAATTTATTGCCGAAATCGAGGGCGCTTCAGCGGACGGCGGGTTTCTGTCTTGGGCTGGGTGGCCGCAGCCTGCCGTGGTTGACCCAGAGCATCCGTCACGATTAATGGCACCACCTGCCGGGCCAGGGATCGGATGGCCTGGGTAATGGAAGCCTGACTATTCCGGATAATCAGATTTCCCTCGTTGACCATGCTCTGTACCACATCGGCAGATGCTGGGACGGTGGCAAACACTGGTCGGCCCAGGGTGCGGCGGATACGCTCGACATCGATTACACCATCAGTCATCTGGTTAACGATGACCTTGACCTTATCTGACTCGTAGCGCAGTTGATTCAGCACGCGCAGCAATTTAGCAGTGTCTCGTAGCGCCGGCAGTTCTGGCAGCGTAACGACTAGAATGAGATCTGCCTCCTGAAGCGCCACCAGCAGCACATCATTGATGTATGATGCCGTATCTACAATGGTCAGTGGGTAGGTGTGCTTGAAGAACACCAATAGCGAGGCAATGTCATTTCCGTCGAAGTTGTCAGCATCCTCGGGAGAGGTTGGAGCCAGCAGCACCTTCAAGCCGTAGGGTGTTGAGTGCAGCACTGACTCCACCGACTCTTTTTGCAGTTCCTGCATCACAGCACCCAGGCTCTTGATGGTACGGTCGGTAGGTAGACTCAGGAACAGATCGACGTTGCCGAATTGCAGGCTCAAGTCAATGAGGGCGATTTTGCCTGGATACAGATTTCCCAACAACGCGGCAAGGTTGGTACAGAGCAAAGTCTTACCGACTCCACCCTTAGCGCTGCAAACGACCACCAGCTTGCCATCAATGGTGACTTCCGGCTCACGCATCCTGGTCGGCATTTGGAGGGCCCGCTCGTGCTGAACTTCGTGGACCTGCCTGATACTCGCCCATAGCTCATCGCCTGTGATGGGCCGTACCAGGAAGTCGCTGGCGCCGACACGCATGGCTTCCTTAAAGAAGCCCAGCCCGGCCTGATTGGCCACGATAATAGTGGCAACCGTCGGGAAGTCAATACTGATGCGTTTGGTGAACTCGATGCCAGGCAGAGGGGACGTGTTAAGCTCGGTCAGGACGATGTCGGGCTCGCGCCGTCGGATTTCAGCCAAGGCTGTGTCTGTATCGACTGTAGATCCGACGATGGCAATCTGTGGGAAAGGAGTAAGCAGGTTGAGCAAGCCACTCAGCGCATTGCGGTCAGCGGCGACAATCACGACTCGAATCTGATCATTTCGGTTTCTCAATTTACCACCTTGTCATTCTTGGCGACGTCAGTCGGTCTGTCGAACGAACTAGTCGTTCGCACATGTAATGGCCACCACTGCCCCTCACCAAGAAGGGATTAGGTCACCACGCCATGTGAGGTTGTGGCTATTGGCTCGACCGTAGGGCGACATAGAGGGTAGTGCGTTGCAGGGCATCGGCCAGCGCGACCGCCTGATCCAGGGTCAGCTCTAGGATAAGGATTTTGGGCCCCTCACCGCCAGCCAATTGGGTGCCGAAGAGTCCACCACCTTCTTGTTCCGCACCCGGAGGCCGACCGCCAAAGGGAAACTCGCCAGCCACACCGAGGACCTTGACATTCTCAAACAGCACTTGTGTGATCGCTTCCTCCTTGACTCCGATCCGACCGATGATGTCAATACGGTCACCGGTGGCAATCACCCCGCCCACGGCCGTCCGGGGATCGATGGGCAGCGCGAAAGCTACCTGGCCCTGAGGTACATAGCCGGACGGATTAGTTCGTAGAGCAGTGCCGAGCTTGTCGGCGATCAGTGGTTCGCCAGCGTAGAGCGGAACCAATGCGCGCTGGTTGACTGCGTCCGTGCGGCTGGTAACGACATTCTCGGGCAGGTTCGTGGTCAGATACGATCGTGTCTCGAGCATATCGTTGGATAGGACGGTACCGGCTGGCATCGTACGGTTGATGACCACGACTTCCGTCTGCTCGCCGACGCGCTCGATGGCCCTGGCAATCTCTCTGTCTCGGTTAATATTCCCCCGGATCAGGTAGATCAAGAATAGCGCTCCACCTACGACCGCGGCGGCCGTGGCCAGCAGCGCATAGCGACGTGTTCTGGACATCGTGACATATTCCTTTGGCAACTTGGAGCGGGCAGTTCTCCGCTCGATGAGGAAAGACATGCGGCGCCCATTGCGTGGAATGGACTTCGCCCAATGGGTCCTACTGAAAAGGCCCTGGAACATGTAAAAAGCCTCGCTATCAGAACGCTCGGCTAGCTAGACAGGGCTATGAGATAGCTTGATTCGGCCACGGCGACGCAGACCGCCCGTGCCACGTTAAGTTCTTCAGCGGAACTGAACGAGCCCTCGCGCAAGCGGTTTCAAACGGAGCATTTTGAGCGCGGCAATTGTTCGGCGCCGAAATCGGCCAGTTAGAGCCTGCATTAAGGACTCAGGGAGAGCGGAATTCTCGACTCGAGTTTGTTCAGACTAGGCGTGACTGGTGTAGCGTTTCTGAACAGTAACCCGAACGATTACTTTAGTGCGTCCACGACTTTCTTGAGGGTGTCAACGATGCCTTGCCCGAGCTGTGTGAGGAGCACGATTGCCACCACGACCACTAGTGCCAAGATCAGCGCATACTCGGCTAGCTCCGCGCCAGTCTCGTCGTCAAAGAGCTTAATGAACTTTCTTTGTAAACACGTGAGCAACATGTCCTTTCAGCCTCCTTGTAAAATAATAGGTTTGGGGGCACCAGCCCACTCACCTGAAAACTAGGGTACTTCTAGCTTGCAAGTTGTTCGTAGCCGGCATAACCTATTTACACAAACGACAACAGTTGACGTACCGGCACTTTAAGAGAGCGCGGCAAATCGGCTGTCGTAATTAATGGTGGTACTTGGTTCAGACTCAGGTTCGGGACAAGCGTAGAGAACATTATGGATGTACCCCTCCTAGTCACTCCACTTCTCACGCACTCAGTTGACTCGCTCCGGCGCCGCCTACAACTGACTTGCTGGCAGACACGGGTATTACAGATGAAAGTCATTGCTGCACAACTCGCAATCACTCAATTTCGGGGATGGGTTGTCTCTAACTCAAAAGTTCTCGCAGCACGGCACAATCTTAGGTGTAAAGCCTGTGCTACAATTTTCGCTCTCCCGCAAGGTTATTCTTCATCGCCCCGAGGTTCTGCCCCACGATCTCCTCCACCTCCAACCGATGAATCCGCCACCCACGACCCACCTTAAAGGCCTGCAGCTTGCCCTCGTTGCACCAACGCCAGATGGTCGTGCGGCTCAGTTTCAAGTACTCCGCCACTTCTTGAACCGTTAGAATCTCATCCATGACACGGGACACTCCTCTTGTTGCAATAACCATCAGTTATCTCTTACCTTAAGCAAAACGATGCAGAATCAACCATAGTTCATCATGATTATATTATATCAGACTTTGAACGCTTCGTCAATAGGCGAAACTCTGATTTTTATGTAAGGAAAAGGCTGATACCATGTAGGCAAAAGGCTGAATGGGAGTAAGGAAAACGCTCATTAACATAAGTATGATAAGCAGACAGATTGTTGCACGAACGTTAAACGATGGTCGCTTCCCCAGAAAGCCTCTTTGCTTTTTAGGTGTCAGTGAGATATAATGTAGCTGACCTGGTTTATCAGGCTTGTCTTCACCGAGAGGAGCACCGATTTGCGCGTGTTAATGGTTTCCAAGGCCTGCATCGTCGGGGCCTATCAGAAAAAGCTGGAAGAACTGGCCAGGTTTCCCGACGTGGAGCTCACCGTCGTGGTGCCACCCTGCTGGCGCGACGAGCGCGGGGTGATGCGCCTGGAACGGGAGCACACTCAAGGGTATGAGCTGGCGGTGGAGAGGATGGCTCTCAACGGCCACTTCCACCTGCACTTCTACCCCGGCCTGGGCAAGCACTTCAGGAGAACCAGGCCCCACATCGTGCACATTGACGAGGAGCCCTACAATGTGGCTACCTGGCAGGCGATGCGCCTGGCCAAAACCCACGGAGCCAAAGCCCTCTTCTTCACCTGGCAAAACATCCACCGCCGCTACCCGCCCCCCTTCAGCCTCATGGAGAGCTATAACCTGCGCCACGCCAATTATGCCATCGCCGGCAACTCCGAGGCAGTGAAGGTGCTGAGAGCGAAGGGGTATCGAGGGCCTGTGAGGGTGATTCCGCAGTTTGGGGTGGACCCCGAGAAGTTCAAAGTTCAAAGTTCAAAGTTCAAAGTTGCAAATTCGCAATTCGCTATTGGCTATGTGGGGAGGCTGGTGGAGGAGAAGGGGGTGGACGTGCTGCTAAGGGCGGTGGCTGGTTTGGGGGGGGACTGGCAGTTGCGCATCCTGGGGAGTGGGCCGCAGAGGGCTGGTCTGGAAAACCTGGCCACGGAGCTGGGCATCGCCGAGCGGGTGGGGTTTGAGGAGCCCATTCCTTCCACTCAGATGCCTGGCTATTATCACCAATTGGACGCCTTGGTCCTACCCTCCCTGACCAGGCCCAACTGGAAGGAGCAGTTCGGGCGGGTGTTGATCGAGGCCATGGCCTGTGGGGTGCCGGTGGTGGGCTCGGACTCAGGGGAGATTCCCAACGTCATCGGCGAAGCAGGGCTGGTGTTCGCCGAGGGCGACGAGCGAGCTTTGCGGGCCAGGCTATCCCAACTGATGGCTGATCCAGCTCTGCGCGAGGAGCTGGCTCGAAGAGGTCGAGAGCGGGTGCTGGCACATTACACCCAGGCCCAGGTGGCCGCGAAGACGTACCAGGTGTACTGTGAGTTAGGAGTCGTTCAAAACACGGAGAGTGCGGGAACACGGAAGCACGGAAGTTCCGTGATTCCGCACCTTCCGTGATTCCGTGATCCAAACTCTTTCGACCTGTGCGGTTGAATTGTCATTACCCTTGCGAAGGTTGCGCATAGACTTGTCCATAGATAGCTTTCGATCTGAGAAGATGCTTCCGGCTTGAAGATTGCTGCCAAACCTTCGCAAGGGTTACCTCAACTGCACAGGTGGAACTCTTTTGCCGCGTCATGTCAGGCCGAAGGCCTTCGTAAACTTAGCCCGGAGATTCATCTCCGGGCGAGTCAGGGAATTACCGAATGCTCTCAAAGTGCATACTTGCCCCCTCTGACTAATGATGCTACAATATGGCTGAAATACTGAATCCTGCAACCTCATTTCTTTCGAGGAAACGCCTTGTGGAAGTTACTACCATCCAAATCCGGCAACGGGGGGTGATCACCCTGCCTGCCAAACTGCGCCAGCGGCACAGCCTGGAGACTGGGGATACCCTGACTCTCATTGACCTGGATGGGGCCTTTTTTGTGGCTCCTAGGGTGTCCTTGGTGCCCAAGTTGGCGGCGGAGATCGAGCGTTTGCGTCAGGAAGCCGGGCTGAGCATAGAAGATCTACTGGAGGGCTTGGATGAGCAACGACGGCGCTATTACCGAGAGAAGTAACGTCCACAGAAAGCCATATGCCATCCGCTATCTGCCATAAGCCAATTCATATAGGCCTGAACGCCCACCTGTTGTCCCTGACGGAGACCTATCGGGGCGCGGGCATCAACTGGTACATTCGTAATTTGCTCACCTACCTGCCTCGCGTGGACCACGATAACCGCTACACGGCTTTCCTCGGCGACAGACGGTTCACCAGTTCGGAACTGACGTTGAAGGTTTCGCGGCTGCCTACCTCCAGGCCCGTGGTCAGGATCTTCTGGGAACAGGGGGTGCAACCTTTCGCGTTGC
>Ga0194125_10005762_pt1 | contig 18681 bp, 14 predicted proteins | sample TA2KigC250mmetaG_FD_148626 | JGI IMG/M metagenome (GOLD analysis project Ga0194125, IMG submission 148626) | Freshwater microbial communities from Lake Tanganyika, Tanzania - TA2015034 Kigoma Deep Cast 250m | ecosystem: Environmental > Aquatic > Freshwater > Lake | place: Tanzania: Lake...
AATTACTATAATTTTATTATTAAAAAAATGCTGCATATTAAAGAATATAATTATACAACAATTATAGATAATGATATTGAAGAGGTTATTATAGATAATTTAATTGACCCATTAGATAATCTACCTCCATCTATCAATAAAATAACTATTAAGGAAAGTATAAATATTTATAAAAGACAAAATAAAATTCCATATAATTGTGAATTAATTATTGAAAATATTAAAATTAACAATATTAATGTTTTTAATAATATGAAAGAAGAAGATTATCTTGATATTACTAAATTATATTTAATTAATAATAAAATAACCAGTATACCAGAATCTATTGGTTCATTAATTAATTTACAAATATTATATTTAAATAATAATAAAATAACCAGTATACCAGAGTCTATTGGTTCATTAATTAATTTACAAATATTATATTTAAATAATAATAAAATAACCAGTATACCAGAGTCTATTTGTTCATTAATTAATTTACAAGAATTATTTTTATCTTATAATCAAATAACTAGTATACCAGAGTCTATTAGTTCATTAATCAATTTACAAAAATTACATTTAAATCATAATAAAATAACCAGTATACCAGAGTCTATTAGTTTACTACTCAATTTACGGGAATTAAGTTTATCAAACAATCAAATAACTAGTATACCAGAATCTGTTTGTTCATTAATTAATTTGCAAGAATTATTTTTACCTTATAATCAAATAACAAGTATACCAGATTCTATTAGTTCATTGGTTAATTTACAACAATTATGTTTATCTCGTAATCAAATAACTAATATACCAGATTCTATTAGTTCATTAATTAATTTACAAAAATTATATTTACATTTTAATAAAATAACTAGTATGCCAGAGTCTATTAGTTCATTAGTAAATTTACAAATATTATATTCATCTAATAATAAAATAATAAGTATACCTAAGTTTGTTAATTAATTTAGAAATATTAGGTTTGTCTAATAATCAAATAACTAGTATACCGGAATCTATTAGTTTATTAATTAATTTACAAAATTTATATTTATATAATAATCAAATAACCAGCATACCCGATTCCATTAAAGATAAACCATATTTGACGCCTTAAAAAAAATTGATAAATAAAATATTAATTACTATAATTTTATTATTAAAAAAATGCTGCATATTAAAGAATATAATTATACAACAATTATAGATAATGATATTGAAGAGGTTATTATAGATAATTTAATTGACCCATTAGATAATCTACCTCTAACTATTAATAAAATAACTATTAAGAAAAGTATAAATATTTATAAAAGACAAAATAAAATTCCATATAATTGTGAGTTGATTATTGAAAATATTACAATTGATAATATTGATATTTTCAATAATATGAAAGAAGAAGATTATCTTGATATTACTAAATTAAATTTATCTAACAATAAAATAACTAGTATACCCAAGATTATTTGTTCATTAATTAATTTACGAGAATTATATTTATCTAACAATAAAATAACTAGTATACCCGAGATTATTTGTTCATTAATTAATTTACGAGAATTATATTTATATGATAATAACATAACAAGTATACCAGAGTCTATTAGTTCATTAATTAATTTACAAAAATTATATTTATTAAATAATAAAATAACCATTATACCCGAGTCTATTAAGTCATTGATTAATTTAAAAATATTATGTTTATCTTATAATAAAATAACTAATATTCCAGAGTCAATTGGGTCATTAATCAATTTACAACTATTAGATTTATCTAATAATCAACTAATAAATATCCCCCTATCTATTGGTTTATTAATCAAATTACGAGAATTATATTTATATAATAATAAAATAACTGATATACCAGAGTCGATTGGATCATTAATTAATTTACAAATATTATATTTAAGTAATAATAAAATAACCAGTATACCTGAGTCTATTAGGTTATTAATTAATTTACAAGAATTAGATTTAAGTTATAATAAAATAACAAATATATCAATGTTTTCTGAGTTGTTATATAATTTGAAAGAATTACGTGTATATTATATAAATAATCAAATATTACACTTTTTTCACTGAAAAATGGAGGACACTTAACAGTAAAAAAATATAATTGCATCTATAAGGCTTAATGACATTTGACGCTATTATTTATACCAATAATAGGGTTGTCATCTTTTATCGTTTTGAGAAATTTATAATCTCTCCTAAATTTTTCTGGTCGTGTTTTATTCAATAAATATGTATTTACTATTTTTATTATATTATTTACGGGTATTTTCATCACGATTAATACAACGTTTTTTTTATTTTTGGTTTGATACCTTAGAACTGAATTAAATATGTTCAGTATAAATAAATATTTTGACAAAAGATATAAAAATATTACCATTAAATTTAAAAATAATATGATACAAATTATAAAAACTATTATGCTTATATATAGAAAGCTTAAAAACTAATTAGTCATAGTTATCGCTATAACATAATCATAATTTACATATTCCTGCAATGGATAAAAAACCTTGAAGATATTCATTTTGAAAATTATTTTAATTATTTATTCACACAAGCTAATGATTTTATTTATAAAAAATAGTTAAATAATTGTCCCATTTTTTAGTGAAAAGGTGTAATGACTCTAAGTCTATCAAAAAAATAAATAATATTTGAAGCTTTAAAAAAATTGATAAATAAACTATTAATTATTATACTTTTATTATTAAAAAATGTTATACATTCAACAATATACTAAAAATACAATTATTGGCAATGATACTGAAGAAGTCATTATATATGAATTAATTAGTCCATTAGATAATTTACCTCCAACTGTTAATAAAATAATTATCAAAAAAAGTATAAATATTTATAGAAAACAAAATAAGATTCCATATAATTGTGAGTTAATTATTGAAAATGTTGTAATTGATAATATTGATGTTTTTAATAATATGAAAGAAGAAGATCATCTTGATATTATTGAATTAGATTTATCTTGTAATAAAATAACCAGTATACCTGAGTCTATTCGTTTGTTAGTCAATTTACAAAAATTAGATTTATCTTATAATCAAATAACTAGTATACCAAAGTTTATTTGTTCATTGGTTAATTTACAAAGAATATATTTAGCTGATAATCAAATAATTTGTATACCAGAATATATAGGATCATTAATCAATTTGCGAATATTGTATTTATCTGGTAATAAAATAACTAGCATACCTGATTCTATTAATTTATTGGTTAATTTACAAGGATTATATTTATCTAACACTCAAATAACCAGTATACCAAAGTCTATTGAGTTATTAATTAATTTACAAAAATTAGATTTATCTAATAATAAAATAACTATTATACCAGAATTTATTAGTTCAATGGTCAATTTACAAAAATTAGATTTATCTTATAATCAAATAACTAGTATACCGAAGTGTATTGATTCATTGGTAAATTTACAAGAAATTGTTTTGTATGGCAATATAATAACCAATAAACCAAATTATATTAAAGATAAATCATATTTGATATTTTGAAAATATTGATTACAATATTTTTATTATTTAAAAATGCTACATATTAAAAATATAATTGCACCTATGATAGGCTACTTATCACTTGACGTACCTATAAAATAATAAAATAAGTAGGTTGATATGTTTTATTTCTTTAAATCATTTTATTATTTTTTAAGTGTCCTATCTTTCAGTGAAAAAGGTGTAATATTGATGAATTAATTAGTCCATTAGATAATCTACTTTTAACTGTTAGTAATACAATCAATATATCCAAGTTAATTAATTTATAAGAATTATGTTTATATAATAATCAACTAACTAGTATACCAAAATCTATTTGTTCATTAATCAAATTACAAATATTATATTTAACTAATAATCAAATAACTAGTATACCAGAGTATATTAGTTTATTGGTGTTAATTTGCAACAATTAAGTTTAGTAGAAATAAAATAACTAGTATACCGGAGTCGATTGGATCATTAATTAATTTACAAAAATTATATTTATATTATAATCAAATAACCAATATACCAAATTATATTAAAGATAAACCATGTTTAATACTTTAAAAAAAATTGATAAATAAACAATTAATTGTCATACTTTTATTATTAAAAAATGCTACATATTAAAGAATATTATAATACTATAATTATTGATAATGATATTGAAGAGATTGTTATAGATTATTTAATTCACCCATTAGATAATTTACCTATATCTATTAGTAAAATAACTATTAAAAAAAGTGTAAATATTTATAGAAGACAAAATAAAATTCCATATAATTGCAAATTAATTATTGAAAATATCAGTATCAATAATATTGCCAGTTTTAACAAGATGAAAGAAGAAGATTATCTTGATATTACTGAATTAAATTTATATAACAATAAAATGACTAGTATACCTGAATCAATTGGTTCATTAATTAATTTACAAAAATTAATTTTATCCAGTAATGAAATAACATGTATACCAGATTTTATTAGTTTATTAATCAATTTAGAAACATTATGTTTGGATGATAATAAAATAACCAGTATACCAGATTTTATTGGTTTATTAGTTAATTTACAAATATTATATTTACATCATAATAAAATAATCAACATACCATGGTCTATTGAATCATTGATTAATTTACAAACATTGTGTTTATGTTATAATCAAATAACCAGTATACCAGAGTCTATTAGTTCATTAGTTAATTTAAAAATATTAAATTTAGGTTATAATCAAATAACTAGTGTACCAGAATCTATTGGTTTATTAATTAATTTAAAAAATTTAAATTTATCTAATAATAAAATAATTAGTATACCAGAGTCTATTAGTTCATTAGTTAATTTAAAAATATTAAATTTAGGTTATAATCAATTAACCAGTATACCTGAGACTATTAGTTCATTAGTTAATTTACAAACATTATCTTTATTGTATAATCAAATAACTAGTGTACCAGAATCTATTAGTTCATTAATTAATTTAAAAAATTTAAATTTATCTAATAATAAAATAATTAGTATACCAGAATCTATTAGTTCATTAGTTAATTTACAATAATTACGTTTAATTAGCAATAAAATAACCAATATATCTGATTTTATTGAAAATAAACCATATTTAAGACTTTAAAAAAATTGATAAATAAAATATTAATTATTATACTTTTATTATTAAAAAATGCTATATATTACAAAATATAATAATACAATAATTATAGAGAATGATATTAAAGAAGTTATTATAGATGAATTAATTAGTCCATTAGATAATTTACCTCCATCTGTTGATAAAATAATTATCAGAAAAAGTATAAATATTTATAGAAGACAAAATAAAATTCCATATAATTGTGAATTTATTATTGAAAATATTGCAATTGATAATACCAATATTTTTAATAATATGAAAGAAGAGGATTATTTAGATATTACTCAATTAGATTTATCTTTTAGCAAAATGACTAGTATACCGGATTCTATTTGTTCATTAATTAATTTAAAAATATTGTATTTATATAATAATCAAATAACTAGTATACTAGAATCTATTAGTTCATTAATTAATTTACAAATATTAGATTTAAGTTATAATCAAATAACTAGTATACCAGAATCTATTTGTTCATTAATTAATTTAAAAAGACTATATTTAAATAATAATCAAATAACCAGTATACCAGAGTCTATTGGTTCATTAATTAATTTACAAAAATTAATTTTATGTGATAATAAAATAACTGATATATCGATGTCAATTAGTTCATTAATTAATTTACAAGTATTAAATTTATCATATAATAAAATAATAAGTATACCAGAATCTATTAGATTATTAATCAATTTACAAATGTTATATTTATCTGGTAATGAAATGACTATTATACCAGAGTCTATTGGTTCATTAATCAATTTACAAATATTACATTTATCTCGTAATAAAATAATTAATATACCAGAGTTTATTAGTTCATTAGTCACTTTACAAAAATTGAATTTATCTGATAATCAAATAACTAGTATACCACAGTTTATTAGTTCATTAGTTAATTTACAACAATTAGATTTACATTATAATAAAATAACTAGTATACCAGAGTCTATTAATTCATTAATCAATTTACAAAAATTAGAATTATCTTGTAATCAAATAACTAGTATACCTGAATTTATTAAAAATAATCCATATTTGAATCTTTAAAAAAGTGATAAATAAAATATTAATTATTATACTTTTATTATTAAAAAATGCGACATATTACACAATATGATGATACCAAAATTATTAAGAATACTATTGAAGAAGTTATTATAGATGAATTAATTAGCCTATTAGATAATCTACCTCTATTTGTTAATAAAACAACTATTAAGAATTGAATTAGATTTATATAGTTAATAAATGACCAGTATATCAGATTCTATTAAAAATAAATCATATTTGATACTTTAAAAAATTGATATATAAAAAATTGAAAATAAAATATTAATTACAATACTTATATTTAATAATGCTGTATCAATTGCTATATTTTTAATATTTAAAAATGCGATATATTAAAAAATATAATAACAGTACAATTATTGATAATAATATTAAAAAGATTATTATAGATGAATTATATAGTCCATTAGACAATATACCTCCAACAATTAGTAAAATAATTATTAAAAAAAGTATAAATATTTACAGAAGACAAAACAAAATTCCATATAATTGTAAGTTAATTATTGAAAATATTACAATTAATAATATCAATGTTTTTAATAATATGAAAGAAGAAGATTATCTTGATATTATTGAATTATATTTATCTGGCAAACAAATAACCAACATACCAGATTTTATTAGTTCATTAATTAATTTACAAATATTAGATTTATCTTATAATAAAATAACCAGTATACCAGAGTCTATTAGTTCATTAGTTAATTTACAAAGATTGAAATTATGTAATAATAAAATAACTAGCATACCAGAGTCCATTGGATTATTAATTAATTTACAAGAATTATATTTAAATAGCAATGAAATAACTACTATACCAGAGTCCATTGAATCATTATTTGATTTACAAAAATTATATTTATCCAATAATAAAATAATTAGTATACCTGAGTCAATTGGGTCATTAGATTATCTAAAAGAATTAAATTTATATGATAATCAAATAACTATTATACCAGAAGCTATTGGTTCATTAATTAATTTACAAATGTTAAATTTGTCTAATAATAAAATCGCCATTATACCTGAGTCTATTAGTTTATTAATCAATTTAAAAATATTGTATTTAAATAATAATCGAATAACCAGTATGATCGCATCAATTGATTCATTAATTAATTTACAAATATTGAATTTATGTAATAATCAACTAACTAGCATACCTGAATTTAATATTAAAGATGAACTATATTTTGTATTTTAGTAAAAGTTTGATAAATAAAACATCAATTACTATACTTTTATTATTAGTTAATTTACAATGATTATATTTATTTAGTAATAAAATAACAAATATACCAAAATCTAACAGTTCATTAATTAATTTAAAAAAATATGTTTGAATGATAATTATCTAATTATTCTACTAAAAATTATTGAATAGTTTATTAGATAATATGAAATATGAAATTTTAAATTTTATATGGTAATAAAAAAGTTGAATAAAGTTTTTATTACTATATTTTTATTATTAAAAAAATGCTACATATTAAAGAATATAATAATACTGCAAATATAGAGAATGATATTGAAGAAATTATTATAGATCAATTAATTTATCCATTAAATAATCTACCTCCAACTGTTAATAAAATAACTATTAAAAAAAGTATAAATGTTTATAAAAGACAAAATAAAATTCCATATAATTGTGAGTTAATTATTGAAAATATTACAATTAATAACATTGATGTTTTTGATAATATGAAAGAAGAAGATTATTTAGATATCACTGAATTACGTTTAATTGATTGTCAATTAACAAGTATACCAAAGTCTATTAGTTCATTAGTCAATTTACAAAAATTAAATTTAAATAATAATCAAATAACAAATATACCAAAGTCTATTAGTTCATTAGTCAATTTACAAAAATTAGATTTATCTGATAATAAAATAATCAGTATACCAAAGTCTATTTGTTCATTAATTAATTTACGGGAATTAAGTTTAGGTAATAATCAAATAACTAGTATACCAGAGTCTATTTGTTCATTAATTAATTTACAAAAATTAGATTTAGATTCCAATCAAATAACCAGTATACCTGAGTCTATTGGGTCATTAGTCAATTTACAAAAATTAAATTTACATCATAATAAAATAACTAGTATACCAGAGTCTATTAGTTTATTAATCAATTTGCAAAAAATAGATTTATCTATTAATAAAATAATTAATATACCAAAGTCTATTTGTTCATTAATTAATCTACAAAAATTATGTTTATATGGTAATAAAATAACTAGTATACCAAAGTCTATTAGTTCATTAGTCAGTTTACAAAATTTAGATTTAGCTATTAATGAAATAACTAGTGTACCAGAATCTATTAAATTGTTAGTCAATTTGCAAGAATTATGTTTATCTAATAATAAAATAAAAAGTATACCACGGTCTATTACAAACAAACCATATTTGAAGCTTTAAAAAATTAATAAATAAAACATTAATTACTACACTTTTATTATTAGTTAATTTACCTCCAATTATTAATAAAATAACTATCAAAGAAAGTATAAATATTTATAGAAAACAAAATAAGATTCCATATGATTGTGAGTTTATTATTGAAAATATTATAATTAATAATATTGATTTTTTTAATAATATGAAAAAAAAAGATTATCTAGATATTACTTAATTATATTTAATAATAAAATAACAAGTATACCTGAGTATATTGGAATATTAGTTAATTTATAAAAATTAGATTTTAATTATAATAAAATAATAAGTGTGTTGTAGTCTATTAAGTTAATGCGCTTTTGTATAAGTATTTGTATTTTGATATTTTTATAAATATAATTCTAACCAATCATTTAAATCTTTATTTGCACCAACATATGATTTCAATTCATCAAACATTTTAATTATTTCATCTGGTATTTTTTTTGGTAACTTATTATTTGTTTCATTATATTCATCATTGTTAAAATATCCTTTTTTTACATAATAATATGCCAAATGTAAATGAATATAATCGTCTTTTTCATTTTTACTGATATTCCATCCTTTTACTTTATTTTGTAATTTATTGATTTTGTTGTTATAATCAATATCATTTAAATGTTTTAATCTATTAATTAATTTATTGTAATCATATTTGTTTTTAATCAAAATTGCCTTTAATTTTTTATCTGTTTGAGAAAATTTTTTAAGATCATAATTTGATATACTCATTTGTTCTTTTGATAACAAATTAATTTCCAAATCAGGATGTGCAGATATACCAAAATCAGTTATATAAAATACATAATTGGTTTTAAAATTATACTTTTTATTTTTTATTTTATATTGAATATTATGTATATTTACATTAGATGAATTATTATATAATATATTTTTTGGTTGTAAATCATTATGAATAATTTTCATTTTTTGTAAGCTAATTAAAGCAATTACTATTTGAAATATTAAACTTTTCCAATCATCTATTGAATGTTGTTTGTATGATGCCCATGAAATCATATCATCATATGCATATTCCATTGAAATATATGAAGTATTGTCAATTACTGCAACATCATAATATTTTAAAAATCCTCCTTGTTTATTATTAATAGCTATATTATTTAACATATTACTAAAATGTGCTTCTCTATAACTATCATATTTACCAAACGACAATTTAGTTACTTTAACTGCCCATTTAAATTTATTTTTATAATCATTCAATATATATACATTTCCCTGCACCCCTTTACCTACTTGTTTATATTCGATATCATTTATTTTACCATTAAATGATTTTAATAAATTATAATTTAAATTTTTATATTTAAAATCATTTATGTTACTATTAGCCATTTTTGTACAGTAATTATTTATCACATTATACGCTATTTTTGCTATTATTTTTTTATTTATTTTTTGTCCTTTTTTATATCCATTATTAACTATTTTAGTATATAATTTATTATTTTTTTCAAATTCATTATATATCATTTCTATGTTTTTTAATAGATTGTTTAAATTATTTGATTGATCTATTGAACTGTATTCATAATTTAATTCAACATAATCTCTATTTTTTATAAACATCGGATCAAAAATATTTATCCATTTTTTGTCATATGAATCAGAATATTTTCTCAATAAAGCAATATTGATAATCAATGATTTTATTAAAAACAAAAATTTAAATCTAAATGACCATGGACTCATTCCTGGTAAATTCAATAAATATTTATAATTGCAAAAATTGCTCATTGGTACATAATTATTATTGTCTGTCAATAGTATTTCTAAATTATCTAATCTATTTTGGTGTTCATATAACCATTTTCTTATATTAAATTCTGTTTTTTTCATATTGATATTCTGTCCAATAAAAAATATTTTGTTTTTTTTTTCAGTTATTTTTATCTTATTGCATTTTTCATTTATCATAGTTTTATTATCATCCCAGTTTATCATTTTTTTATTGTCTATTGCAGTTTTTGTTTCAGGTTCAATATCAACAAATGTATTATCAGGTATCAATATTCCAGTTTTATCCTCTGGTTTTGCAATTATCATAAAAGGTAATTCAGGATATTGATATATATATTCATCTGCTACATGTAAATATATAATCCCATCTCTAATTTTCCCATATTTTAATGCCATTTTTACAATTTTTATTAATCCTTCTTCCCTTCTCTGATATGCTTTTACTTTATTTAAAATTGTCATTTTATTGTTTTCTATTTTTATTTTTAAAATATGATGATCTAATTTAAATGTTGATTTTAATGCAATGTCCATTTTTGCATATGTATTATTATAATATTTAAAATCACATGCATCCGATTTAATTTGACATAAGACTGGATCAATAATATTTTTTTTTTGTTTTTTACTAATAAATACCTCTGCAAAACGTTCTAAAATTTTATCATATGTTAAATATGTTTGAACATATTTTTGTCCTCTTTTGCCAATTTTTTCACATTCTTCCTCATTATCAAATGTCCATTGAATTATTTTATCAAGTTCATTGATATTTTTTAATGGTATATAATGTACCCATGGTTTAAATGTATCATTGTAAAAAAACCATTGTTCATATGGTCTTTCATGTATAATAACTGGCCTACCAGTACTTAATATAAATGGCAATCTACCTGAATAACCATTAGGTATACCATCTAATAATACTCTATATTTGGTATGTTCCTCTAATGATATAAAATTAGGGGTTATTTTTGACATATCTTCAATTTTATTATTTCCGCTTACCCAATAAATGTGTTCAAATAAAGTTTTATCTGAATGTTTTTTGCTATAATCAATGTATTTCCATCTTTCTGGATTACTATTACAATTTCCTATCCAAAACACTCTTTTATCTGTCCATTTATTTTTACTTGCTTTTATAATTGAAGATATTTTTTCTTCATAATTATGAATGCCAACTTGTTCCCATGAATCATAAATAAATGGTGGTATTAAATTGTTATAATTTTTTTTTTCTCCTGCCATTGAAAATGAATTAATGGCATTAATATCTTCTTTATATTTATCACCGGTATATACTTTTCCTTCTATTTTGTGTTTTTTTATATTTCCTTTTATTAATTTATTATATGATTCTGTTATTAATTTTATCATTGATCTGTTTCTTGTTTCATAACCTCCTTGATCACATGTTATTTTCAAAATATAATTATCCATATAAAATTCAAATGATTCATCTGTTATTAATATATTTTCTTTTGAATATTTTTTAACTAATTGTTTTGCCTCAATCATAGGATTTAATGATAGTTTTATATATTGTTCAGCAGCTTCCTCTTCTTTCTCCTCCTTTGTTTTACCTTTTATAAATTCTTCATGTTGTCTAAAATATGTTTCATTCATATGAACTGCACTAATAAAATCTATTACATATTTATTTTCAACTATTCCTGGCTGACTCCACACTTGATCAATTCCAAAACCAGTCGTTACTAAATCGTCTGTCAAAATATGATATATTTTTTTTAAAAAATTTACACTTAATAGAGGACATTGAATTTCAATAAAATCAGTTGATCGAATTACTTTATCTTTATATTTTTTTAATAAAAAAGGATACGAGCAACCATATAAAATACCATTTATAATTGATTGTTTTTCGGGATATTTTTTTTTTAATTCAATTAATGGTGTTACACTATATTGATCTTTTTCTGAACTTAATAATTTTAATATTTCTTGACAATCATTCCAATCATATTTTGATAATAATATGCTTGGTTGACATAATTCAATTCTGGATTTGTTTGCAGTTTCAAACAATAAATTAATATCATCAACTGAAATTTTAAGATCATCATCTGGTAAAAATATATATTTATATTGTTCCCATGGTATAAGGGGCAATGTTTCTTTAATCAATTTATATTTTGGTGATTTTTTTTTAAAATAATATTCACTTTGAGATTGAAAATAATCTTCTTTACCTTCATCAAAATATATTATACATACATCAAAAATTCGTTTATCTTTATCAGAAAAATCATGATATGTATTATTTCCAGTACATACTATCGCTAGATATTTTCTCATATATTATTACTATTATATTTATTTAAAATAATAAAAATTTATTAAAAATAAACCATATTTCGGCCTTTGAAAAAGTTGAAAAATGAAATATAAATTATTTTATTTTTATTATTAAAAAATGCTGCATATTAAAGAATATGATGATACAACAATTATAGATAATGATATTGAAGAGGTTATTATAGATAATTTATTTGACCCATTAGATAATCTACCTCCAACTATTAATAAAATAACTATTAAAAAAAGTATAAATATTTATAAAAGACAAAATAAGATTCCATATAATTGTAAGTTAATTATTGAAAATATTACAATTAATAATATTGATGTTTTCAATAATATAAAAGAAGAAGATTATCTTGATATTACTAAATTAAATTTATCCTATAATGAAATAACTAATATTCCAGAGTCTATTTGTTCATTAATTAATTTACAAAAATTAGATTTACAAAATAATCAAATAACTAGTATACCAGAGTCTATTGGGTCATTAGTTAATTTACAAAAATTAGATTTATCTTATAATAAAATAACTAATATTCCAGAGTCTATTTGTTCATTAATTAATTTACAAAAATTAAATTTAGGTTTCAATCAAATAACTAGTATACCAGAATCTATTAGTTTATTGGTTAATTTACAAGAATTAAATTTATCTTATAATATAATAACCAGTGTACCAGAATTTATTAGTTCATTAATTAATTTAAAAAGATTAATTTTATCTGGTAATAAACTAACCAATATACCAGAGTCTATTTGTTCGTTAATTAATTTACAAGAATTATATTTATATAATAATCAAATAACTAGTATATCAGAATCTATTGGTTTATTAGTTAATTTACAAGGATTACATTTATCTCATAATCAAATAACTAGTATACCGGAGTCTATTAGTTCATTAATTAATTTACAAATATTGAGTTTATTTGAGAATCAAATAACTAGTATACCAGAGTCTATTTGTTCATTAGTCAATTTACAAAAATTAAATTTGAGTAATAATCAAATAACTGGCATACCAGAATCTATTAGTTCATTAATCAATTTACAAACATTATATTTATATTGTAATAAAATAACTAGTATACCACCGTGTATTAGTTCATTAGTTAATTTACAACAATTATATTTAAATTATAATCCAATAACTAGTATACCAGAGTATGACAAAGATAAACTTATATTTAAAACTTTAAAAAAGTTGATAAATAAAATATTTATTCCTATAATTACTATAATTACTATATTATTATTAAAAAATGTTACATATTAAAGAACATAATGATACAACAATTATAAATAATGATATTGAACAAGTTATTATAGATAAATTAATTAGTCCATTAAATAATTTACCTCCAACTATTACTAAAATAACTATCAAAAAAAGTATAAATATTTATAAAAGACAAAATAAAATTCCATATAATTGCAAGTTAATTATTGAAAATATTAGAATTAATGGTATAAATATTTTTAATAATATGAAAGAAGAGGATTATCTAGATATTACTAAATTATATTTAAATAGTAGTAAATTAACAAATATACCTGAGTCTATTAGATCATTAGTCAATTTACACAAATTAGATTTATCTTTTAATCAAATAACGAGTATACCAGAATCTATTAGATCATTAGTCAATTTACACGAATTGGATTTATCTTTTAATCAAATAACGAGTATACCAGAATCTATTAGATCATTAGTCAATTTACACGAATTGGATTTATCTTTTAATCAAATAACGAGTATACCAGAATCTATTGAGTCATTAATTAATTTACAAAGATTATACTTATGTCGTAATAAAATAACCAGTATACCAGAGTCTATTAATTTATTAGTTAATTTGCAAGAATTATATTTATCTCGTAATAACATAACTAGTATAGCAGAGTCTATTGGGTTATTAGTTAATTTACAAATATTAAATTTATCTGATAATAAAATAACAAATATACCGGAGTCTATTAGGTCATTAATTAATTTGCAAGAATTATATTTATCTAATAATAAAATAACTAGTATACCAGAGTCTATTTGTTCATTAATTAATTTACAAATATTATACTTAACTATTAATCAAATAACTAATATACCAGAGTCTATTAGTTTATTAGTCAATTTACAAATATTAGATTTAGGTTATAATAAAATAATCAATATACCAGAATCTATTAGTTCATTAATTAGTTTATGGAAATTATATTTAAATAATAATCAAATAACTAATATACCAAAGTCTATTCATTCATCAATTTAATTTATAAAAATTAAATTATTAATCTAATAATTGCACCTTTTTTCACTAAAAAAATGAAACATTTGTTTAACTATTTTTATTTATAAAATAATTTGCCTGTATGAATAAATAATTAAAATAATTTTTAAGATATTCATCTTGAATCAACTAAATAATTTTTTTATTAGATTAAAATTTTGGTTATATGCAAGTGAATATATTATTTTATTTCTTAATTTTTCTATATTATCAACTACATATTTATTGAATAACTCCCTCTATACTAAGTAATTATATTTTTTTATTGTTAAATATCTCATTTTTTAGTAAAAAATATGTAATTGCCATAGTCAATTAAAGATGCACCATATTTTAAACTTTAAAAAAGTTGATAAATAAAATATTAACTATTATAATTACTATAATATTTAAAAATGCAATATATTGAAGAATATAATGATACTACTATTATTGAGAATGATAATAAAGAAGTTATTATAAATCAATTAATTTATCCATTAAATAATTTACCTCCAACTATCACTAAAATAACTGTTAAAAAAAGTATAAATATTTATAGAAGACAAAATAAAATTCCATATAATTGTAAGTTAATTATTGAAAGTATTATAATTAATAATATCAATGTTTTTAATAATATGATAGAAGAAGACTATCTTGATATTACTAAATTAGATTTAAGTAATAGTAATTTAACAAATATACCTAAGTCTATTAAATCATTAGTCAATTTGCACAAATTAGATTTATCTTTTAATCAAATAACGAGTATACCAAAATCTATTAGATTATTAGTCAATTTACACAAATTAGATTTATCTAATAATAAAATAACTAGTATACCTGAGTCTATTAATTTATTAGTTAATTTACAAAAATTATATTTATATAATAATCAAATAACTAGTATACCAAAATTTATTGGATCATTAATCAATTTACAAATATTGATTTTATTTGCCAATCAAATAATAAGTATACCAGAATCTATTGGATCATTATTTAATTTAAAAAAATTGGATTTAAATTCAAATCAAATAACTAATATACCAGAGTCTATTGGGTCATTAGTTAATTTAAAAAAATTGGATTTAAATTCAAATCAAATAACTAATATACCAGAGTCTATTGGGTTATTAGTTAATTTACAAATATTAGATTTACATAATAATCAAATAATTAATATACCAAAATCTATTGGATTATTAATTAATTTACAATACTTAGATTTAATTTCAAATGAAATAACTAGTATACCAGAGTCTATTGGGTCATTAATTAATTTACAAATATTATATTTATGTAATAATAAAATAACCAGTATACCAGAGTCTATTGGATCATTAATTAATTTACAATACTTAGATTTAATTTCAAATCAAATAACTAGTATACCAGAGTCTATTAAGTCATTAATTAATTTGCAAATATTATATTTATGTAATAATAAAATAACCAGTATACCAGAGTCTATTGGATCGTTGGTTAATTTACAAAATTTATATTTATTTAATAATCAAATAACTAGTATACCAGAGTCTATAAAATCATTAATTAATTTACAAATATTATATTTATATCAAAATGAAATAACTAGTATACCTGAGTCTATTGGGTTATTGGTCAATTTACAAGAATTACATTTATCTTGTAATAGAATAACTAGTATACCAGAATCTATTGGGTCATTAATTAATTTACAAGGATTATATTTATTTAATAATCAAATAACCAGTATACCAGAATCTATTCGGTTATTAATCAATTTACAAGAATTACATTTAAATAATAATCAAATAACTAATATACCAGAGTCTATTGGTTCATTAATTAATTTAGAAAGGTTAAATTTATCTAATAATAAAATAACCAGTGTACCTGATTATATTAGAGATAAACCATATTTAAATCTTTGAAAAAAATTGATAATTAAACTATTAATTACTATACTTTTATTATTAAAAATACTGCATATTAAAGAATATAATAATGCTACAATTATAGAGAATGATATTGAAGAAGTTATTATAGATAAGTTATTTCATCCATTGGATAATTTACCTCCGACTGTTAATAAAATAACTATTAAGGAAAGTATAAATAGTTATAAAAGACAAAATAAAATTCCATATAATTGTAAGTTAATTATTGAAAATATTACAATTAACAATATTAATGTTTTTAATAATATGAAAGAAGAAGATTATCTTAATATTACTGGATTAAGATTATCTCATAATGAATTAACCAGTATACCAAAATCTATTAGGTTATTAGTCAATTTAAAATGCTTAAGTTTATCATATAATAAAATAACCAGTATACCAGAATATATTAGTTCATTAGTTAATTTACAAGTTTTAGATTTACATGATAATCAAATAACAAGTATACTAAAATCTATTAGTTCATTAGTTAATTTAAAAATATTGGGTTTATATAATAATCAAATAACCAATATACCCCAATCTATTAAAGATAAACCATATTTGAAGCTTTAAAAAGTTGAAAAATAAAATATTAATTATTATACTTTTATTATTAAAAAATGCTACATATTAAAACATATAATAATACTATTATTATAAATAATGATATTGAAGAAGTAATTATAGGTAAATTAATTAGTCCATTAGATAATTTACCTCCAACTGTTAATAAAATAACTATTAAGGAAAGTATAAATATCTATAGAAGACAAAATAAAATTCCATACAATTGCGAGTTAATTATTGAAAATACTATAATTAAAAATATTGATATTTTAAATAATATAAAAGAAGAAGATTATCTTGATATTACTGAATTATGTTTAAATGGTTATCAAATAACTAGTATACCAGAGTTTATTAGTTCATTAATTAATTTACAAATATTAATTTTAAGTTTCAATCAAATAACAAATATACCAGAGTCTATTGGTTCATTGGTCAATTTAAAAGGATTATATTTAAGTTTCAATCAAATAACAAATATACCAGAGTCTATTAGTTCATTAATTAATTTACAAATATTATATTTATCTAATAATAAAATAACAAGTATACCAGAGTCTATTAGTTCATTAATTAATTTACACGCATTATATTTATATAATAATAAAATAACCAATATACCAGAATCTATTAGTTCATTAGTTAATTTAAAAATATTGGGTTTATATAATAATCAAATAACCAATATACCCCAATCTATTAAAGATAAACCATATTTGAAGCTTTAAAAAGTTGAAAAATAAAATATTAATTATTATACTTTTATTATTAAAAAATGCTACATATTAAAACATATAATAATACTATTATTATAAATAATGATATTGAAGAAGTAATTATAGGTAAATTAATTAGTCCATTAGATAATTTACCTCCAACTGTTAATAAAATAACTATTAAGGAAAGTATAAATATCTATAGAAGACAAAATAAAATTCCATACAATTGCGAGTTAATTATTGAAAATACTATAATTAAAAATATTGATATTTTAAATAATATAAAAGAAGAAGATTATCTTGATATTACTGAATTATGTTTAAATGGTTATCAAATAACTAGTATACCAGAGTTTATTAGTTCATTAATTAATTTACAAATATTAA
>Ga0194125_10005769_pt1 | contig 18665 bp, 15 predicted proteins | sample TA2KigC250mmetaG_FD_148626 | JGI IMG/M metagenome (GOLD analysis project Ga0194125, IMG submission 148626) | Freshwater microbial communities from Lake Tanganyika, Tanzania - TA2015034 Kigoma Deep Cast 250m | ecosystem: Environmental > Aquatic > Freshwater > Lake | place: Tanzania: Lake...
TGAAAGCAAAAGCTAAAATTGGCGAAACAGATTGGGAAAGCGCAATTTGGTATGACAAAAAACATGGCACTTATTTGCTTCCACTAAAAAAGTACTCCGATTAAAGGAGCAAATAGAGAAGTTGGAAAAATAAGTACAGTATTTATTTTTGTATTGAACTAAATTATTCAGCTATCTAATTTGGTTAACTTAATATCCAATTGAGGTCGATTTAGTCTTAGCAATTTTTGACAACTGAGGTAACAAATAAATACGTAACTTAGTCATTAATTAAATTATTTAGGTATAAAAATCTCTTTAAAAACGACATTGTTATGTTTATTCCTAATAGGAATGAATTGTTTATCATTTTCTCAAAATGTAGATGAAATCATCTCTTCTTATTACGAAACTATCGGTGGAAAGAAATGGGATGCTATTAATGGAATGCGCATGACTGCAAATGTTGATCAAGGTGGAATGACGATTCCCGTTGAAGTGGTTAGTATGAGAGATGGTAGATCCTTTACGAAAGTTACATTTATGGGTAATACGATGACCATGGCCGCATTTGATGGTAAAAAAAGTTGGACAACTAACTTCATGACTATGGAGCCAGAAGAATCACCAGCTGATGATTCAGAAAATGCTCGTCGTATGGCAAATGAATTTCCAAATGGTTTAGTGAAATACAAAGATTTGGGATATACGGCATCATTAATAGGAAGTGAAAAAATTGAGGGAACAGATTGTCATAAGATTAAACTTGAAAAGAAATCAATGTTAGTGGAAGGAAAAGAAGTGCCTAATGTAGAATATTACTATATAGATAAAGAAAGTAATGTTCCCTTACTTGTTGAAACAGAAATTAGCTCTGGCGAAATGAAAGGAAAAATCTCTCAAACTAAATTTAGTGACTATCAAGAAGTAAATGGAGTGTTTTTTCCTTTTTATAATGCATCTGGCTTGAAAGACGGTGAATCACAAACTATTCAATTTGAAAAAATTGAGGTGAATCCAACAGTTGAAGATAGCATGTTTGCTTTTCCTAAAAAATAAAATATGAGAAAAATTTCAATTGGCATTCTCTTTTTGAGTCTGTCGTTGTCCTCTTGGGCACAGGAATCTGTATTGAACGCAGGCGAGTATTTTGGTGATTTAAAAGCGCGTCATATTGGTCCAGCATTAATGAGTGGCCGCGTTTCAGATATTGAATTACATCCGAAAAACAGCAATGTCGTTTTAATTGGATCTGCAGGTGGAGGTGTTTGGAAATCTCAAGATGGTGGTGTCCGATTTACTTCAATCTTTGATAATTATTGCCAATCAATTGGTGCGGTTGCTATTGATCCAACTGATCCGGACAATACGTATTGGGTTGGAACAGGAGAAACATGGACTAGAAATAGTGTTTCATACGGAGATGGAATTTATAAAACAACCGACGGTGGAAAAAACTGGACAAAATTAGGATTGGATAAAACAGATCGTATCGCGTCTATTCAAATTCATCCAATAAATCCAAATGTAATTTATGTCGCGGCTTTGGGTGCACTTTGGGGAAACAGTGATGATCGAGGTGTCTATAAAACAGAAGATGGCGGAAAAACATGGAATAAAATTTTATTTGTAAATAACACAACAGGCTGTTCTGAATTGGTTATGGATCCATCAAATCCAAACGTACTTTACGCTGCATTCTGGGAATTTAGAAGAACAGCTTATTCGTTTAGTTCAGGAGGTTTGAACAGTGCATTATATAAAAGTACGGATGGAGGAAAAACGTGGAATAAATTGCAGAATGGTTTTCCTAAAGGAAAATTAGGAAGAATTGCTGTGACTGTTGCTCCTTCAAATCCATCAATTGTTTATGCTGTTTTAGAAGCAGAGAAAAAAGAAGAAAAAGGGTTGTATCGTTCGGATGATGGCGGACAAAATTGGAAATTTCTAAATGGTGATTTTGGTTTGACCGTTCGCCCATTTTATTTTTCTAAAATTTCGGTAGACCCTAAAAACCCAGATATAATCGTTAAAGCAGGTTTGAGTGGCTCGATTAGTCGTGATGGTGGAAAAACCTTTAAAAATTTAGGCTCGATGCACTCAGACATCCATGACATGGAATTTGATCCAAACAACTCAAGTAAAATGTTTGTAGCCACAGATGGTGGTTTGTATCGTTCACTTGATGGTGGTTCTAGCATGGAAATGATTGAAGATTTGCCGTTGAGTCAATTTTACCATGTGAGCGTAGATAATCGTGAACCTTATTTCGTGTTCGGTGGATTGCAAGACAATAATTCTTGGTTTGGCCCCTCTGCAAGTCCAGGTGGAATCGAAGCGCGAGATTGGGAATTAGTTGGTCAAGGAGATGGATTTCGTGTATATCCTCATCCAACAGAGCCTCATATCGTCTATTCAGAAATGCAAGGTGCTGAAAATATCTGGCGTTTTGACGTTAAAAAACAACAACTGAAAGTCATCAAACCCTATCCGGTTGAAGGAGATCCTAAGTTTCGATTTAACTGGAATGCGCCGATTACTACAAGCAAGCACAATCCGGATAGATTGTATGTAGGAAGTCAGTTTGTTCATATATCAAACGATCGAGGGGATAGCTGGAAAAAAATATCCGGTGATTTGACTACAAATGATAAAACAAAACAAAACCAAGAAGCTTCCGGTGGATTATCAGCTGATAACTCAGGAGCTGAAAATCATTGTACCATTTTTACAATTGCTGAGTCTCCATTAACCGATCAAGTAGTTTGGGCAGGAACGGATGACGGGAATGTTCAATTGACAAAAGATGGTGGTAAAACATGGACAAATGTAACGAAGAATTTTCCTGGTTTACCTTTGAATACGTGGTGTTACCACATTGAGTCAAGTGTACACGGAAAAGAAATTGCCTATGCTGTTTTTGAGGGACATACCACCAATGATTATAAACCGTATGTTTATAAAACAATAGATTTTGGTCAAACATGGGTTTCGATAACAACACCCGAAATCACTTCTTTTGTGCGAAATATACAAGAAGATTATAAAAATCCGAATTTACTATTCATTGGAGCTGAAAATGGGTTATACATTACCTTGAACGGTGGAAAAAATTGGTCGCCATTTACCAATAACTTCCCGCGAGTTGCTGTTCATTATTTGGAGTTACATCCTGAGAAAAATGCACTAGTAGCTGCAACACATGGTCGTGGAATTATTATCATAGATGATATCACTCCATTAAGGAACATTAATGAAGGCTTGCTAAAATCCAATCTTACTTTTTTCGATACTAAACCTTTCACAATTAGTGAGAAAAGCAATTTTGGTGGGACGGCTTCTGAAAATCAGTTTGTGGGTGATAATCCAAGTTCAAATGCTCAAATTTCTTACTTTCTTCCTAGGCGTCATACGTTTGGGAAAATGACTGCAGAAATTGTGGAGATGAATGGAAATTTAGTTGCGAAATTGGAAGCAGGTAAACAAAAAGGAATTAACACAATTTCATGGGGATTCAATGGATTGGCACCAAAAGTTGCCAAAGGAAAAGGATGGTCTTTTGCAGGTGCACCAACAGTCAAGGCAGGTAAATACAAAGTGAAAATAACGAAAGGAAACGAAGTTTTTGAGAAAGAAATTGAGGTTCAATATGATCAAACCTCATCATTTACCATAGTCGAAAGAACTGAACAACAAAAGGTCACGAAAGAACTATTTGATCTGATTCAGGATTTAGCCTATTTTGTTTATCAAATTGATCTTTGGGACGAAAAGGCGGAAGAGTTTCAAAAGAAAAATAGCGCACCAAATAAAACTGTTGCAAAACTTGGAGAGGAGCTAGACGCTCTACGTAACAAAGTGGTAGTCACAACAGGTGATAATTATGTGGGGGCTGCCGAACCGCAATTGAAAGAAAAATTGAACGATATATACGGAACAATTGCATCTTATTACGGAGCTCCTTCATCTACTCAATTAGAAAATATCGCTTCATTGAAAAAGGATTTTGATAATGCTAAAGCTACATTTGAAAAAATCAAAGCAGGTTCTCTAAAAGCATTTGAGAAGGAGTTGACTAAAAACAAAACTGTTCAAGTACCAGTGCTTATTTCATTTGAAGAATTTCTAAAATTAGAGAAGTAAACCAAACTTTCTCGCGTAAAAGCATAAAAAAAGGGGAACTAAAATTCCCCTTTTTTAATTTTATAAGGATCTAAATTATTCAGCTAGAACAATCATTTTATTATTTGTTAATTCCGCAACCCCACCATTAATTGAAATTTCAATTTTCTTAGAATCACCAGTAGTTGAAATTAATTTGCTTTTAAATTGCTCAGGGTCAAATTCATTGGTTAATTCTACCCTTATTGTTCCTTGCTTCAGAGCCGAAATGATTGGGGTATGATTTGGTAAAACTTGGAATACCCCATCCAAACCCGGTAAAGAAATTGACAGCACTGATCCACTAAAGATGTTCGATTCGGGAGTTAACACATCAATATTTAACATCTTACGCTTCCATTAACATTTTCTCACCTGCTTCAATTACATCTTCAATTCCCCCTTTAAGGTTGAATGCAGCTTCAGGATATTTATCGTATTCACCATCTAAAATTGCGTTAAACGCTTTGATTGTATCCTTGATATCCACAAGTACCCCTGGAATTCCTGTAAACTGTTCTGCTACGTGGAATGGCTGAGATAAGAAACGTTGAACACGACGTGCTCTGTGAACAACCAATTTATCTTCTTCAGATAATTCATCCATACCAAGAATCGCAATAATATCTTGTAGTTCTTTGTATCGTTGTAATGTATTCTTAACTCGTTGAGCACAGTTGTAATGTTCTTCACCAACGATTTCAGGGGTTAAGATTCGGGAGGTTGAATCAAGTGGATCGACAGCAGGATAAATTCCTAGCTCAGCAATTTTTCTAGAAAGTACCGTTGTTGCATCTAAGTGAGCAAATGTATTTGCCGGAGCCGGGTCAGTTAGGTCATCCGCAGGAACATAAACTGCTTGTACAGATGTAATTGAACCATTTTTTGTTGAGGTAATACGCTCTTGCATTGCCCCCATTTCAGAGGCCAATGTTGGTTGGTAACCTACCGCTGAAGGCATACGTCCAAGAAGTGCCGATACTTCTGAACCTGCTTGGGTAAATCGGAAAATATTATCAACGAAGAAAAGAATGTCTTTACCTTGACCATCCCCTGAACCATCGCGGAAATATTCAGCAACTGTTAATCCAGACAGCGCAACACGAGCACGAGCTCCTGGAGGCTCATTCATCTGACCAAATACGAAAGTTGCTTTGGATTCTTTCATTTCTTCTAAATCTATTTTAGAAAGGTCCCAACCACCTTCTTCCATTGAGTGCATGAAATCTTTACCGTATTTGATAATTCCAGACTCTAGCATCTCACGAAGTAAGTCATTTCCTTCACGCGTTCTTTCACCAACACCTGCAAAAACCGATAAGCCACCGTGACCTTTTGCAATATTGTTAATCAGCTCTTGAATAAGTACTGTTTTACCTACACCTGCACCACCAAACAAACCAATTTTACCTCCTTTAGCATAGGGCTCAATTAAGTCGATTACTTTAATTCCTGTAAAAAGAACTTCGGTAGCGGTGGATAATTGATCAAATTTTGGCGCTTCACGGTGAATAGGCAAACCATTTGAATTATCAATTGCTTGAATTCCATCGATTGCTTCTCCAACCACATTGAAGAGTCTTCCTTTTATTGAGTCTCCAGTTGGCATTTTGATAGCGCTACCAGTAGAATGAGCTTCCATACCTCTAGTAAATCCATCTGTAGAGTCCATTGCGATTGCACGAACTGAATTTTCACCAACGTGTGATTGAACCTCAAGCACTACGCGGCCACCATCACTTTTACGAACTTCTAATGCGTCGTAAATGTTAGGAAGAGCACTTCCTTTTTCATAAATTACATCCACAACAGGACCAATTACTTGAGAGATTTTTCCGGTAATTTGAGACATTTTTCTTACTTTTTATCAATTTTAATTCGAGTGCAAAGATAGCTATTTATTTTTTAAGTAAAAGATTATTTTAAGTAAAATATATAATAAACAGAGGGCTCTTTTAATAATTTTTAAAAGGATAATCGAAAAGATTTTTAATCTCGTTTGGAGACTAAAAACTGTGTTATAAAATTGTTCCTTATCAAAAAATGAACAGTAGAGTAAGAAAAAAGAATGGTTAGAGATACTACCAAAAATAAAATAAAAATACCATCAAAAAGAGTGGGGTTTATCGGAAATGATTCGGTTGTACCAGGCAAAACTATCAAATTGCCGAATAATTGTGCAAAACACACAAGGTATCCAAAAACTAATCCTAAAAATAACCCGATACCAGAAATCAAAATACCTTCTATAAAAAAGATTGAAAAAATATTTTGCTTAGTTAATCCCATACTCAATAGAGAATTTATATGTTTCTTTTTTTCAACAAAAAGCATGGTAAGGGAGGCAATTAAATTAAAAGCTGAAAGAATAAAAATAAATATCAAAATACAAATGACAATGATTTTCTCCGATTGACTTGTTTTATAAATCAGTTCATTTTTTTCAATCCTTGTTTTAACCTTGAAGGCATTACCAACTAATTGTTTTATGCTTTCCTTTGTCTTCTCAACATCAATATTATCCTTTAAATCAATCCAAATGGAGCTGTATTCGTTTTCATATTGGAGCAGTTCGGAAGCAAAATTAAATGAACTTAAAATTACATCAGTATTCACCTCCCGATTATAGTTCATAATGGCAGTAACCTCGGCTGTTTCCAAAAAAAAGGGATTTTGACCAGGTTTGATAGATATTTTCCTTTTTGGAGCGTAAATAACGATTGGATCGTATTTGTTTTCTGAATCAATCCCTATTTGTAGTTTTTCTTGTAATCCTGCTCCGGGAATTACAAAACTGTTGTAATCTTGGATTTGTTCGTTATTTAATAAATGTTTATTCATTTTTGCCATTCCGAGGAATGAAGAATCAACTCCGATCAAGCGGGCATTCACCCATTTTTCGGCGTTTTTAATGATAACCAATTCATCTACTGTTCGTGAAATTGATTGAACTCCCTCCACCTTTTTAATTTTTTTAATGTCTATCTGAGAAGCATTAAAAGTTTTAGATTCAGCAGCTTGAATCGATAAATCTGTATCAAATTCTGAGTACATACGATCGATCATTTGTTCGATACCGTTGAAGGCAGAAATCAAAATAACCAACGATGCCGTGGTAACAGCAATTCCAATAATAGAAATGGCAGTAATTAAATTAATTGCATTCCTTTTTTTCCAAGAAAACAAATAGCGTTTTGCAATAAAAAACGGAACGTTTGTAGCCAATTATTTTTTTAATAAATTATTTATTTCTTCGGCATAATCCAATGAATCATCTATGAAAAATAATAATTCTGGGATTTTTCTCATATTTCGAAGCCGCTTGGAAATTTCCATTCTGATTTTTCCCTTGTGCAGGTTTATATTATCTAACACTACATTTTTATCAGGGCCAGCAAAAAAACTTAAATAGCAACGCGCCAATGATAAATCTGATGTCACGCGAATCACCGTAACGGTAACCATACTACCCAAACAAATTTCACTCGTATTGCGTTGAAGGTATGACGCTAATTCATTACGAATTGCAGATTCAATCTTGTGTTGACGTATTGATGACATATTGCAAAGATAGGGATTTTGAAATTGTTTAAAGTGAGCCCTTCATTTTTTGTACTATTCACCTAAAATAATTACAAATTCCAACTCAGCAAAGAACAGTCACTTGAAGGCACCCCAATTTCCTTTATCCAAACTTCTGTATTGAATTGCTTCTGCCACATGGTTCGTTTTAATATCGACCGATGCATCTAAATCTGCAATTGTTCGCGCTACTTTTAAAATACGATCGTAAGCTCGTGCGGAAAGTCCCATTTTAACCATGGCGTTTTTCACTAACAATTTTGCAGATTCATCAATAGCGCAATGCTTTTCAAAATCAGACCTGATCATTTGTGCGTTGCAATAAACACCTTCGTTTTTGTGATATCGAATTTCTTGAACTTCACGTGCTTTTTCCACTCGCTTTCGAATAGATTCGCTTCCTTCTGCCGGAATTGTAGTGGCTAATTCATCGTATGAAACGGGTGTAACCTCCACGTGTAAATCAATTCGATCCATCAAAGGACCAGAAATTTTATTCAAATAGCGCTGAACAACCCCAGGCCCGCAAACACATTCTTTATCCGGATGATTGTAATAACCACACGGACAAGGATTCATGGCTGCCACCAACATAAATCCCGCTGGATACTCCACAGAAAATCGTGCTCTGGCAATTGTAACTGTTCGATCTTCCAACGGTTGGCGCATAACTTCCAAAACGGATCGCTTATATTCAGGGAGTTCATCCAAAAATAAAACACCATTATGTGCCAAGGAAATTTCACCAGGTTGAGGATAACTTCCCCCACCGACTAAACCATTTTCTGAAATTGTATGATGGGGTTTTCGAAAAGGTCGTTGGGTTACTAATCCAAACTCATTTTTTACTTTTCCGGCAACGCTATGAATTTTGGTTGTTTCGAGTGCTTCATCTAAATTCATCGGTGGTAAAATGGTAGATAAACGTTTGGCTAACATTGATTTACCTGCACCTGGAGGACCTATCAAAATAATATTGTGCCCCCCAGAAGCAGCAATTTCAAAGGCCCTTTTCACTTGCATTTGTCCCTTCACATCCTTAAAATCGACATCAAAAAAGGTTGATAATTGCTTAAAATTCTTGGTTTGGTCAGGAATTGTTGGTGAAAGCGAAGATGAATCTTTGAAAAAGACAATTACCTCATCCAAAGTTGACACTCCATAAACCTCAATTCCTTCAACTACAGATGCTTCAGCGGCATTTTCTTTTGGAATAATAATTCCTTTAAATCCTTCTTTTTTTGCTTGAAGAGCCATCGGAAGAATTCCTTTAGTTGGTTGTATTTTGCCATCTAAGGATAACTCGCCAATCAATTGAAATTCGCATAAATTATCAACTGGCAGCTGCTCACTCACTGCTAATATCCCAATGGCAATGGGTAAATCAAATACAGAACCCTCTTTTCGGATATCCGCCGGAGCCATATTGACTGTGATTTCTCTTCCTGGAAATTTCAAGCCATTATTTTGAAAAGCTGCCCGAATTCGCTGTTGACTTTCTTTAACTGCACTATCGGGCAAACCCACCAAATAGAAATTAACTCCAATACCAAGATTTACCTCAATTGTGATGGTGGTAGCATTAATTCCGAAGAGCGAACTTGAAAATGTTTTAACTAACATAGATTAAATTATAATCTAATTTACGATTAAAATAAAATCAATTCAAGTTGCAAATAAATTATTTTTTTCGTATTTTATGTGAACGATTTATGATTTAAGCTGTATATTCAATTTGTGAAAAATAGTGTCATTTTGATTTTTTTGCTGTTACCATTGGTATCTTTTAGTCAGAACTGTAATTTCAATTATTACAACAAAAAAGGCGGCCATTATTTATTCTCTACCTTTTACCAAGATGACATGCGCACACCAAGAGATGGGGTTTGTGAAATAAGTGAAAATGGAAAAATATACGAAAAGCGAGTTTTCAAAAAGGGACTTTTGGTGGAAGAAGAACTAAATTTTTTCAATCAATATCAATCAGAGCAAAAGCGCGTGCGAACCAAAATGAATCATAACCCAATTCTTGGAAATGAACTTGGAACCTTAGAAGAATGGAATGAAAAAGAAATATTGGTGAATCATTGGCGATTTTATATAGACAAGGATAAACGGAGAAGGAGTATTATAACTGAATACCATCACAATGGGCCTTTGCGCTTTCGAAAAGAATATGCCTTTATTAAATTATCTGAAATTGATTCGTTTCATTTGAAAGAACATCCACCTCATACTGTGGATGCTTTCGGCTATACCGGTTTAATTATTCCCTACGGTAAACACGAAGAATTTGATGAAAAAGGAAATCTCATTCGAGAAGAGAATTATAACACACTTTCTTTTTATCGTCAAGATGCTATTCATTTATTAGATGGGGCAATTCGTGAATTTCATTCCAATGGTAAATTAAAATCTATGGGTACTTACAAAGAGGGAAACCTAAATAGTGCATGGATCAGCTATCATTACAATGGACAAGTACATGAAAAAGGAACGTATCGTCATAATCTAAAGGCCGGAAATTGGGAAGTTTACAATGACAAGGGTCGTTTGATTCAATTATCTATTCACGATGAAAATGCTATTAATCCATTTGCTCCAATTCAGGAAACAACATGGAATGATGCCGGAATTAAACTTGAGGAAAAATATATCGACAAAGAAAATCGACGAATTCTTACTAAATGGAATGAGAATGGGAAAACTTTGAGGAATGCCATTTATTCGAATGGAACCCAAAGCAATTGGAATAACCAAAACTATTTGCTTTTCGAGAAACTCTATTACGACAACCTCCAACTCAAATCAATTCTGAATAATTTACCAAATGCAGACACCAATTTTGTGAGCTATTTTCAAAATGGCCTAATGGAACAATACCGACATGGATACTGGAAGGAAACCACGCGATACGATCAGTATAAAAAATGGAATTCTTCGGGGATACTAATATCAGAAAACACTTCAACCAATGGTTCAAAGGAAATCCATCAAAACTCAATACAATATTACAATTCCGGAGGAATAAAACTTAAAGTGGAAATTAACAATAATCTAAAAATTGATGAGCACTACAGTTCAACTGGGATTTTATTTTCTAAAAAAGAATATTTAGAGAATCGCTTACATGGAAAATTAGTTGAAATAGATACCATTAATAGATTTCTTACCACGGGATATTACGATAAAGGAATTCGGAATGGCGAGTGGAGAATTCAAAATTCCAATGGAACAATTATCTATTCCAGAAAATACAAGTTTGGTTGCACGGAAAACATAAACGAATTAATCTCATGGGATAAATTCAGTTCCAAAGAGCAAAAGGAATTTAAGCTTAGTGCGAATTCCCTAATACCTCAATCTGCCACATTTAAATCGTGGGAGGAAATGCTGCTAAAGCGAGATTCCATTGCTTATTGGGTGGGAATAGCTCAAAAAGCGCTTGAAAAAGAAGATCAATCCTTCGAATTAGAAAAGGTAGAAACCCCCGCATTGATTTTTCAATTGCCAAAAGTATATTACATTGGATTAGAAAGACAAGACACTTCAAATATTCGTGTTAAATCGTTATTGCACATCTTAGATACTATGAATTGGAAGCTGGATGAATTAAAATTGGAAAATGGCATATATCAAGGTGAAATAAAACTAAAGGATTATCTCATTTATTCTTTAATTCAAAAATATTTAGGTGAACATGCTTCCTTTTTTTATCAAAAATTGGAAGGAAATCAAAGATATCGGGGTATTGAAATTGATTTCCCTCAAAGAAACGAGCCTTCACTTTCAATTACAGAAATAAAGGAATGTTATGCTCGAGTTTCCTACTCGGAAAATGGCCAAAATGCGCAATTAATTGTTTACAGCGATGGCCAACTTGAATTTGAAAATCGCTATTACACGTGGAAAGAATGGAATAAACTTGTAGAAAATGCTCCTCGCTATCCAAAAATGTTCAGAGATTAAGAAACTATGAAAAAAACAATTTTAGTGTTCTTATTCGCTACTTTTATTGTAGAAAATTCATTCGCTAATCTTCGTCCAATTTATCTTTCCATAGATCTAAAACCGGTTACAACTGGAGCAAACACAAAAAATATCATCCAGTGGAATGTGGTTTTCACAAATCTTGACTCTATTCGACATGCTATCGTTATTCCGTCTTCCCAAAATCGAGGAAAGCGTATCATTCAATTACAATGGTATAAAGTTTCTAGCTCTGGTTCTGGAATCTTTCCTTCATCGGGCGACTACTACGAACAAGTTTATACTGACCCTATTGAATTAGAAATGGATACGTCACTTTATCGCGGTTAAACAAGCATCGTGAATTTAGAACCTAATGAATCGTATACCTTCCCCATTTTTCTAAATGACCGGAATAATCAACTAAAACACGTTGAATCATCCTATCTTGTTCCCAATCTCCCTATTCAAGATTATGAAGTGCTCGTGCATTACAATCCATATTCCGAGCCCCTTTCTCAACATTTTTTCTATCACCATGAGAAAGGCCAATTTGCCCCTGATACGTTGAATAGACTTGAATTGCCACTAGGTGGAATTTATTCAAATTACACTACTATTCACATGCAAAAAGATGATTTTAATACTGACTTATTTTTTAGTAATACCTGTTCAAAGAATTGTAGCGTTTGCAGGTGTATTAAACAAAAAAAATGGAAAAAACTCCGAAAGCATTTTGAAAAAAAATCAAGTGATTTATCGCACGGAAGAGTCTTGCACGAATTTCCAGGACCGGATGGAGTGCTAGATGTTTTACCGACGTACTATTCCAAAAATTATATTGTTCTAACAACGAATGGTGTTCAGCACATTTCAGTTACTTGGCAATTAGGGAAGATATACAAAACAGCTCGATTTTTCACGCGAGTGCTCTATCCTATTTTTCGCAAAGTTGTTTTTCCTTATACCAATGCGCAGGTTTCTAAATTGAAATGGATTAAGGATTGGTAAGTAAAGGTTAATTCTATATTTTTGATAAAATTTCCACATGAAGTCTGTATTTCTTTTTATTGTCTCTTTAGTTTTAGGCGCGGCTTTCAATTCGTTAATTTTTACTCTTGGAATGGAAATAATTCCTCCCCAAGTGGTTATGACATGAATAATTCAGAAGACTTAGCAAAAGCAATGTCAGTTATGGAAACAAAACATTACTTATTTCCTTTTTTGTCGCATTCATTAGGCACTTTGATTGGAGTTGTTTTTTACACTTATTTTTCGAAAGCAAAAAAGTTGTTTTTTCCTTTATTGATGGCAGGATTTTATTTTGCAGGCGGCCTATACATGGTGCTGATTTGACCTTCACCTCTTTGGTTTGATTCCATAGATTTAATCCTTGCTTATTTCCCTATGGCAATCTTAGGATTCAAGCTTTCGAGAAGAAAAACTTAAATTATCCTATCACCGATTTGACCGCATTTTTAACGGCAAGAATTACAGAATTCACCTGTTCATCAGATAAGTTAAAATAAACAGGAAGCGAAATTTCTGCGGCATATTTTAAATAAGCTTCGGGAAAATGATCTATTGTATAGCCTCTTTCCTTATAAGCAGTCAAGAGCGGTAGCGGCTGAAAATGTACATTCACTGCAACATCTTGCTCAAAAATCTCTTGTATGATAGCGTCGCGTTGTGCTTCGGACACATTTGCGATTCTCAACAAATAAAGATGGTAGCAAGTTTCTCGATTGTCGCTTTTATAAACGGGTGTAATCGCCCAATTCTCTGGCTTAAAGGCCGCGTCATAAGCCTCAAATATTTGTTTTCTTCTTTCTAAATTCTCTTCGTATCGTTCGAGTTCTACCAAACCAATTGCCGCCTGCAAATCCGTCATATTACATTTAAATCCCGGCTCTAGCACGTCATACCGCCAGGCCCCTTTTACCGTTTTCGCAAGCGCATCTTTTGATTGACCGTGTAAGATTTTAATACAAAACTCCTTGTAAATTTCTTCGTGATCGAAGCTATCGGGCAGATTGAAACAAACGGCACCCCCTTCAGCCGTTGTTAAGTTTTTCACGGCGTGAAAAGAGAAACAAGTAACATCCGCAAGAGCCCCACTTCTTTTACCTTCATATGTAGCACCAAAACTATGTGCGGCATCGGCAGCAATTAAAATCCTGCCCAATTTACGCTCATTATCATTTTTTGCTGTAAAAATATCTTTTGCAGATTCCACAATTTTATATATTGCGCTGTAATCACATGGATATCCTGAAATGTCAACAGGCATGATTACTTTGGTTTTTGGAGTGATGGCCGCTTTTATTTTTTCCAATGAAATATTAAAGTCATCCGAACTGATATCCACCATCACAGGTTTTGCACCGGTATGAATAACCACATTTGCACTTGCACAGTACGTGTAAACGGGGATAATTACTTCATCGCCTTCACCTACACCCCACCACCGCAGAAAAACCTCCATTCCTGCCGTCCAAGAATTTACAGCAACAGTCGTTTTACAGCCACAATATTCCGTAATTTTCTTTTCAAACAATTTGGTTTTTGGACCAGTTGTAATCCAACCACTTAACAAGGCTTGATTTACTTCGTCTAAGACACGTTGGTCTATTCTAGGGGGAGAAAATGGAATCATGAGGACAAAAATAGCAAAAATGATTAATGCCTATACTTTCCCGCGTCTAGCAAACCTTTCGTCCAATTTGCCATTTTTATAATTGTTGGCAGAACCTCATGCGGTTCATTAACGAGTGTAAAACTCTCCATATATTCAATTCCCATAAATCCTTCGTCGCAGGCATGTTGTATGAGAGTTCTAAACGGCTCAAAATAATTTTTTGTGTTCAATACAACTATTGGTTTCGTAAATTGTCCAAGCTTTTTCAAGGTAATTGCTTCAAATAATTCTTCAAATGTACCCACCCCACCAGGCAATGCGACTAAGGCATCAGTTCCCTCCAAAAACTTTGCTTTTCGTTCGTGCATACTCTGTGTATACACAAAATCAGAAACGCCTTTATGCCCCCATTCTACGTCATTCATGAATTGAGGCATTATTCCTTTAATTTTACCTCCATTGGCCAAAACTGAATCTGCAAGTTGCCCCATCAATCCCGAGGAACCTCCACCGAAAACAACGTCTACGTTATGATGAACAAACTCTTTTGCTAATTTGGATGTAGCATCGAAATAAATGGAATCAATTTTAGCGCTACTTGCACAATACACACAAACTTGCATAGTGTTTAACTTATGGTTGTTGAATTTCTTTTAATTTCTCTAAAAAACTTGCTGCCAGTTTATTTCTGTTAAACTGTAATTCTACATACTTCCGTGCATTATCTCCCATGACACGTCTTTTTGACTCATCCAATGCAAGAATTTTCGCTTGTTTCGCTAATTCTAAGGCGTTTTCTGGCTCAAAAAATAACCCTGCCTCCGCCTTCTCAATAAAATGTTTGCGAGCTTCACCATCAACACCTAGGAGCAACGGCTTTTTCATCGATAGTGCCTCAAAAACTTTTGATGGTATTGCTCCTTGAAATAAGGGTAGATTTTTCAAGGGCACCAGCGCAACATCGACGGCTTTTACAATTCCCGGCATTTCTATCTTTGAAACCGGATCCAGAAAGTGAACATTGTTAAGCTTAAAGTCCTCTTTAAGTTTCATTAATTTATCTTTTTCTGGACCAGAACCTTGCAAAATAAATTGAATGTTCACCTGATCTTTCAATTCATTGGCGGCATGCACTATTACTTCAAGTCCTTGTGCGTGCCCAAGTATACCACCGTAAAAAAACAAAACATCTTGTGAAGTAAATCCATTTTTTTCTCTGAAATTCGAAGGTTTTACCTTGTCTGGGTCGTAAAAATCAACATCGACACCATTGGGTAACCAATACAAAGAAGCTTCCGGAAACCTTTGTTGAATATCGTTAACAATGCCCTCTGTTTGTCCCGTTATCAAGGTTGCCCTACGGTAACATTTTGCCTCAAGGTTATATGCAAGTTTTAATAAGCGCTTATCTGTTATTATTCCTAATTTTTCTGCACTTTCCGGCCAAAGATCACTCACATTGAAAATCAGTTTTGCATTCATTTTTTTGGCCAAACGCATGGCAGAATACCCTAAAAAAAGCGGCGGACTCTCCACTAGTAAAAAATCAAAGTTGCCTAGTTTTCTTCCCCGCCAATAGGACGACCAAACAAAGCTAAAATAGTTTAACAAGCGAGAAATGATACCTTTTGATTTCGAAATATAAATCCACGAACGATGTACTGGAATTGAATCAATAATTTCCTCGCGGTTTTTTCCATTTTTGTAGGGCTCTTGAATTTCCATTTTTGGATAATTTGGAAGTGCCGTGAGAACTTCTGTTTCAAGTCCTTTTGCTTTTAATCGCACTGCCAATTCGTGTAACCTGTTTTGAGGAGCTCCAATTTCAGGGGGATAGTATTGAGTTAGAATTAACAACCTCATTTTACTCTTTTGAAAAATAACCAAGTGGAGAAAAAAGCAATGAAAGGCGCTGAAGAACCAACATCCAATAAGTCATAACCCAATCCGCAGAAAATGATCGTAATCAAAAAAGCGAGTTGTCCGAACGCTCTTTCTTTCCGTTGTATTTGAAATAATCTGAATAAATAGAAAAGGTAAATTGCAAGTCCTAGAAAGCCAAACTTCAAAGAGGTTCTTAGGTATTGGTTATGCGGTGCTGTTTTTTCATGCGCGTTACAAGGCATCTCCGCGTTCTGATATTCCTTGACCAATTCATCTTGCCAATCGCCTGTTCCAACTCCAAGGATTGGATTTCGTTTGATGATTTCCAAACTTGCTTTGCGTGAATTAAATCGCAACTGAGTAGATGACATACAAGGCAAACTTTCAACGTTCGAATTAGAATCCAATTTAAATGTATCTTTTTTAATCAAACTTTCACTTTTAACTGCTGCAGCTTGAAAACGTCCTTGAAATGGGGGTAACAACATCAATATTGCCGAGAAAAGCAATGTAGAGAAAATATTCCATTTGCCTTGCTTCCTCCAATGATAAATTAAAAGGAAACAAAGAGAAACCAAATAAAATAAAATTACAATACGACTTTGAAGAAGTAAAATACAAAGACTCAAGAAAAGAATGAGAATTTGAAAAATAACTTTTCTGTTGAAGTTTAACTTAGTTACATTCAAAAATTCAAGTGCGAAAAGTGCCGCAAACATTGAAATAATAGAAAGAATGTTTGTGTCGGAATCAAGGTAAGTATAGAAAAAGTTTTGAATGTTATAATCGTAGGTAAAGCAAATGAACGAATCGCAAAAATCAATAGAAAATCGAATGATTAGTCCAAACATGAAACTGGCTAGAACGAATGAATTCAATGATTTCTTTTGTTCGGTTTCTATGCTAAATAAGAGAATTGGAAAAATTAGAAAAGGAATAATTCTCCCCAAATCTTCAAATCCTTTGGAAAAATTAGAGGTGTAAATTAATCCGAAAACAGCTAACCAAAATGGTAGAGTCAAAAACCAAAAATTATAATTCGAGAAAAGAATTTTAAAATTGAATTTCAGAGATTTTTTGATAAAAACTTCATAAATCCAAGTCGACACTAGTAAAAGGATTCCGTATGGGATAAACTTTATAAAATTGATACCGATAGCATTAATGAGAATTGCAAATTCAAAAGGCTTAAGTAAACCGAATTTATTTTTAAGAGTGGCAATCATAAACTGAAATGCAAACTTCTTTTTGAGAAATTTCCTAGCCAAATTTAAAGAAATTAACTGCTTAGAATTGTTTAAACACAATTAATCTTTGAACAATTCAAATTGAAATAAATAATTGAACTACCAATACCAAAAACAAACACACAAAACCTGCTTTCGACGCTATTTGCAACACGCCAATACTAAAAAAAACAAAGGAGAGTAATTGTAGAAACCGAAAATGCTTTCTTCAAACGCTCGAAGAGCAAAATAATACCGATAACCAAGTAACAAGAAAAATAGCTGCGGTGCATGAAAATCGAAAATCTTGAGGATAAAAATTCAAATTGCCACGAATTTTCTGTTTGTCCGATGTATCTCCACATTGCCAATATTTCATACATGACCAATGCAAAAAGTAAAGCGCAAATAAGAAGTTGCTTCCATTCAAAATTATTCCATTTACGGACAGTGAAAAACAGGAGCAATGGCATCAGAACAAAGGACATTTTATTTTCCAGTTTTGATATTGCAAAAGATTGGTTTTCCAACCATAATAGACCAATAACTAGTAAAACATAATATAAAATAAACCAAATAGCTGGCCCTTTGCCAAAAAAAGAAATAAGGTCAGTTTTTGTGATTTTTTGCCTCTGAAAAACCAGAGAAAGAAGCATTAATCCAAAACCAATCGGAACAAGTTTTTGATAGACAATAGAAAAAAACAATATCCAAGATAGGCCAATATCAGCAAGGGTAAATTTAGAAGATAATCCAGGAAAGACCTAAATCTGCGAGGGTGAATTTTGCTATATGGTCTTTGATTGAAAAAGTCATTTCTTACTAGTTTTCAATTAATTTATGGTAAAACGCTTGTAGTTTTTCAAATTCACTTTTCCAATTATAGATCATTTGAACGGCAATTTTTCCATTTGTTCCCATTTGCCGCGTTTCTGAGGGAGTATCCAACATTTTAAGTAAAACTCTTTGAATTTCCAACGAATTTTTAGGATCAACGTAATTTGCGCATTCTGCCGGATCAGTAATGGTTCTCCAAAGTGGAAAATCACTCGCTAAAATCGCAATTCCTGCTGCCATATATTCAAACAACTTGATTGGATAGGACTCGACGTAACTTTTTGTTGGATGAAGAGTCACCACGCCAATTTCACTTTTTTCAAGAATGTTTTTTATTTCATTTCGACCTACCTGTCCTAAAAACGTTACATTCTGCCAACCTTTTAAGG
>Ga0194125_10005770_pt1 | contig 18664 bp, 17 predicted proteins | sample TA2KigC250mmetaG_FD_148626 | JGI IMG/M metagenome (GOLD analysis project Ga0194125, IMG submission 148626) | Freshwater microbial communities from Lake Tanganyika, Tanzania - TA2015034 Kigoma Deep Cast 250m | ecosystem: Environmental > Aquatic > Freshwater > Lake | place: Tanzania: Lake...
TTAATCTTTTAATTTCCTTAATTACTGCCCCTTCTGACCATTCTTTAATGCTTTCTTGTTCAAGATCAAGAAAAGTATCTTGACCTTCCTGCTTCATAAATGAGTTAAACTGCTGTATTGCTTTTTCTCGATGAGAACTAAATATGTTTAATATATAATTATAATCGAGCAGCGCACTATGGCCGCTTTGATAGTCACGATAGCTGCTCCATTGGTATTCCTCAATTTCCTTTACTATCTGTGCTTTAAGGGGGTTCTGGTGGATATAACGTAAAACGGCCAACAGGTAACGATCATCTTCTACGCTTTCACTCTTATACCGATCCTGAAATAAATGACCAACCCTGTTATACTTTTTGTTGTACCAATAGACATAGCTGACTCCTATGCGTTTCATTACCCGGGCAATATCTTCTTCGTATTCCTGGATAAGCAAATGGATATGGTTGCCCATCAAACAGTATCCGTAGAGGTTGAAGCCTGATTTTGTTTTAAACCTGACAAGGGTGTCAAGATATCGCAAGCAATCCTCGGGATCGATAAAGATCAACTCTTTGTTTATTGATCTCAGCATTATGTGGTAAATCCCTGTATGGCTTCTTGATCTTGCCGTTCGAGGCATTTTACTTCCCCCTTTTTATGAGATTAACAGACGAAAACGAGCGCGTCAAGAGAACCGTCCCTAGAACGCATTTAGCGTATTGTTTTAAGGTAGAGGATGTAATAGAATGCAGGAAAGAAGTAAGCTAAATCTTTTATTAAGCAGGATAAACCGGAGAGATTATGAAGCATAATCTATTTAAAGGCAAGGTGGCGATTGTTACCGGGGCGAGTTCGGGGATTGGGCGGGCTATCTGCTTTGAGCTGGCTGCCGCCGGCGCTCACTTATGCCTGGCAGCAAGAAGGAAGGAACCGCTTGATAAGATAGCCGACGAACTTTTCCCTGCCAAATCATTAGTATGCCCGACTGACGTCTCAATTAACCACATGGCTGAAGAGTTGGCTCAGAAAACTCTTAAAGAATTTGGCCGGATCGATTACCTCTTTAACTGTGCTGGTGTATTCAGCGCCGGTGGTTTCGGTGGGCTGCGCATTGAAGCGATCACCGAAATGATTGATATAAACCTCCTTGGCACAATATACTGCATGCATGCTGTAATACCACAAATGCGCAAGCAGGGCAACGGGCATATTGTGAATATCTCTTCGTTGGGCGGCAAATATCCCTTCCCAGGTTCAACCGGTTACTCAGCCAGTAAATTTGCAGTGGCCGGTTTGTCAAGTGCTTTGCGCCACGAACTTAAGCCCGAGAACATTCATCTGACTGTGGTTTACCCATCCTTTGTCCGTTCACCAATTTTAGATGCACACCTGCCCGAGGTTCAAAACAGTCTCTTCTTTCATCTCACCGGAAACTACAAACCGCAGCAAATTGCGGTTGCGATTATTAAAGCAGTAGCTAAAAAAAAGCGGGAGCTGGTAGCACCGTCTTTTACCCGGCTGACAGTTCCTCTCTACGGGCTATTCCCAGGCTTGGTGGAATTGGTAACCGGCAAGCTAATGGGTGGTTGGCCTTCCTACGAGCAAGCTGAATCGCCAAATCACTCCGAACCGGAAAATTTACGAAACGATAAAGATAGAGTACGAGAATGATGAAATCTGAAACCGTTAAGAGACATAAGAATGAAGGCATTAAGAGATTCCCAAAATACATCATTTATACCCAATCAGTATATCTAAAAACGGTCGACTTACTTCAAAGGGTATAGGCGAAAACAATGTGGGCTGCATGGTTGCCATCGCCATTATTAAAGTCACCCGGAAATACCGGCTGTGGGAAAACTCTATCTGACTTAAATAATAATAATCTAGTAGTGCACTAAGAAAAGGCTTGCGGATTAGCTCCGAAGCCTTTTTTAGATCACGTAGCAGCTTTTAGCAGATCGGATTTAGCTGTAGATATCCTCCAGCAAATCCTTATATTTCTCTTTAATGACGCTCTTTTTCACTTTCAGCGTAGGAGTAAGCTCCTCCCTTTCCATGGTTAGCGCTTCACCAATCAGGCGGAATCTTTTAACCTGCTCAAAGGAATCAAAATTCTGATTGGCTTTTTCCACTGCCCGCTCGAATATATTTTCAATCTCTGCGTTTCGCAACAGGGATTCATCAATACGCAAAGGTACCTGATCTCCGGTAGAGGCATCACGCATTACGGTCAGATTTTCATCAAAATCAATCTTGTGTTCCCGGGCATAATCAAGCACTGCCTGGTAGGTCGGCTGAACCAGGGCGGCAACAAATCTTTCATTATCCCCAACCACAACTGCCTCTTCGATCCAGTAACTCCTCTTCAGCGCTTCTTCGATCGGCAAGGGCGCCACGTTTTTACCCGTTGATAAAACGAGGATATGCTTTTTACGCTCCCCGAATACCAGGTAGTCGTCTTCGTCGAAATAACCGATATCGCCGGTTTTCAGCCAGCCGTCATCCGTGAAATATGCCGCAGTCTCTTCCGGCAGTTTGTAATAACCCATCATTACATTGTCACCCTTGATCTGAATCTCTCCGTCTTCAGCTATCCGTTCCTTAACGCCGGCTAAAGGTGGCCCTACTGTCCCGGGTTTAAAGCGTCCGACTGGGTTCAGGTTTGAAGGAGCAGCCACCTCTGTCATGCCGTACCCTTCAATAATCGTAATACCGATGCCGTTAAAGAAAAAGGCCAGATCTTTACGCAGTGAACTGCCTGACGAACAGGTCCATTTCAAACGGTCAACCCCCATCTTGGTCCTGATCTTCTTGAAAACCAGCTTGTCGGCCAGTCGATGTCTAAATTTTAAACCTGCAGAAGGCTTTTCCCACCTACTCTGGGTCTGCCCCATTTCAATGGCCGCAGCTTCAGCCCAGCGGAAAATCCTGCGGCGCAGGGCAGGACTGCTGTGGATTGTTTCCAGCAGGCGGTTGTGCACCCGTTCAAAAAGGCGGGGCACTGAAACAAAGCAGTGCGGCCTGATCAGTGGCAGGTCCTGGGCCAGTGTATCAGGTTTACTGAAGTAGGTAGTTGCCGCAGCATAGGTGGCAGCAAAATAAACCAGGCGCATGTAAACGTGAGCCAGGGGCAAAAAGGCCAGCAGGGAGTCACCAGGTTCGAATTCGACAAGGTCGACCACGGCATAAACATTAAACCGCCAATTCCAATGGGAAAGCATCGCACCTTTGGGCAAGCCGGTTGTGCCGCTGGTATAAACAATACTGCTTAAATCTTCCGGGGCCACGCTTTTCCAGGTTTTCTCATAGATTTCAGGATTCTCTGCACCAAAACGGCGCCCGATTTCGTAAGCATCTTCAAATGCTATAATATTTTCGCCTTCTTCTTGACCCTGGTTGTCGATAATGATTATATGAGTCAGTTTTGGCAGTTTAGCGCGGACAGAAAGCACCTTTTCCAGCTGCTCCCGGTCTTCAACAATGATAATTTTACTATCCGAGTTGTCGACAATATACTGTATCGTTCGTTCAGAGAGAGTAGGATAAACGGTTACGGTAACTCCGGCGGCAGTGAGGATGGCAAAATCTGCTACTACCCACTCAGGGCGGGTTTCAGATAGTAAACTAACTTTATCTTCCTTCTTGATGCCCAGGGAAATTAGCGCCAAAGCCAGGTTCTTTACTTTTTCACCCATCTCCCGGTAAGTAATGCCGGCAAAATCCTCCCCGGCGCGGTAGCGGACAGCAACAATATCCGGATAGTTATTGATCGTGCCCCAGAATAGTTCATTGATCGTTTCCCGCTTTACAGCACCGAGATCTCGACCTTCTACCACTTTCATTTAGCTCCCTCCTTCTCTTCAATTTTCAATTTTTATACTGTTGATAGACGCAAACTGACTCAGATAATCTATATTAGGAATATGACCGATTTTTAATATACCTTTCACTAAAGGGCCAGCGGTTATTCAAGAAGAGCAACCACATCCTCTTCGATCACCGAGTCTCCTTCTTCAACCTTAATCTCCAGGATCTTCCCATCCTGCGGCGCCTCTACCGGAATTTCCATCTTCATCGATTCCATGATCATGATTGTTTCATATTCTTTGACCTGTTCACCTACTTTCTTAATGATCTTCCATACATTGCCGGTAATTGGTGATTGGACCTCTACTGTCATAAAAAATCACTCCTCATTCTGATCTGGTAGCATTTACAACTTAAGCAATTCTTTAGCTTGATCAACTGTGGCCGGTTCACGACCGATATCGCGCGCCATGCGCACCGCTTTTTCAACGAGCGGGCCATTTCCTTCAGCCATTTCACCCGGTGCGAGATAAAAATTATCTTCCAGCCCAACCCGAATATTGCCCCCTAAAGAAAGAGCGGTGGCACAGAGCAACCACTGCTCATTGCTAACTCCGATTACCTGCCAGGGAATTCCCACCGGGACACGCGAGGATAGGTAAACCAGGTTTTGTGCCGAAGCCTGGATCCCCCCCACAACTCCTAAGATGCAGCTGACCTGGAACCTTTCCAGCAAACCCATATCCATCAGGGGATAGACAGTTTCCAGATGCCCCACATCGAAACACTCACATTCCGGCTGAACACCGTTATCTTTCATCGTCTGCAGGTAGTAGATTATATCGGGGATGGGATTTAAGAATTCTATTGAAAATACAAAATCCTGGCGGCGCTTACTGTACTTGGCATAGTTCATCGTCCCCATATTCAACGCGGCTATCTCCGGCTTGCAAACCGGAATGTGGGCAATCCTCGCCTCACGGGAAACACCGACCGCCCCGGTAGAAAAATTGATCAACACGGGGCTTCGTTTGCGCACCTCCCGGTAGATTTTTTCAAAAACCGGCACCGCAATTGACGGGGTCCCGTCATCGTCACGGGCGTGAATGTGAACCACGGAAGCACCGGCTTCATAGACGCGCCGGGCTTCTTCGCCTATTTCTTCAGCCGTATAGGGAATGTGGGGACACTGCATCTTATTGGCTACCGCTCCCGTCAATGCGGCAGTAATGACAACTTTATCTTCAACTGTCATCTAATCAATCTCCTTTTTTACTATTTACCCTGCCATTTAGGTTCCCGTTTTTCCATGAAAGCGCTAACTCCTTCAACCATATCTTCAGCCTGCATATTTAAAGCCAGCATGGCCGATAAATATTCCATTGCATGTTCATAATCAAGATCACGCATCGTATAAAAAGCCCGTCTACCAAGCCTCAAAATGGCGGGACTCTTCGCATTCAACTTCTGCATCATCTCCTCCACCGCTTGATCAAGATTTTTTCTCTCCACAACCCGGTTGACAAAACCGATCTCGCAAGCTTCTGCGGCGCTGATCCTTTCACCAGTCAGCATTAGTTCCAACAGCTGCTTTGAGCTGCGGGTATTGCGAATTAAAGTTGCCATTATAATGTAGGGGAACAAACCTAAATTAATTTCCGGGGTGCCAAACTGGGCATCATCCGCAGCGATGGCAATATCGCAGGCGCTCATTAAGCCAAGCCCTCCTCCTAAAGCCAGCCCCTGGACCCTGGCCACGATCGGCTTTTTAAGTTCTTTAATCGCTTTCAAAAGACTGACAAAAACTCTTTGCAGCTCGTGCCGGTCGATCGGCCCAAGCTGCATGGCTTCTCCGCCTCCCAGATCCATCCCGGCACAGAAAGCCTTCACTCCGGCTCCGGTTAAAACTAAGCTGATCACCTCTTCGTTTTCTTCAAAATCTTTTAAAGCAACCAGCAGTTCCCGGATCAGATCCGGGTTCATTGAATTGCGACGCTCTTCCCGATTCAGGATTATCCAACCGGATTGGCCGCGTATTTCAGTGATGATCGTTTCAGACATCTGGTATCCCCTCCCATGAACGCTGGTGATAAACCTTAAACAGCCTTTAAATCAGCTATTTTAAACCGGATAAACCCCGTGCTTGCGGGGATGGCGAAAGATCTTTTTCTCTTTTGTAAACTCCAGAGCCTGGAAAAGAATCCGCCTTGTTTCCCGCGGATCTATCACATCATCAATATAGGCCTTGGCAGCAGCCTGCCTGACATTAAGCAGCGGTTTAATCATATCCGCCATGCCAGCAATGATATTTTCCCGTTCTTCCTCCGGCGCTGCATCAAGCAGTTTTTTGCCGAAAATGCTGACCATTCCTTCAGCCCCCATCACAGAAATCTCGCCTTTAGGCCAGGCCACTATCAGGTCGGGATCAAAAGCCTTACCGCACATTGCGTAATATCCGGCACCGTAGGACTTACGCACAATGATTGTAAACTTGGGCACTGTTGCTTCAGCCACGGCGTGGATCATTTTCGCACCATGCCTGATAATACCGCTCTGCTCAGCCTTGGAACCAACCATAAATCCGGGAACATCAGAAAGAAACAGCAGCGGAATGTTGAAAGCATCACAGATCCAGACAAAGCGAGCTGCTTTGTCGGCAGCATTAATATCAATTACGCCACCGTACGACATGGGGTTATTGGCTACAATTCCGATCGAATAACCGCCAATCCGGCCAAAACCGGTGATCATATTTTTGCCCCATTTAGGTTTAATCTCAAAAAACTGCCCCGAATCAAGGATCATCTTGATCACCCGGTGCATACTGTAAGCCTGACGGGTATTATCGGGGATAATTTCCAGGATCTTATCATCGAGCAAGGTGGTCGGATCTCCCTTGAATTCAAGGTGAGGTGGTTTCAGATCGCAATTGTCCGGGAAATATGAAAGATAATCTTTGATTGCCTGAATACAGGTTTCATCGTCCTCAACCTCCAGATCGCCAACCCCGCTCACTTCACAGTGCACTTTTGAACCGCCCAGATCATTTTCGGTGATTTCCTCTCCGATTACTTCCTTAACCAGAGCGGGCCCGGCCAGCCCCATGAAACTTTTTCCTTTGACCATCGGTACAAAGTCCGATAAGCCTGGGATATAGGCGGTTCCGGCAAAACCGGGTCCCATCATCGCTCCAACCAGTGGAATAATTCCCGACATCAGGGCTTCTTCCTTAAAGAGATGCCCGGTATGAGCAAATAGAGCTACCCGGTCATTATTTTCACTGGCCCCAAAACCGGTTTTCGGATCCATGCGCGCCCCGCCCGAATCCATAATCCAAATCATCGGAAACCTTGATTTTAGAGCAATTTCCCTGATCCTGGTCGCTTTGATCTCCCCAACTTCACCCATTGAGCCGCCTTTGACCGTGTAATCATAGGACACCAGTCCGACGTAGCGGCCATTAACCTTTCCATAACCGGCTATCACCCCGTCGGCATCTGGCTTTTCCACATCCTCACCACCAAGGATCCCTACTTCAAAAAAAGTATCCTTGTCAAAAAGCAGCTCAAGACGCTCGCGCGCCGTTAATTTGCCCCTTTCATGCTGTCGCTCTATTTTATCCGGTCCTCCACCCTGCCTGGCAATATCGCGCTTGTGGTGCAGGTTGTCAACATCCGCTGAACCGCTATCTACCTTATCACTCATTATCTAATTAGCCTCCTCCTATAAAATGCTTTCCATTAAGATGAAAAAGTTTTCCCGGATGCTTAACCTATTGACCGGTCGTTGCCGCCGGCTTCATTTTCTCAATAAAATGAGTGTCATAACCACCGTCTATAAACAAACTGGAAGCAACTGCTTCAAGCAAAAAAGGAATGTTCGTTTTTAATCCGGTTATCTGAAAATCCTTTAGCGCCTGTTCCAAACGTTTGATCGCTTCGCTGCGAGTCTCGCCGTGCGCAATCAGTTTCGCCAGCAGGGGATCGTAATAAGGTGTAATTACGCAGCCGGCTTCATAGCCGCTGTCCACCCTGATCCCTTCACCCCTCGGCTCCATATATTCGATGATTGTTCCCGGAGAGGGGAAAAAGCGTTTCGGATCTTCAGCATAGATCCTTGCCTCAATGGCCCAGCCGCTGTGCACTAAGTCTTCATCCCTGCTTTTTAGAGTTTCGCCGGAGACAATCTGAATCTGTTGTTCCACAAAATCGATGCCAGTAATCAGCTCTGTTACCGGATGCTCTACCTGGAGCCGGGTGTTGGCTTCAAGAAAATAGAAGTTTCCCGATCCGTCAACGACGAACTCAATCGTTCCGGCATTAAGGTAACCGATCCCCTCCGCCAGTTTCCGGGCTGCCTCGCGAAGTTTCCGGCGCAGCTCTAAATCGACCGCTGTTGAAGGCGATTCTTCTATTACTTTCTGGTAACGCCTTTGAACAGAGCATTCCCGCTCAAAGAAAGTAAGCAGATTGCCGTGATGGTCACGTAAAACCTGGATCTCGATGTGATGTGGCTGGTTGAGATATTTTTCGGCATAAACCCGTTTGTCACCAAAAGCTACCCCGGCCCGGTCAGCCGTTTCCGTAAAAGCTGCTGCCAGTTCCTCCGGGCCAGATAGGAGGCGCATTCCGATGCCGCCACCCCCGGCTGCCGCTTTTAGCAGCAGGGGAAAACCGATGCCTGCGCAAACTACTTCTGCCTCAGCCAGCGTGGCCATGATTTCGCTGCCTGGCACAGTGGGCAGACCAAGACGTTTCGCCACTTTTCTCGCTTCTGCCTTATCACCCATCAAGCACATGGCCTCAGCAGTCGGACCGATAAAAGTCAAACTTTCAGCCTGACACCGGTTAACAAAAAGAGGATTTTCCGAAAGAAAGCCATAACCCGGGTGGACCGCATCACAGCCGGTTTTCTTAGCGGCCCTAATAATTTTATCGATATCCAGGTAGCTCTCAAGCGGAGTCCTGCCTCCCAGGCTGACCGCTTCTCCTGCCTCACGAACAAAAAGAGCATTACTGTCCGGCTCTGCATATACAGCAACGGTGTCGATATTTAGATTGTCAGTTGTCCTGATGATCCGCCGGGCAATTTCACCCCTGTTTGCAATCAGCACCTTCTTAATCAATTACAGTTCTCCTTTCCGCCGGTTAAAGATCTGCTAAGAGGTTTCCTTTATAGCCCCATCTGTTTAGAAATGATCTCCCTCATGATTTCATCAGTGCCCGCCCCGATCCGAATCAACCGACTATCCCGCCAGAAGCGCTGGATGGGGTACTCCATCATGTAACCATAACCACCATGTAACTGCATTGCTTCATCGGCCATCCGGTTGGCCATCCTGGTGGCAAAAAGCTTAGCCATCGTTATCTCCCTGGCCGGAAACTCTCCCGCCTGGATCAAACCTGCAGTATAATAGCTAAGCTGTCGTGCAGCTTCCAGTTCGGTAGCCAGGTCGGCCAGCCGGTGCCGGATAGCCTGAAATTTGCCGATCGGACGGCCGAACTGCTCCCTCTCCTTCACGTACTTAAGAGTGATATCTAAGTAGATCTGGGCTGCCGCCACCGAAGAAACTGCTCCAAAAAGCCTTTCCGGCTGCAGTTCCCACATGATATGGTAGAAGCCCTGCCCTTCTTCGCCGAGAATATTTTCAGCAGGAACCCGGCAATCCTCAAAAAAAAGCTCAGCGGTATCGGAAGTATGCATTCCTACTTTATCCAGCTTTCTGGAGACGCTAAAACCGGGGGTTCCTTTCTCCACCAGAAGAAGGGACATCCCCTTCGCTCCCTCGCTGCCCCGGGCCCTGGCAACAACAATAGCCAAATCGGCCCGGACTCCGTTCGTAATAAAGGTTTTCTGGCCATTGATCACAAAGTGGTCACCTTCACGCTCTGCAACTGTGCGAATCGCCGCCACATCAGAACCGGCATCAGGTTCGGTGATGCAGAGGCAGCCAATCATTTCTCCGGCCAGGGCCGGTCGCAAGTATTGCTCTTTTTGCTCCCCGGAACCCATTTTTTCCAGCAAAGCACAAACCATGTCGGTCTGGGCGCCAATCGACATGGCCAACCCGGCGGAGAGACAGCCCATCATTTCTTCGGCCAGGATAACCCCGCAGAGATAATCGCCGCCCTGGCCGCCATACTCTTCAGGATATTTCAACCCCAGAAAACCGAGTTCACCCATCCGCTTAAAAACCTGATCGGGAAAGCCTTTTTCTGCTTCCCAACGATCGGCATGCGGAGTAAGCTCTTTGGCCACAAATTCACGCAGGGTCTTGCGAATAGCCCGATGTTCTTCATTGAATAGAGGGTGCTCGCTCATAACCTTCCTCCTTGATTAATCAACCACTCTGAAGTGCAAAATATCCTGGAGCCTGCCAACCCTCTCCCCGTCGGGTCTGAAAACAGCTTCGACACGCACTCCGGGGTAAAGGCGGCTGGGATCTGTCTCATCGACCAGGTGTGAAAGGTAGTTATCGCAGCCATCAAGCTTAATATAAGCGTAAGTATAAGGGACCGGCCGCTTTTGCCCCGTTTCCGGATCGATAAAAGGATAATTAACAACAGAATAACCAGCCAGGATTCCGGCAGGTGAAAGCTCTACCACTTCAGACGGTTGGACAAAACAGGGACCACAGACAACTCTGGGCGGAACATATACTTTATTACACTGAGGGCAGCGGTTACCGAGGATCACTTTACGGTCGCGCAGCGCCCTGAGCATCATGCTCCCATACCGCCCTGCCGCCCAGTGGTATGGCAGATCAACATCTTGGCGTAAATGGATCAGCTCAACCTTCTCCATTTTTCTCTTCTCTCTCCTTCCCTTGCTGACAAAGCCTTTATTCGTTATATTGATACACTTCCTCCAGTTAACCGGTTACCAGGGTTTTTTCCCCAGCAGCATCAGGTCCGACCAGTAGGCCCCGCCGAAGCCGGTAGCCAGGGCCAGATTAACATCAGGCACCTGGCGGCCGATGGCGCGATCCATTACCTGCAGAGCTGCTTCACCAATGCGCAGCAGGCCGGTTGCCCCGATACAGTTGGTACAGATTACCCCTCCCGATGGGTTAAAGGGCAGCTCACCGCCCATATCGGTTACTCCGTCCCAAATCAGGCGGGGTGATTCACCCGGTTTACAAAGCCCCATCGCTTCAATCCACTTCAGACCGGCAAAACTGTAAGGCTGATAAAGTTCCACTACATCCAGCTCTTTCAGCGGCTCTTTTATGCCCATATGGTGATAGAGCTCCTGCACCGCTGCTTCTAAGGTATGGAGCCGCGTGTAATCGACATCGCCAAAGTAGGTGTGGCTGTGACGCACCGCCGTGTAATGAACCCAGGCTGGCTGAGAGCAAAGCTGCCGCGCCTTTCGCTCCCCGGCAAAGATCACCGCCGCCGCCCCATCGCTGCGCGGGCAGATATCTAGCAACTTGATCGGCCAGGAGAGCATCGGCGACTGCATTACCTCTTCAATTGTAACCGGGGTTTGTAGTTGAGCATAGGGGTTATTTGCTCCATGGGCGCGGTCGCGCACGGCAACCCTGGCAGCATCTTCCTCTTTAATTCCGTAACGCTTGATATAGGCCGAAGCCTCAACGGCCAGACCGGGCAGAGCCCCGCTGAAAGAAAAGCGATCAAAGATCGGGTCACTGCAGGTGATAATAGCCCCCGTGGTATCGGATTCGGAGTTTTTTTCCCACCCGATGACCAGGACCACGTCAAAGAGGCCGGAGGCGGCGTGGTGGTAACCGGCGATCCCGAGGGTGGAGCCGGTTGTGCCGCCCGTAGTCAGCTTGATCAGCGGTTTCATCCAGGCTCCGCTGCCGTCCACACTCCAGGTATCAACGTAGTTTACCGCTTCAAAATGATCCATGTTGCCGATCACAACAGCATCAATATCATCAATAGTGAGTCCGGCATCTTCAAGCGCCGCCCGCACTGCTTCGTTAATCAACTCCACACCGTTTACATCATCACGGTGGCTGCGGTGATAGGTTTGACCAAAACCGATAATTCCTACTCGCTGTGCCATATTGTCATTTCAACCTCCCCTATTCTCCAAGGATGACAACGCAGTGGGATTGTCCGCAAGGCCCGTTAATACCATGAGCCAGCGCCAGCTCCACCGGCCCTTCGACCTGACGTTCACCCGCCTCTCCCCTGATCTGCAGAGAGGCCTCAATAACCCGGGCCAAACCGGCCACTAGTACCGCGTGGGCCGAAAGCACTCCTCCCGAAGGGTTAACGGGAAGGGGACCGTCAAAGGCAGTAGCCCCGAGACGGATCAGCTCGGCGCCTTTTCCTTTGGGGCAAAAGCCTAGCTCTTCAAACCAGAGCGGCTCCATGTAGGAATAGGCATCATAGAGTTCAACCAGATCAATTTCGGCAAAGGGGTCCTCAATGCCGGCCATTTGGTAGGCCCGAAAGGCGGCATCGCGTAAAGCAGGTGCTTCGGCTAAATCCCTGTCTCCTAAGAAATGAGCTTCGCTGCAATGGGCGATCCCTTTTACCCAAACCGGTTTACGACCCAACTTGTTGGCCACATTGCGATGAGCCAGGACTACTGCTGCCGCCCCGTCGGAGATGGGAGAAATATCATGCAGTTTTAACGGTGAGGCAATCGGCTTTGATGCCATTACCTGATCAAGGCTTAAGGTCTCTGCCAGTTGAGCGTTTGGGTTGCGCAGGGCGTTGCCCCTGTTTTTGATGCTCACATGGGCAAAATCTTCCTCTGTAAGTTTATACTTATCCATATAACGTCTGGCCTGCAAAGCGGCGGCACCTGTTGCTTCAATTCCCAACGGGCGGGTATAGATATAATCGAACATCCCATTTGTGATCAGGCGCATGTTGCCCTCAGATCCCTTGCAGTGCACCACTACCAGGGTTGTCTGGTAAGCGCCGGAAAGAATCCGCATCATCCCATATAACAAGCCAAATGTGCCGTCACCCTCTACGGTTGACACATTGCGTCCGCCGTCAAACGATGAACCACAGGCGTCCTGCACCGCCATGCTCGAGATCGTCCGTCCGTCCCAGAAATCATTGGAAACGGTAATAAAATTATCAATGTCCCCTATTTCAAGGCCGGCATCGTCTAAAGCTTCGCAGGTTACCCCGTAAATCAGCTCAGCAAAATTAGCATCATCCCGCCGGCGGCGGTAAGGGGTTTGTGCCATACCGACAATGGCAATATCGGTCATGAGGCGCTACCTCCTTCCGGCCTGAAATATAAGAGATCGGTGATAAGTCCGCTGCGATCTTCCTTGTTCTTAAAAACAGCCTCCATGCGCATACCAGAACGCAGCTCTCCCGGTGCAACCTCCCCCAGGAAATGAGTCAAACCGGTATCGGCGCCATCAAGCTTCACTATCCCATAAATATAGGGTGGCTCAGAAGGCTGCAGCAGCGGCTCGCTGAAATATATCACCGCAAAGGTTTGTAAAACCCCGCTGGAAGGCAGCTCTACCCAGGTTGTATCGGCGGTGACACAACGGGGGCAGTTTTTCCGGGGTGGGATGAAGATCACCTGGCATACCGAACAGCGGGTTCCCCAAAGTTTAGCATGATCGCGGAGCTGAGTGAGAAAATAACTGCTCGTTTCACCGGCAGCCCATTTATAAGGCATCCTGATCCGCCCATCAAAAATAATATTCTCTTCAGCAGATCTCGACATAAACCGGCCTCCTTTCTACAAACAATAGTATTAGTCCCTAACGATGAATAATTGCGTTTATTCTTCCAGGCCAAACAGCTGCTTGTACTCTTCCTTGGGCGGCATCACGGTTCCCTCACCCAGGGCTACTTCTGTTCCGTCCTGGTTAACCCATTTCATCTCCATGCGTACCCTGTTTTTCTCTACCATTTTTTCTACTACCGTTGCCGATGCCGTGATTGTGTCGCCCGGGTAAACCGGAGCCCGGTAACGCACCGACATGCTGATGGCAACAGTACCGAGACCCGGCAGCATCGTTCCCAGCACCGGAGCAATCAGTGAAGTGGCAATGCCCCCATGGGCGATACGCTTGCCGAACATCGTCTTTTTGGCAAACTCCTCGTTTACATGCATCGGATTAAAATCGCCGGTTATACCTGCAAAAAGATAGATATCGGTCTCACTGATTGTTTTGCTGAATGATGCATTGTCGCCCACCGCAATTTCATTGATTGTTTTGCCCAGTTTGATGCCACTCATGATCACTCATCTCCTGTTCAGGTATTGGTCGTGTTAGCGAAGGTTAATCAACCAGACTAGCTTGGTATATCCGGCTTTAACGGCATTTTTATCCCAGTTTCTCTTCCTGCTGTTTGAGGATCTTTTTCGCGATTTTACCGGTTTGCGTCTTCGGGATCTGCTCCCGGAAAACAACAATGGCCGGCACTTTATAGCCGGCGATATTCTCCTTACAGTAATCCCGGATCTCTTCTTCATCTGCCTTAAAGCCAGGTTTAAGGACAATGACAGCTTTTACTATTTCGCCGTATTTCTCGCTTGCATGACCAATCACTGCCGCCTCTGTCACTTTCGGGTTTCTGTATAACACTTCTTCAATTTCCCGGGGGTAAATATTCTCCCCGCCGCGGATGATCATCTCTTTAATCCGGTCGACTATCCAAAAATAGCCTTCTTCGTCAACATAACCGACATCACCGGTATGCAGCCATCCGTTTACGATTGTTTCCGCCGTGGCTTTTTCATTTTTATAATAACCCTGCATCACATTCGGCCCCTTGATGCAGATCTCACCGTACTGTTTTGGCTCCAGAATCTTGCCCTGTTCATTCATAATCACCATTTGCTGACCGCGCAGCGGCAAACCGATTGAGCCGATTTTTCGCACCCCGTAATAAGGATTTAGCGAACTGACGCAGGTTCCTTCAGTGAGCCCATACCCTTCCAAAATATGCAGCCCGAATTTTTCTTCAAAGCGGTTAAAGAGCGATACTGGCAAAGGCGCTGCGCCGCAGATCACATAACGCAGGGAACTGAAATCAGCGCTGTCAGTCCCGGGAGCATCAAGCAGGATCGCTAAAATGGTCGGCACGGCGCTAAAAGTGACGGGGCGGTATTTTTCAACCGCCTCCCAGAATGAGGCAGGGTTAAAGGTCTGCAGCATGGCAACGGTACCGCCAATGATCAGTGGAACCATCACCGTTGCTACCTGTGCGTTGACATGAAAAAGGGGTAGGATCATCATGATCACATCCCCGGTAAAGAGCGGGAAAACATCTGCGGCATTGGCGGCATCGATCAGATAATTCCAGTGACTGAGCTGAACGCCCTTGGGACGACCGGTAGTACCTGAAGTATAAATAAAAGAGGCAATATCCCCCGGTTCTACCTGCTCATCTGTCAGCGCTATATCAGCTTTTCCTTCCATCAATTGGTTCAGTAGTAAGCTGCCGCTGACTGCCGTGTCGCCTAAGTAAATACGCTCTTTCAGAAGCGGGCACTGGCCGGCTGCAACCTCTAAAACATCGCTTAGTTCAGGCGATGCAACTACAGCCACCGCCTCGGAATCTGTAAGCACGTAACTGACTTCATCAGCTTTGAAAGCGGCATTGATCGGTCCCATTATTGCTCCCAGCTTGTTTAGGGCAAACCAGGTCATCACATATTCAGGACAATTTAAGGCATAGATGGAAACAACCTGCCCCTTCTTCACTCCCAGCCCCTTAAAACCGCGGGCTAATCGGTTTGTCGCCCGGTCAAATTGATCATAACTGATCCGACGATCGCCAAAAAGGATAAAGGGCAAGTCCGGGGTCAGTTTAACCTGGTATGCTAAAAGCTCCGGCAGAGTCCGGTAATTGATACTGATTCTACTGGTGTCCAATAGCAATACCTCCTTTCCTGTCTAGAGCATTTGAGTAGGAACCACTAACCAGCTCCCTGATTTAGGCCCACTCGGGTCAATCAGTCAGCCGGCTGGGCGTAGTTTGATCAAAATTACTGCACCAGCTGCCGCGAAATAATCTCCAACATAACTTCGTCAGTGCCCCCGCCAATGCGCGTCAGGCGACTATCACGCCAAAACCGCTGAATCGGGTACTCCATCATGTATCCGTAACCACCATAAAACTGCAGGGCTTCATCGGCCATCTTGCAGGATACCCGGGCGGCGAAAAGCTTGGCCATCGAAATTTCCTTAGCTGGAAATTTACCGGCATTAATCAGTCCGGCAACGTAGTAATTCAACTGGCGGGCGGCCTCGATCTCAGTGGCCAGTTCAGCCAGGCGGTGGCGGATAGTCTGGAACTTGCCAATCGGCCGACCAAATTGGGTGCGATCGCTAACGTATTTTAAGGTCATATCCATGGTGATCTGGGCTCCGGCCACCGCTGATACAGCGCCGAACAGCCTTTCAGGCTGCAGTTCCCACATGATATGATAAAAGCCCTGCCCCTCTTCGCCAAGCATATTTTCAGCCGGGATACGCATATCCATGAAGGCCAGCTCTGCCGTATCGGAGGCAACCATTCCTACCTTGTCGAGCTTACGGGAAACGCTGTAGCCGGGACTATTTTTTTCGGCAACGAAAAGCGTAATGCCCTTGGAGCCGGTTGAACCCGGTTCGCGGGTAACGAGGATCGCAAAATTGGCCCGCACCCCGTTGGTGATGAAAATTTTCTGTCCGTTAATAATAAAATCGTTGCCGTCCCTCCGGGCAGTAGTCCGGATAGAGGCAACATCAGAACCGGCATCCGGCTCAGTAATGCCGAGACAGCCGATTTTTTCACCCTGCAGGGCCGGCTTCAGAAACCGTTCCTTAATACTTTCAGAACCGACTTTATGCAGGAGGGGACAGACCATATCTGTCTGCACCCCTACCCCCAGGGCTACCCCACCGGATAAACAGCGCATCATCTCCTCTGCCAGAATTACTCCGCAGAGGTAATCACCTCCCTGGCCTCCGTACTCTTCCGGATAATGTAAACCAAGGAAACCGAGTTCGCCCATCCGCTTAAAAACGGAAGAAGGAAAATCCTGCGCTTCTTCCCACTCCTCAGCAAAAGGAGTCAGCTCTTTCAAAACAAATTCACCGATCGTCTTGCGGATTGCCCTGTGCTCGTCATTAAAAATGGGATGCTCACTCAAAAGTCATCTTCCTCCTTGATCATCATTCTTATAAACTGCCGATTAAGCCGGATGCTCTACCACAGCCCGACCTGAAGCTACCGGTAAATCATCTTGATTGGTCCACCTTAAACTAATACTTACTGTGTTATGCTGCTCATCTATACTGACTACTTCTGCTTTTACGGTAACCCTATCGCCTTCAAATACAGGATTCTCATCAGTAAAAACAGATTCCCGCACCATAGTGCCAACATGCTGCATCAGTAAATCAGCTACCGGACTGGTTAATGCGGCGATCAACTGGTTTTGGACCACCAGCCTTCCGGCATCGCAAACTGCATGGCAGCCACCGGATACACCGGTAAAAACCTGAATATCGTTGGCAGTAAAAATTCTACTGAAAGTAGCTATTTCACCGATTCTGATGTCACTGATCTCTCTGCAGCTTTGAGCCGAACCGTTAGTTGGCCACTTCTTCAAACCGCGCAGCAGGTAGTCAGACATCATCTCGGCCAGAGTTTCAACACTGTGCTCACCGCTTTCCTGATACCAAACATAGACCCAGTTTATTGATCCCAGCAGCAAATAAGAGATCACCTTTTCATGTTCAACGGCAAAGAAACCTTTCGCCTCTCCCTCACGAATCAACTCCTGAAGCAGCTCTTCATATGCATTGCGGCTGTTGGCGATTTCACTCCAGTGCTCAGGTGAAAGGTCACGCCTTAAATCCATAAAAACAGTCATAATGGCCCGGTTTTCGCAAATAGCGCTAATATGCTTCTTGAAGATCGCTTTTAACCGTTGATCCGGAGGCAATCCCAAAATGTTAACAGCTGAAATCTGAGCGAGAAAGAGATCCATCGCCTGGCGAAAGATCTGAAAAAGAATTTCCTGCTTGCTGCTAAAGTAATAGTAGATATGCCCCTTTGTCACGCCCATTTCTTCGGCGATCTGGTCAATTGAAGCAGCATAGCCCAGACGCGCAAAAACCAGGGCCGCTGTCTCCAATATCTGTTGTTTTCGCCTCTCTTCCGCGGTGTGAGGGTCCCGGAATTGTTTTTTAAAGATGCTTTCGCCCATTTGAAACCACTCTTAAACTAATCAGTATTTTTTGCGTGCTAATACATACCACCTGGTATAATCAACAGATTTCTCTGTTCTTCAAGAAATTCCTGCTTATATATTAAATATTTTGAGAAAATTCAAGGTGATGGTTTTTAAAAAGGCCGCCGTACAGCAGGGGCTGAAACTACTCGCCTCCTAGCCTGGAAAGCCTTTTGGATGGGCAATGCAGGATTGACGTTTCAACGAGCTAAGAGCAGCATGGCCAAACTCGATGCCGAAGATGTTGCCCTGGAGAGTACCAGTGATGAGATCCAAATCCTGGGCTATTACGACTACAGGCGCGATTACCCGGTCGGAAAAGGACTCGCGATGCAAAGATTTATCAGATTAGGGAAGGGACAGCAGAAATTGAGCGCCTGGTAATTTCCCGCACCCTCAAAGCCTGCGCCAGGTAAAACAGTTGGCTTTTACTTATTTATGAAATAATAGTGCTCCTCTGGCCAGACCGGCAACAGGAGCACTCTCTAAGTTTTCGCTGATTTTGATCTTTCTTTAGTCGAATGAACGGACAAACGAAACGATCTTCTCAAATATAATATCCTTATCATAGTCGAGCGGAGCCACGTGCTGCGAATGTTCCAGCCAGACCAGCTCTTTTTTCTCCGAGCCGATCTGCTCAAAAAACAGTCCGGGATCCCGCTGATCGACAACCCAGTCATCCTTA
>Ga0194125_10005772_pt1 | contig 18657 bp, 24 predicted proteins | sample TA2KigC250mmetaG_FD_148626 | JGI IMG/M metagenome (GOLD analysis project Ga0194125, IMG submission 148626) | Freshwater microbial communities from Lake Tanganyika, Tanzania - TA2015034 Kigoma Deep Cast 250m | ecosystem: Environmental > Aquatic > Freshwater > Lake | place: Tanzania: Lake...
CATTTCTGCTTGGTTTGACGGCTGACCATTTCAACTTCAGAGTGGGGATCTTCTGGCTGGGTCTGTTGACCTCACTCTCCTCCCTTTCGGTTTATCTTCTTAAAGAAGAGATAGCCGGGTAGAACCCGCTTTATTGCCTCATCCACACTATTAGTATCCATTCTCTTCTTTACCATCACAATATATTGTGAAAGAATTTAATTTTTTAATTTTTAAACTTGACAAAAGGAAGGTATTCATGTTAACTTTGTGAAAGATTGTTACAAGGAGGCTGGTATATGGAACTAAATGATCCGCTGATACGGATGGGGCATTCCCCCCCTTCCCCAAAATTTAAAAGAGGTGTGTCTCTTTTCCTCCGTCTCTTCCTGAAAATCATCCTTGTCATCGTCATCTCCACACTCTCCATTCATCTCCCCGATTTCACAGTCAGGACCCCGAACAGAGGGCAGGCTGTCCAGGAGATAGTAGGGATATTGGAGAGGTATTCAACAGACCTGGATAAGGTGACCAGGACCCAGCTGGCAGAAGCCATCTACGAGGAGTCGGTCCGTTACAACCAGGACCCTAAGTTCATTCTGGCTCTGATTGCCATTGAGAGTTCCTTTCAGAATCAGTCTGTTTCCGAGAAGGGCGCCAAGGGGTTGATGCAGCTCATGCCCTATGTGGCCGAATCCCTTGCCCAGGAACTGGGCATTGAGTGGAATGGGGACCCCACCCTGTTCAATCCTTTTCTCAACGTAAGAATGGGAATGCACTACCTTTCTCAACTCATCACCGACTTTGATGACCTCAGGGTAGCCATGGCGGCATATAATTATGGGCCTACTTATGTTAAAAGCCTTATTGAGAGAAGGCAGCGAATTCCAGTTCACTACTACCGCAGGGTTCTCACTGCCTACCATACCCTTTAATTTCCCCCTCATCTCCCATAGCATTGCCCAGCCTTTTATGGTAAACTATGATTGATGAATTCGTAAAAAGTCGTCACTCCGGTCCTGCGGCAGGAACCGGAGTCCAGGGAATTTATAACTATTCGAAAAGACTGGATTCCGGCTTTCGCCGGAATGACAGAAAGGTGTATTTTCAGACTTTTTACGAGACCATCATGATTGATTTGAAAATTAAAGCCTATTGTTGAGAAGGTTAGGGTTAAGATGCCCGTTTAGGTTAAGTTTAATGGGTTTAGTTTTATTGCTTCTACACCTTGCCTTTTAAAACCTTACCCAAACCGGCCTCCTTACCTTTACCTTAAGACCATTTATTATCTGCGGATGATTTTAAAAAATGGCTTTTGTCCCTTCTTATATCAGCCTTTACGAACGAGGGGAACTCCAAAAGAGAGTCGACCTCCTTATGGATATCCTGAAGGAGTGCAGGCTCTGCCCAAGGGAGTGCCGGGTCAACCGGCTAAACGGCGAAATGGGCTACTGCAAGGCTCCCTCGGAGCTGATGGTATCGAGCGCATTTCCCCATTTTGGCGAGGAGCCTCCTCTGGTTGGATACCACGGCTCGGGGACGATCTTCCTCACCCACTGCAGTCTCCGATGCCTCTTCTGCCAGAATTATGACATCAGCCACGAGGGGAGTGGTGAGCGTATCACCCCCTCTGATATGGCCCGGGCCATGAAGAGGCTTCAGGAGATGGGCTGTCATAACATCAACTTCGTCACCCCCACGCATTATACCCCCCAGATTATCACCTCCCTTTCCGAGGCGATTGAGATGGGACTTCGGCTCCCCATCGTCTATAACTGCTCTGGTTATGAATCGATTGAGGTAATACAGCTCCTTGACGGGATTGTGGACATCTATATGCCTGACGCAAAGTATATGGATGAGAAGCATAGTCAGACGTATTCCAATGCTTCGAACTACCCGGAGGTCCTCAAAAAGATACTCAAGGAGATGCACCGCCAGGTAGGGGACCTGAGAATGAATTCTGCTGGGATTGCTGAAAGGGGACTTCTCATCCGGCATCTGGTGATGCCTAATGGGGTGGCTTCCTCTGAAGCGGTCCTGAAGTTTATCGCTGAGGAGGTTTCTGTTCACTCTTATGTGAACATCATGGCCCAGTACCGGCCTGAATACCGGGCCTTCGATCATCCCGATATCAGCCGGAAGATTGCCCAGAAGGAGCATGCGGAGGCAATCCAGATTGCCAAACGTTCCCATCTCTATCGGGGATTTTAGGTAAATCAAACGAATAGCGCGAATTATAACGAATCACACGAATAATACAGAACATCCATCATTAGAAATGAAATTATCTTCCGGGCAATTCGAAAAGAGCTTTCAAGAGATTCAATCCCTTAAGAGGAGAGTCCGATCTCTCACCAGAGAAATTGAATCCATCAGGAGGACCTCGATAGAAGACTCGTCTCCCGTGGAGAGGCTGCTCAGGATGAGAGGGATCCGGGTCTTTAGAAAAGAGCCCACTGACCGGCTCTTCTTCCCTCCTGACCTCTCCAGCCATGATCAAACCCGATTCTATGAGATGATGAAGAGATACTCCTTCCGGCTCGTGCTCAGGGATATGATCAAGAACCAGGATGGGTTTCGCATCCGAGATTTGACCCACTACTGCTCTTCAAAAGTGGTCCGGGGATACTGTGAGATTCTCTGCGACATGGGAGTGATTATGAAGATTGGAAGGCTGAGTTACCAGATCGGCGTTAGGTCCCTTTACAGTTTCGGGCCGACCCTGGAGTGGTTCATTGCCGAGATGTTTAAAAGGGAGTTTGCCTCACCTGCCCTGTATGGAGTGAGTGTGAAGAAGACCCGGTCCGGCGGAGATTATGATGTGATTGCTTCCTGGAATCAGAGGTTGGTCTATGCGGAGGTGAAGTCCTCCCCTCCCAAGGGGGTCGAGCAAGGTGAGATCACCACCTTCTTCTCAAGGTTGGAAGACCTCTTGCCTGATGTGGCTATCCTCTTCAATGACACCCAATTGAGGATGAAGGATAAACTGGTGGTGATGTTTGAGGAAGAGTTGGAACGAAGGTGTGGAGGTGAATCAAAGAGGCTCTATCCTGTGGAGAGGCTGTTTGAAGAGTTATTCCATATCCAGCACCGCATTTTCATCGTCAACAGCAAAAAGGATGTGGCCGAGAATTTTGGAATCTGCCTCAGGGATTATCTTCGACACGGAATACCCTCGCTTCCCCCTCTCCCCGCTGAGACCGTGTCGTGATTACTATTTTGTCATCCTGAACTTGGTTCAGGATCTCGTAACTATTTAATTCTATTAGATGCCGAAACAATACTGAATCAAGTTCAGCACAAGGTTCGGCATGACAATTTTTATAATTTCCCCTATTACGACACAGTCTCGCTGGGGAGAGGGAAAGGGTGAGGGGCTATTCTTCAAAAGGTTAATAGATGAAAAACAAAGAGTTGGCCGATCTCTTCGAAAAGATGGCGGACATCCTCGAATTCAAAGATGAGAATCCATTTAAGATCAGCGCCTATCGAAAGGCCTCGCGGATTCTGGGAGACCTCACAGAGGATATCGGAGAGGTTGCCGGTAGAGGTGAACTGAAGAAAATTCCTGGTATTGGCGAGGGCATGGCCCAAAAGATTGAGGAGTATCTGAAGACAGGAAAGGTCTCCAAATATGAGGAGGTGAAGAAGGAGGTCCCCGATGAATTGATGGCCATCATGGGTATACCGGGAATGGGACCAAAGACTTTAGCTTTGATTCATAAAGAGAGAGGGGTCGGTAATCTTTCTCAGTTGGAAAAAGCAGTGGAGGATGGTTCTCTCATCGGCCTTCCCGGGATGGGCGAAAAGAAGGTTGAAAACATCAAGCGGGGAATCCAACTCCTGAAACAGAGCAAAGGAAGGATGAACTTGGGCATGGCCTTTCCTGTGGCAAAACGGATTGTTGAGACCCTGAGAGAGAAGACAGGGTCAGAGAAGATTGAATGGGCAGGTTCCCTCAGGAGGATGAGGGAGAACATCGGGGATATCGACATCCTGGCCACTGGCCCGGATCATGAGAAGATCGTTCATGCTTTCACCCATCTTCCGGAGGTGAAAGAGGTCTTGGCCTCCGGAGAAACAAAAGCCTCTATCATTGTTGAGGGAGGGCTTCAAATTGACCTCCGTGTGGTGGAAGAGGGTTCCTATGGTGCTGCCATTCAATATTTTACAGGATCAAAGGGTCATAACATCCATCTCAGAGGGATTGCCAGGGCAAGAGGGATCAAGATCAATGAGTATGGTGTTTTCAAAGGCGAGAAGAAGATCGGTGGCAAAGAGGAGAAGGATGTTTATAAAGCTCTTGGAATGGTCTGGATCGAACCCGAACTTCGAGAAGATCGTGGAGAGATCGAAGCCGCACGGGAGAAGAACCTTCCCAAACTGATTGAGGAGTCTGAAATCAAGGGAGACTTTCATGTCCACTCCAACTGGAGCGATGGGTCTTCTTCAATCGAAGAAGTTGCCAGAGCCGCTCAGAAGAAGGGTTATCAATATGTGGCAATCTGCGATCACTCAAAATCCCTGAAAATCACCCACGGACTCGACGAATCAAGGCTTTTGAAACAGATGGAGGAGATCGATTGTCTCAATGAGAGGATGAAAGGGTTCCAGATTTTGAAAGGAACAGAGGTCGATATCCTCAGCGATGGGAAGTTAGATTTCTCTGATAAGGTTTTGGAGAAGCTTGATGTGGTTGTTGCCTCTGTCCACAGTGGTTTTAAGCAGGACAAGCAGAGGATGACCAGACGAATTATAAGGGCTTTGGAGAACCCTTATATCCATGTTCTTGGACACCCTACCGGAAGGCTTTTAGGAGCCAGGGATCCTTACGAGGTGGAAATGGGCGAGGTGATGGAGGCCGCAAAGAAATACGGAAAGGCGCTGGAGATCAATGCCTATTTTGAGCGCCTCGATCTGGATGACATCCACTGCCGGAAGGCAAAGGAGATGGGTATCCGGGTGGCCATCGGAACCGATTCTCACCATCTCGATCAGATGTGGATGATGAGTTTGGGAGTGGCAGTCGCCAGAAGGGGCTGGCTCGAAACGGAAGATGTCCTCAATGCCTTATCGCTTAAAGAACTCCTGAAATGGTGTCACAATAGATGAATTTCCGAATGCGGATTGCGGACGGCGGAATTGCGAAAGGCAGAATGCCCGACCCTGTGTGCGTGTAGCTCCACCCTGTTTGAAAGGGCAGGTCTTTGAACTCGCCCTCAATAAGAAGCCGATGCTTTCTATTTCTACCATCCCCAGCACAAATGTTGAGAGCTTTCTAACGGGGTTCACTTAAAGGGATTTTTGATAGGTATTCCCTCAATGATCTGTCCTGCCTGTAGGTCTTCAGTCAGGATTTTATCAGCTTTTGCTTTCAATGCGGCGGCTACAATAAGGGCATCCCAGAATGAGATTTTATAATCCTCTCCGATCCGAGAAGCGATCAAGATCGCATTTAAATCATTTATTTCTATATGCCAGCTGAAATAGTCCCGGATGATATTCCTGACACTGTTGGGGGGGATTGGGTGCAAGACCTTTTGGGTCATCGTTACATAAAATTCTTGTAACACCTGAACGCTCAACACCCCATTGCGATTTTGCCAAAGTTCCAATAAGATATCCTGAGCGATCTGATGTTTTTGCTCTGCATCCACATCATGGCTATAAACCAGTATATTGGTATCTACAAAAATTTTATCTCCGCTCATGAAGTTCATCTCGCCTGGTAAAGGTAAGACCTCCTAGATGAAATCCCTTTTTCAACCGTGCTAAAGCTCTTCGCTTCGAGGATTCATACTGGTTATCCTCATGAACAATCTTCGTCAATTCCTCGGCTAATAGCCTGGTAACGGAGACGTCCTTTTTCGCCGCGAGAACCTTGACTTTTTTCAGGACATCTCTATCTAAAGAAAGCGTAATATTCTGTTTCATGAAACCCTCCGGTGGTTTAAACGCTCATGTCCACGTAATTTACGTGTAACACAGTTTCGAGTTAAAAGTCAACAACATTAAGAAAAAGAGATTAGAACCCGCCCTAAATTTATTCTGAATTGTTATAAACTTGGGCCCATCTCCAATTTGATTCAAAACAAAGAATCCATCAAGCCCCTACCGACCTTTTTAAAAATCCCATATTTGACAATTGTTACAAATGGGATTATCATTCTAAACAAAACAAATTGGAGAAACCGACATGGCTGAAACTAAAATCTTGAAAACAGATTCGAGGGGAAGAGTCGTTCTCCCTCCTCCTTTTCGAAGGGAATCTTTGTTCGAATATACCGTCAAGGGTGATCAGATCATCCTCTATCCAGTCCGGACGGTCCGAAAATATCCCGATATGTCAGACCTGCCTGAAGAGGCCCTCTCCCCGGATTGGGTTGAAAGAGAGAAGAAGATTAATGCGGATATCCGACCTGGAATCGTTGCCTCAACCCCTTCAAAGGCGCTCAGAAAAAAGAAGAATTGACCTTCTATGTCAGCGAAACCATCTTCCTTTGAACTCCATTTCGAGATTATCTTCTTGGAAAGCTACTCCCAGTTGAAAACGAGTGAACGAAAAGCTATCGATAAAGCAGTCAGGTTTCTCAGTGCAAACCCTCGACATCCATCCCTCAATGTTCATAAGGGGAAAAACGTCAAAGGAAAGTATGCCGAAGGAGGGAATGATGTCTTCATCGCATATGCTTCGAAAAGTTTAAGACTCACCTTCGAATACGGCCCTCAACCGGGCATGATCGCCCTCCGCAATTGTGGGCATCATGAATCATGCGGAAGAGAAATGTGAGCATATCTTCAATTTTAAAAAAAGCTGTCATTCTTCCGGCGAAAGCCGGAATCCAGTGTTTTCAGAAGATTCTGGATGCCCCCGTATCAAGTACGGGGCAGGCTCCTCAAGTCCGGCATAACGGAAAAGGAACTTTATAAACAGACTTTAATTAAATCCCCTTCCAATTTCTAAAGTGTAGCAAGTTCTTTCTCATATTCCTCAACCCAGCCGTCGGCGCCGCATTCTTTCAAGATTTCTATGGCTTTGCCCAAATTCTCCTGGGCTTTTAGTCCATCGCGTTTTCCCAATAGAATCATTCAACGATTGATCTTTCTCTCCCACAAATCTTCGAGAAAACGTCGCCAAGGCATGATCCTGATCTGCCCCTGGACACGTTCTTCCCTCTATCATTGAGATTTCTGAACAAGTCCAGAAATCTCTGAAAAATCTGTGGAATCGTTTTTTAAAATCTGTGTAATCAGAGAGCAAAAGGTAGTTTTTAGAGCTCTCTCATTTATCGCTTGACGGGTTATTCATAAATTGTTATAAAAAAGGTAACGAATTGACTTGGAGGGTTTATGCTCGAATTCATCATCTCATCGGCTTCGAGGCGGAAAATACTCGATTATCTTTTAAAAAACCAGGATGAAGAATTTCATCTCAGAGAACTCAGCCGAATCCTGGATGAACCTGCGCCGATTATAAAAAGAGAACTGGATAGGCTTGAACAGATGGGGTTGATCCTGTCATGGACGGTCGGGAACCGGAGATATTTCAAGGTGAATAAAAATTTCCTCTTCTTTCCAGAATTGAAATCGCTTGTCGATAAAGCGGCAGCCCTCCCCACACCCCTCAAGGTTACACAAACTTCCACTCTTAAGGAAGGTTTGGGAAGAAGGAGCGCCTGGGAAAAACGATCAAAAGAAATTATGGGAGAATATGGGAATCGGCCGAAGCGTCGACGGCCGCGTCATCCTGCAGAGGGTAGAATGTTGGAAAAGATATCATGAACCCATCCGTCACCATCAAAAAATTACTCAAGAAAGCTGCGGCCGAACAAGAGAAAATATTAAAACAGCTTTATGTGGCTGCTGCTATTTCTTCGGCATTCGAAAAGAAAGGCATTCAAGCGGTGCTGGTCGGGGGAGCGGTTGTCGAATACTACACGGCGGGAGGACACACAACGGTTGATATTGATATGATCCTTCCTCCTTTAGAGAAGCAGGAGATTGAAACCGTGATGAAGGAACTCGGATTTGAGAGGTTTGAGGATTATCGCCACTGGATTCATCCCCAAATTCGAATTCCAATCGAATTTCCTCCCGGACCGCTTCAGATCGGACATTTGCTCGTTCAGGAGGTGAATGAAATAGAAATTGAGAAAATAAAATTAAAGATACTTAGGATAGAAGATATTCTATTGGACAGGCTTGTGGCGGCTCAAGAATGGAAAGACCCTCAGGCCCAGGTCCAGGCAGAGATGTTGATGTATGCCCATTACCCTGACATCGATTGGCCTTATGTGCACCAAAAATCTTCACAGCTTCGCATCCTCAAACTGTTTCAGAAGGTCCAGAAGAGAGCGAAGGGGAGGATGAAGGGAGTTTTCAAAACCAGCCGAGGGTTTGTTTGATCTCTTCGGCGAATTGGGGGAAGGGGGAAGGAGTGAAGGAAAGGAGAAAGACGAGGAACATCATCCAGCCGATCACCTTTCTTTTCCCATCGATGGGCGTCTGATCATCGAGCGGCATGGGGTGACGGAAGCCGAAGAGGATCATCAGGATGAGCATGAGGATCCATCCGGGATTGTAGAAGATCGTGATGAAACCCATGACCGCGATGGCGATGAGGAAGATGGCACGGCTCCTTTTTCCAAAGAGGGCATAGGCGATATGTCCTCCATCCAACTGTCCCACCGGAAAGAGGTTGAGGGCGGTGACGAAGAGGCCGACCCATCCCGCATATCCGATGGGATGGAGCATCACATCGACATTTGGTGGAACCTCTCCCATGACCAGCCGCTGGATGAGAGAAAAAAGAAAAGGGTCAGCCAGACGGATCGTCCCTTCCTTAATCTGAGAGGTCGGGATCAATGTGGAAAACTTCAAGCCAATGGCAATGGCAGGAATGCTCAGAATGAGGCTGGTCAGAGGGCCAGCCACCCCTGTATCGAAGATGGCTTTTCGGGATGAGAGGGGCCCTTCCATCCGGATGACTGCGCCCAATGTCCCGAAAGGCGAAAGGGGGAAAGGCAGAAAGAAGGGTAACGTGGCTCTCATCCCATGCCTCCGGGACATGAAGTAATGACCCAATTCATGTCCCAGAAGGATGAGGATAATGGCGATGGAGTAACCCGGTCCTCCTGTCATCCAGGTGGAGATCACCGTCAGGATGAAGAGAACGATATGGATGAGATGGCGGCGCATGAAAAAGGATTATTTCTTCTTCTTGTGACGGTCCCGGTCGAGCCTCTTTTTGTGTTTGTGTTTAGCCATCTTCTTTCGTCTTTTCTTAACGACGCTTCCCATAATTTCTCCTTTGTTAAATGAATCCCCCATGTAAGGGGGCACCCTCGAACCATGAAAATGACCCTTGGGGCAAGGTAAAGAGGTAAAGGCTATGACACCGGTTTGGTGAAAAGTGAATAGGTTAGGGCTAATAATTTGAAACCCTTACCTTTACCTATAGACCAAACGGGCATCCTCACCCTGACCCTGACCTGATGCTTTAATTTTCAAACTAATCGACAATCACATTCGTCTGGGTTCTCAATACGCCTGAGAGCCCCTGGAGCTTGGTGACGATGAAGTCGCCAAGGATATTGATGTCCGGAGCCTCGACCAGAGCGATCACATCATAGGGGCCGGTCGTCGCATTGGCGCGCTTCACCCCCTGGATCTTGGAGGCCTCTCTGGACACATCCCTGGCAGTCCCCGCCGTGCATTCGATGAAGACATAAGCAGAGATTGGCATACGATCACCTCCTTTGAGGATTAAATTATCCTAATCCTCATATAATTTCAAGTGATTTCTATTTCATCACCATCCGAGGAAGCCAGACGAAGAAATAAAGGATCGGATCATGAAGCTCCCAAAATAGACACCTATCCACAGCAGGAAGGTAGGCGATTGTTTTTGGATATTCCTTATTTCACCTTGCTCAACTCCTTTTCGTCGATGTGGAAACTGTGCTGATCTGTTGGAAAGACTCCCTTCAGCACCTCCTCCCGATATGCCTCAAAAGCCTTAAGCATCAGCTCACTCAGATTCACATATCGCTTGGCAAATTTGGGCGTGAAGCGGTCGAAGAGACCCAGCATATCATGGACGACCAACACCTGACCATCGCAGTGAACCCCTGCGCCAATTCCAATCACTGGGACTTTTAGACGCTCTGTAATCCTCTTGGTAATGGGAGCAGGAATGGCTTCAATCAACACTGAAAAGGCTCCTGCATCTTCCAACGATAAGGCATCATCTATGATCTTCTGGGCGGCCTGCGCGTCTTTGCCCTGGACCTTGAATCCTCCGAGCATGGAGATCGTCTGGGGAGTCAAACCGATATGGCCCATGACCGGAATGCCTGCCCTCACGATGGCCTTAACAATATCCTTGACGCTGGCGCCTCCTTCGAGCTTGATGGCATCGGCCTTACCCTCTTTCATAAACCGGCCGGCATTGAAAATGGCCTCCTGCTCCGACGTGTTGTAGGACATGAAGGGCATATCGCCAATGACGAGCGCATATTTCGCTCCCCGGGTGACTGCCTTGGTGTGGTGGATCATCTCATCCATGGTGACCGGGATGGTGTTCTCATAACCCAGGACCGTCATCCCCAGGGAATCGCCCACCAGGATGATTTCGATTCCTGCCCGGTCTTCGAGAAGCGCCATGGGATAGTCATAGGCGGTGAGCATGGTGATTTTCTTTCCCTCGTTCTTCATCGTTTGAATATCCACCGGTGTAATCTTCTTGCGATCCATCGATACCTCCATCATTCAATGTCAAATGCCAAAGCTCAAATGAGATGCCGAAACAAGTTCGGCATGACCATACTGTCATTCTGAACTCGTTTCAGAATCCAGTTTTGAACTTTGACATTCATTTGCCATTTGAACTTTGATATTTGAATTTAAAAAGTTTTTTCTATGACTTTAATCAAATCCGTGATCATCCGGTTATAGGGAACAGGGATCCCAAAACGTTCCGCCTCTCTTACCAGCGCTCCGTTGATGGCATCGATCTCCGTTTTTCGTTTGAAGTCAAGGTCCTGCCCCATGGAGCAGCGGTTTCCCCGGGTTGCCTCAATCACTGTTTTCACCCGATCGATTGGGTTTCCCTCAATTCGAATCCCCTTTTTTCTGGCAACTTCTACGGCTTCATGGACAAGGGTTTCCATCAATCTCAACGTTTCGGGATAATCCAAAAGCTGGCCGTTCTTTATTCCGAGAAGGGCTGCTAAGGCATTGATGCCAACATTGACGAAAAGTTTCTCCCAGACCAGGTCATGAATCCGGGAGGAAACCTCTGTTTCGATCCCCGCTTTTTGAAGCATTTGAGCGACCCGGCTGATTCGATCCGTCGCCTTCCCATCCAATTCCCCGACAGAGGTCTTGCCCCATCCCGCGTGGCGAATATGTCCGGGTCCCAGTAAGGTGGCTCCCTGTCCCGTAACTCCCAGAATCACCTTCTTCCGATCCACCTGCTTACAAATGATCTCTTCATTTCCAAGGCCGTTCTGAAGGGTGAGAAAGAGGGTGTTCTCTTTTTGGAGGGCTAAAGAGTCTTTGACGGCCTTTTCCGTGTGATAGGTTTTTACAAAATAGAGGATGAGGTCCGCTTCTCCTGCGGACCGGACATCTGAAGTGGCATTTACAGGAATGTTTCGGGTTATTCCCTTCTCCTCGATGGCGAGGCCCTTTGAACGGATGACATCGATGTGTTCCTTCCAGACGTCGACCAACCAGAGCTCCTCTCCGGAAATAGAGAGGAGTCCACCCAAAAGACTCCCCATCGCTCCCGCACCAATGATTACGGTCTTCATATGATTCTACCTTATCGAGATAGGAAATTAACAGAGGGCACCAAGAAAATCAAGAAAGATTCGCTCATCTGAAAGATTCGCTCATCAAAAGCAATGCATTACTCAATCGGAGATTAGAAATGGGTAGGGGCCCAATTTAACCGGAACCTATTGAGGGCGATTGAAGTCCTCCCTATCCTGTATCATAGTTTTCGATAAATCTGTGCACTCTGTCCTCAATCTGTGTAATCAGAGATTTCTGATTTTTTTCAGAAATCTCCTATTTTTTGCTTGACAAGTGTTCGCTTTTAGCATATAGTGGCGTCATGAATGATGCTGCTACGATCAGAACAAAAGAGATATATATTGGAATAGGTGAGAGAATACGGCAACTTAGAAAAGAAAATGGGCTGAGTCTCGATGAACTCGCAAGGAAGACAGGGTTTGCTAAAAGCTACCTTAGCCAGATCGAAAACCTCAAGAGAGAACCTTCAATCAGTGTCCTGTCGCAGGTCGCTTTTGTTCTTGAGGTGGACGTCCTTTTTCTCCTTAGTGGTGAGATGCAGAATTCCGGGGCACAGAGCTTTACCATCGTAAGGAAGGGGGAGCGCAAAACTGTTCACCGGCCTCTTGACAGCCTTGCTTACATTTACGACTCCATCACTTACAAAAAACGAGACCGGCTCATGGAGGGGTTTATCGTTACGATCGGGTCGGAGTTCCCCTTTGAGCCTCCCGTACATGAGGGGCAGGAATTAACTTATGTTCTCGAAGGGACACATGAATTTTTTTATGATGGCAAAACTTACTTACTTGAAGAAGGGGACTGTTATTACTTCGATTCGAACAGACCTCACTATGCCCGTGCCGTAGGTGAAAAACCGGGAAAACTTCTGGTGGTATTTGCTGCCAAAAGGGATTAGCGTTTTGGGAAATGCCCCGAAAACAATAGTACGAAGGAGGAATAAAGAGATGAAGAAGTCAAGTCTTTTGAAGAAACTGATTCTTGACAAAGAGATCCTCGTCATGCCCGGAGCCCATGACGCCCTGTCGGCGAAGATCATAGAACAGGTGGGCTTTAAGGCTGTCACGCTGGGGGGATATGCCGCCTCGGCAGCCAGTCTTGCAATGCCCGATGTGTCGCTTCTTACCTTGACCGAGAATGTCAACATCGCTCGTAACATCGTGCAGGCCGTGGACCTTCCAGTTTTTGTCGACGGCGATACAGGACACGGGAATGTGACGAATGTGCAGAGGACCGTTCGGGTGTTTGAGAACGCTGGTGTGGCAGGCCTTTTTATCGAGGACCAGGTTTATCCGAAGCGCTGCGGTCATATGGAAGGGAAGCAGATCATTCCTACGATGGAGATGGTGGCAAAAATAAAGGCAGCGGTAGATACCCGGGTTGACCAAGACCTCGTCATCATGGCAAGGACCGATGCCATTGCGACCGACGGACTTGATGAAGCCATCGATAGAGGAAACAGGTATGCTGAGGCGGGAGCGGACCTGATCTTTGTCGAGGCGCCAACCTCCAGGGAAGAGATGTTAAGAATCAACCGGGAGATTAAAGCGCCCACGAAAGCAATTCAGATCGAGGGCGGGAAGACACCGCTTCTCACCGTTAAGGAACTGGAGGAACTCGGCTTCAACGTCGTGGTATACCCGAATGTAACCGTGTATGCGACCGTATGGGCGTTGAAGGGGCTGTGGGAGGGACTGAAGAAGAATGGGAGTACCAAACACTGGCTCGACAAGATGATCCCCTTCGATGAATTCAATACATTGATCGGCCTTGAAAAAGTGAGGAAGCTTGAATCCTTATATTATAAGGATTTCTTTGCTTCCCTGCAGAAGTAAAACAAATAGAGAAAGGAGACAAGACATGAAGAAAACAAGGATCGTTTTGATGGAAGTTGTTACGCTCGTACTTATGGTATTAGCATTGTCGTTGGCACCTGTAGTCATACAAGCAGCCGAACCAAATTTCTTTCGACTGGTCGTTCCACATGCACCCGGTTCGGGTGCTGACGGTTATGCTCGGTTACTGAGCGACCGGCTGGCGAAGGTGCTTGGCAAACCCGTGGTTGTTGAGAATCTACCGGGAGCAAGCAGCATCAAAGGCGTCCATGAAATTGTGCGCGCTCCAAAAGACGGTTATACCATCGGGTTGACGACATCAAACATCGTGGTCACCCCGAGCCTCTACGAGAAAATGCCGTATGACCTGCTTAAAGACGTCACGCCGATCTCGATTATCACGTCCGATGCATTTTTGCTTATTGTTAATCCGGCAGTCCCCGCGCGCAACCTCAAAGAACTGATCTCGCTTGCCAAATCTCAGCCGGACAAGCTGAATTACGCATCGCCAGGAAGCGGCACAGTGACGCATTTAGCGGCTGAAATGTTTTGTACGGAAGCGGGTGTGAAGATCACCCATGTGCCGTATAAAGGCGGCAGCCAAGTTATAACGGATGTCATCGGCGGCCACGTGGAGATGACTTTTTTAACAGTAGGCCAGAGTGCGCAATTAATTAAGGCCGGCAAGTTACGCGCACTGGGCGTGACTTCCCTCAAGCGTTCTTCGACCCTGCCCGATGTGCCGACCATTGCCGAATCCGGACTGCCAAACTTCAATTACACAGCGTGGGTTACCGTGATAGGGCCGGCGAATCTGCCTCAAACGATCGTCAAAAAACTGAACACCGCTGTTCTGGAGGTCCTCAAATTGAAAGAGGTCCGGGATGCCCTTGCTGCGCAAAGCACCGAAATCCTCGGGACTACCCCAGAAGAGGCTGTACGAATCTTTGAAACAGATCTTGCTAAGAATGCGAAACTCGTTAAACAATCCGGGGTTAAACTTGATTGAGTTACTTCTCAGAGACACACATCGTGTGGAAAATTTCAGCGTCTCTGAACTGAAAGTAGGATGGTAGAAAGGATGCAAATCCGGAACAAAAAGGAACTTCTTTCAGGGTTGTTACTTGTCGGCTTTGGATTAGGAGCGCTGCTCATTGCTCGCGCCTACTCAATGGGGACGGCTTTCCGGATCGGATCGGGCTACTTTCCGGTACTCCTTTCCTCTTTGCTGATTGTGATTGGCATGATCGTGACCGCCTTGGCATTCAAATCGGGTGAAGCAAAGCTTCCCAAGGTTGCCTGGCGGCCGCTTATCATGGTCTCAGCCGCGGTTGCGCTTTTTGGATTGATCCTCAAAGACGCAGGCCTCCTGCTGGCTACATTTGCGATGGTGGTCGTAAGCCGCCTGGCTCGCCCCGGTTACTCATGGAAGGAAACGCTCGTTCTTAGCGTGTTGCTCTCCGTTTTCTTCGCAGTTGTCTTTTACTTCGCCTTAAGGATTCAAATGCCGCTACTCCCCACATGGTGGGGTTGAGGAGGCCTCATGGACTTCCTGCACAACCTCGAACTCGGCTTCTCGGTTGCACTCACCCTTAAGAATATATTGTATTGTTTTACCGGAACTTTGATTGGCACGCTCGTCGGTGTGCTGCCGGGTATAGGTACTCCTACTGCCATTGCATTGCTGTTGCCGTTCACCTATGGGCTTGAACCAACGACAGCGCTCATCATGCTCGCAGGCATTTACTACGGCGCGCAGTATGGTTGCTCTACGACCTCAATTCTTATAAACATTCCAGGAGAACCCAGTGGAGTCGTCACTGTTCTCGACGGCTACCAGATGGCCCGCCAGGGCAGGGCAGGCGAGGCGCTCATGGTTTCGGCGCTGGGCTCGTTCTTCGCCGGATGTGTGGCAACGATTCTGATTGCTGCTTTTGGACCTCCGTTAGTGAATATCGCTTTCAAATTTGGCCCTGCGGAGTATTTTTCTCTTATGGTGCTTGGGCTCATTGCCGCCGTTGTGCTTGCCCGTGGCTCGGTCATCAAAGCGATTGGCATGGTGATCCTTGGTATATTATTTGGGCTCGTTGGGACAGATATGAAAACCGGCACACAGCGTTTCACCTTCGGCTTGGTCGAACTCTTTGATGGTATCGACTTCGTTGTAATAGCAATGGGTATCCTCGGGATTGCCGAGCTCATCAGCAACCTCGAGGAGGCGGAGGAAAATCGCGAATCGTTTGCTAAATCTGTGAAGGGCCTCGGAATATGGCGGCTCTCTCGTGGGGATTTTCGGCGGGCCTGGCCAGCCTCCGTCCGGGGTACTGCCATAGGTTCTGCCTTAGGGATTCTGCCTGGAGGAGGAGCCTTAATCAGTTCCTTTGCCTCCTACGCGGTAGAGAAAAAATTGTCCAGAGAGCCCGAACGCTTTGGCAGGGGAGCCATCGAAGGGGTTGCCGGGCCTGAATCAGCCAATAATGCAGGCGCTCAAACCTCCTTTATCCCCATGCTCACTATGGGAATACCGTCAAACGTGGTCATGGCACTCATGATTGGTGCACTCATGATTCACAACATTCAACCAGGTCCGCAAGTGATGACTAAAAACCCGGCCCTGTTCTGGGGGCTCATTGCAAGCATGTGGGTAGGCAATTTCATGCTTGTCGTGCTTAACCTTCCGCTCATCGGTATCTGGATTAAATTACTCACCGTCAAATATCGCCTGTTAAGCCCCGCCATTCTGGCCGTCTGTTCCATCGGAGTTTACACCGTCAGTAACTCAAGTGCCTGTGTGCTGCTCATGGCGTTCTTTGGCGTCCTTGGTTATATTCTCGTCAAGCTCAATTTCGAACCGGCGCCACTGCTTCTTGGTTTTATCTTGGGACCGATGATGGAAGATAATTTGCGACGGGCAATGACGATCTCACGCGGTGACCCAACGGTCTTCGTCACACGTCCGCTGAGCATGGCGCTTCTCGCGGTTGCATTACTGCTACTTGCAGCCATGCTGGTTCCATCCATCGCCAGGCGCCGCGAAAAAACCTTTTAGGAAATCGAAAAGAAATTGTTAGGAGTAACTCCCCCTTCACCCCCTCTTAACCTAAGAGGGGAATCCTCCCATTACAGTAGGTCGATTAGACCCGACCACGGGGGGAGGGTAGGAGGATGTTTCATAATATCAAATTAATTTTTAATATGAGTAAAATTTCCTTGACAACATTTTTAAATGGGTCTATAAGGTATTTGTGGTCTCGGATGACATCAGGCACGAGGTCAAGAACCTCCATATCGGCAAGAAAATACGGGAGCTCCGGAAGAAAGGAGGGCTCGTCCTGCAGGACCTTTCCGATCGAACAGGCCTCTCCAAGCCCCTTCTCTCTCAGATTGAGAAAGAGATGGTCTCCCCTCCCATTGCGACCCTTCTCAAGATTTCAAAGGCCCTCAACACGAATATCGGTTTCTTTTTTCAGAATGACGGCTCCGAGGAAAGGGTGGTCGTCGTCAGGAAGGATGAAAGCAAGGTGATCGACTCCCGGTATCTGGGGCGGGAGGAAAGCGGGTACTATTATGAGGCCCTTGCTTATAAGAAATCCAAAAAGTATATGGAGCCCTTCCTGGTGGAGTTTAAAAGGAAGAAGGCCGATCAATTGACCTACTTCAACCATGAGGGCGAAGAGTTCATCTATCTTCTGGAAGGGCGATTGGAGTTCAGGACAGAAGACCAACAGGTCCTTCTTAATCCCGGAGATTCCCTTTATTTTGAATCCTCGATTCCCCATGCTTATCGGGCCCTGGGGAGAAAGAATGCGAAGGCATTGTCCGTTATCTATTCGGCACGATGATGTTTTATGAAGAATAGGGGTAAGGGTTAAGGCAAGGAAGCTTGTTTGGTTTAGGGTGAAGAGGTTAGGGAATTGGGTTTAAAACGAAAGACATAACCTAACTACGAAACGGGTGTCGTTGCCCTAACCTTTTATGAGGTAGAACATGATTGAAATTCGGTTTCATGGAAGAGGTGGGCAGGGAGCAGTGGTGGCATCCAAGGTGCTTGCCGTCGCTTTTTTCCACGAAGGCCTCTATGTCCAGTCTTTTCCTGCCTTCGGGGTCGAGAGACGGGGCGCTCCTGTGATGGCCTTCCTCAGGGTGGATCGCGAGCCCATTCAGTTGAGGGTGAACATCTATGAACCCGATCACATCATCGTTTTAGACCCCACCCTGATCGGAGCGGTGGATGTCACCTCCGGCCTGAAACCGAACGGATGGATCCTGATCAATTCAGGCCACCCTCCTGAAACCTTTAGTGACCTGAAGAATTTTAGAATCGCTACAATCGATGCGACCTCCATTGCCATCCGAAATGGTTTGGGTTCCCGAACAAACCCAATTGTCAATACAGCCATCTTAGGAGCCTTCTCAAAGGCGAGTGGGCTGGTGGGAATTGATTCCATTGCCCTGTCGATCCGTGAAGAGACTCCCGGAAAAAAGAACGAGAATGCCAAGGCGGCAAGAGAAGCCTATCAGGAAGTGAAATTCTGAGGAATGTCAAATGTCAAAATCCAAATATCAAATGAATGTCAAATTTCAAAAATAGGAATTTTGATATTTGAGCTTTGGATTTGATTTGACATTTGAACTTTGTCATTTGGCATTGACATCTGTCAGATCAATCAGGGACAAGAGGAGAGGATGTCCAAACAACTCCAATTCAAGAGTGCTTCCGAAATGCCCATAATCGCCGTTTCGCTGGGGGATATGGACTGGAATAAGACGGGCACCTGGAGGACGCAGCGCCCTTTTTATGAGGATAAGACCCCGCCCTGCAGTGCGGCCTGTCCGGCAGGAAATGATATCGTTGGTTTCATCCAGAAAATAACTCAGGAAGATTTTGAAGGAGCCTGGAATATCATCAAGGGAGAGAATCCTTTTCCAGGAGTCTGTGGCAGAGTCTGTTTCCATCCATGCGAGTCAAAATGCAATCGCGGATCGTTTGATGAGCCCATCGCCATCCATAGCCTGGAGA
>Ga0194125_10005774_pt1 | contig 18651 bp, 17 predicted proteins | sample TA2KigC250mmetaG_FD_148626 | JGI IMG/M metagenome (GOLD analysis project Ga0194125, IMG submission 148626) | Freshwater microbial communities from Lake Tanganyika, Tanzania - TA2015034 Kigoma Deep Cast 250m | ecosystem: Environmental > Aquatic > Freshwater > Lake | place: Tanzania: Lake...
GGCGGCCGCAAGCCGAAGGTCTCGTGTGAGAGTCTCTCGTTTGTGGTCTTGCGGCGGACACTCTGTGGTTGGGGCGCGATACGAATTGCTGCTGAACTGAAGCATAAAGGCATTGCTCGGATTTCTCTGACGCCAGGAACTTTGAAGTCACAGTCCTTCGGTTCTTCACTCGTAACTATTTTCGTCTTCAGGCAATTTTCAAATTCGCCTGCGGGAACAGTGACACTTTCCGAATCGCTCTGGATGGTAACGGTAATTTTCATAGGCTCACCGCCGCCAGAGGGAACATTCATGGACCAACTATCGCCTGCAGAAAGCGAAAAATCCAGAAGCTTCATCATATCAGGCAGCCAGCGGAATGGACCTGAATCAAAGAAGGTGTCTTTGGGTTGTTCTCCTCTTATCGAGTCCAGTATGCCTGACAGCCCGAGATACACCAAAGCATCAGGCAATTTGTCAAATGTCTCACACACTGCTCCTTTAAAGAACATCTTAGACTGGTCTTCCTCAACCCTCTGCTTGCCAAACCGTTTCAAGAAATTGATTCCGGCAAGGCTGGCAGCTTCCCCTTTCTTGTTGTCTATTTCCGTAAACATATCAAGAGCCCTCTGATAAAACGAGATGCCCTCTGCCACCTTACGTTCCAATAGGCTTATACTACCAAGCCAATACAGAATCTCTGCTTGTCCCGTTTTATCCCCAAGCTCAGTAAACATGTCCAATGCTCGCTGGTAATATTCGCTTGCCTTTTCTTTATTGTGAATGTTTAAATAGTGCCTGCCCATTTCTTTAGTAGCATGTGCCTGGTTGAGCTTGTCTCCTATCTCTATTTCAAGCTCTAAGACTTCTTCGTAATACTTAGTTGCTTCTCTTCTTGTCAAAGAGCGCTTAACAGCATTACCTTTTAACTCCAGAACGTCTTTCTTCATCCTCTTGTATTCCACGCTATCATCCAGCTTTGTCAGAGCATCCAAAGCTTCGTCGCAGAATGTGATAACTTCACGGTAAACATATTGACTTTGCGACTTTTGGGCTTGCTCAATAGCTTTTTGTACCTTTTCTGCAAAATCATCTGGTAGTTCATTTTCTTTGAATGTACCCTCGACCATCTCCATCATCTTCTCCTTCAACTGTTTTCTGGCTCTGGATATACGATTCGCGACCACATCAACAGATACCCCCAGAAAGTTAGCAACTTCCTTCTGAGATAAACCGTCAATGTAATATAGGGTCACGGCGAGGCGATTCTTTTCGGAGAGCGATTCCATCGCCCTCCTCACGGCCGCGTTGAGTTCCTTTTTTTCACATTCCTGTTCGGGAGTAGGAACCGGATTGCGGGGAGTGTCCATTCGCTCATAAAGCTGGGAGATGCTCTGCTGCCTGCGCAACCATGATGTACATTCGTTGACGGTAATCTTTTTGAGCCAGTGAGCGAATTTGCCCTGTTCTTTCAACTGAGACAATCCCAGATAAGCCTTTATGAACGTCTGTTGAGCGATGTCTTGAGCCTCAGTAAAATCGCCTATCAGATGGAAAGCAAGTCCATAAATTGCGTCCTGATATTTACGGACGAGCGCCTCAAAAGCGTCCTGTTCGCCCTGAAGGGTTCTGTTAACCAGAACAATATCATCGTAAATCAAAGTATTTCCCTCCGTTTAACTTTGCTTATCCATAAGACGCATGAGAAGATGAAAACCTAACATTTAAAATTAAATTTTGGAGATTAGATTTTAAGTTCAGTTATATAGCATAATCTGTGCCAACTTTAGAAAATAAAAAAGCCACCTGGGAAACTCCCAGGTGGTTTGGTCTCACGGATTTCGAACTATTCAATTATGCCGGCATGTTACTGAGGCATGTTGTAGAAAATAATTTACTTTTTTTCCTCAGTGTTTCTTTTGATGGAACTTTTCTTCCAAACTTTTCTTTAAGAAAGAAAAGTCCCCTCCTTGGAGGGGTAGGGGTGGGTGATTAAAAGAAATAATTGGAATAGAAAAGTTTGGTAGTATTAGAAAGGAAATGGCCATTTCCTGTTCTTGGAATCACGCATCGCTTTTCTTAAACGCTTGACACGTCTGACCATGATATATGCAAGCACAACTAAGATTGGTAATAGTACAAGCATAAAATACAACGGTGGTACGTTCCGTTTCGCATTATACCACCAAACGACCGGCCAAAGCGTTAAAATCGAAAGGATTATGACAATGGTCTCCCATAGTTCCGCTTTCTTAATTTTCATCTACATTTGGCGCAAAATACACCGCTAATTCAATGCGGTGAGGGACAACCCCCATGCGCATCAACTTAACGGAAATTTTGCGCCCCCCTCCTTCCTCCCCCTTGATGGGGGAGGTTAGGTGGGGGTGAAATCACCCCACCCCATACGTATCAACTTAACGGAAATTTCACCGTCGTGACGCTGTTCCTCCCCCTTGACGGGGGAGGCCAGGTGGGGGTGAAAGGAGAAAACACGAAAGTAACTTTCTCGCTTCCTTATTTATCACCCTCCCCTGACCCCTCCCGTCAAGGGAGGGGAATTGACGAGTGGCGCTTAAGTTGATGCGTATGGGGTGAAATCACCCCACCCTAGCCCCTCCCATCAAGGGAGGGGAACTGGTGGAAGGTGCTTAAGTTGATGCATATAGGGACAAACCCCTACCCCTTTGTTAAGGGGGATGCGCTACCTCCTTTTGTTTAAGCGAATTTACGCTGAATCCGATAGATTGAGACGTAAGAAACACGTCCACTCAGCAAAACTGTTTTCGGTATTTGGATCAAGCTGAACCCTCTATGCTGCAATATTTCAAAGAACCTTTGGGCATTTGGGCGATTGGGTTCAGCCAGCATTGCTTCTCCATGCTCCTCCAAATGTGCATTGAATATATTAACGATTGGGACCCAGTTTTGTTCTTCATAGATAATATCAGAAGCAAGGATATATTTAAACTTTTGATTATCTAAATTTGGGTGTTGCCAATCCATACGGCGAAATTGAATATCTTCCGTAAGCCTTTGGCGTCGGTGAGGCTTCCGAACACATTTATTTTTTATGGCGTTACATTTAGCGAACATGAGAGCATCATCATTATAATCAGTCATCAAGATTTTGGCTTGCTTTTTTCGCGCAACAATTCCAACCAGCCCCAGTCCACAGCCCAATTCCAAAACCCGTTCGCCTTGAAAATTCACGTTATCCCAAATGTAACGCGCCAACGCTAATGCCGATGGCCATAATTCAGCCCAGAACGGAAAATGGGTTTCCAACAGATGGTCTTCCACGGACATTTCGTCCAACAGTCTGTTGGTATCATTGACCATCATTATGGAAATCCATTCCGTACCCACACTGTATTTTTTCGTTTTAACATCATATTTTCTATTCCCTTCATAACTGCAAAACATTGTACCTTTTCCCATTGATTTCTTTCACCCGAAGATACAGCCAGCAGTTTAATCATCGGATGCCAAACCTATCTTTTCGATCTACGCAAAGGTGCGAAAACACCCCCTGTATCTCCCTTGAACGGGGATAGACGTGTTATCTCTAAAATGCAACACCAAAACTAACCCCTCCCCATGGAAAAAAAAGTACACCCTCTTCAGGATTGAAACCGAAGATAGGTGTGAATCCTACCCGGAATACGCCTCCTTTCGTTTTGGGCTGGTATCGGTAACCTACAATCCCGGTCAAACTAAGGTAATTGTTAACTTCCCAAAACCAATATTCTCTTGCATAAATAGCACCCGCGCCTAATTCAAATTTGTGAGCTCCAGTTCCTAACAGCCGACTGAGAGTCATAGGAACAGCAACAACACCCCCTCCATATTCGTTTCCAATACCCCCTAAGCCAACTCGACCAGCGAAGGATTCGCCAAACAGTCTATCATAGTTGAATGAAGCCACAACTGCGTTGCCTCCGGCCTCAAAATAGAAACTATTGTAGGCGGTTCTTTTCGTAGAAAGAGACAGTTTCTCGACCTCCTCTGAGCGAGGTAAACCGGCTGATTCTTTGGTGCCTGGCTGTCCAACTTTTCTCAGGGAAGCATCAACGTGGTTAAAGTCCAATGAGTACCAGGCTCCACTTTCAGCATCACGAATAAAAGAAATGGGAGGCCAAAAAACAAGGTCAGGAATAAACCAATTCATTCCAACGTGTTTGGTGACGACGAAGGCCATCGCATCATAGCCTTCCTTTTTTAACTCAACCTGGTGGACTTTCTTCGACTCAAGTTTCAGCTTCACTGGTGTCGTCCCCATTAAGTTTCCGTCCACATACACCTCCACTTCAGGCGGATTGGAGACAAACTCAACTTCTTCGGAAGTTCCCTTAATGAGAGTCGCGCACCCGGTGTGCAACACAGATAAGACGATAAGGCAAATGACAACATGATGATTTGCTAACGGTTTGTTCATGGCTAAAGCCTCCTTTAGTATCGAATTCAGTTGCATTTTTCGACGAGCGAATCGTTTCCGCAATTTACCACAATCAAGTTACTTCAACAATTATTTTTGCTTGCGCTGCATTTCGGAAATGAATATAATAAAAATACATTCCTTATACGACTTTTTCAGTTGGCGTCTAATCCTTTTTTAACCGCAGAGTGCGCAGAGGAGGCGCGGAGAACGCAGAGGCTTTTCGCGCACCCCATTAGAAACTTTTACGGTATATAACTTACCCCGTTACAAACTTTTACGGTATGTTCCTCAAAGTTAAATACAGTCCAGGTTTCTAACGGAGTCACTCTTTTTTCCCCCCCTCTATCCCCCCGCACGCGGGGGGATGCTCGTGCTCTGCGCCCTCTTTGTGTTCTCTGCGGTTAACTCTTCTCTTACAGACGCACTAGCTTCTGATAACTGAAAAACTCGTGTTCCTTATTTCTTTTCTTTTGGAAGGAGTAGAAACAATGGTTAAGCAGATATTCATCACAATATTTCTTGCCATGAGCTTTACGGATTTTGCGATGACGTCGGACACAACTGAAAATAGCCATCTACCGGAATACGAACGAGGCTATGCTTGCTTGAAATACGGCGATTATGATTTAGCGGTTGAGGCTTTTGAGAAGGTGATTCAACATGCGCCAGATTTTGCTGAAGCACATAGCGGGTTAGCTTATGCCTATTCACAGTTGGGCAAGTATTCAGAAGCTGTTGCTGAATATGAACGTGCGCGGATACTGAATCCCGAATTGACGCAGGTTTATATCGGATTGGGCTACATCGCCTATCGGCGCGGAAATCTCGATTTAGCGATTGAACATTACAATAAAGCGATCGAACTCCAGCCGGATTTAGCGGAAGCGCACCATAATCTCGGCCTCATTTACGCCCAGCAGGGGAAAATCGCAGAAGCATTTGAGGAACAGAAGAGGGCGGTTTCTGCAGATCCGGAATCTGCCGAAGCACATTTTCATTTAGGATTGCTTTATGAGAAACTGGAACGCTGGAACGAAGCCGTCGAACATCATCAACAAGCGCTCAAGTGGAATTCTGTATTTGCCGAACCGTATTACCAACTAGCGCGAATTTATATGAAGCGAAAAGAACAAGAATTAGCACAGCAAAATATGGAACATTTTCGTATAAGAAAGGCGGAAGCCGATGCTATAGCCACCGCCGAAGAAGCTGTGTTTATGGCAGAAGGCACCGCAAAATCCGACGCACTATTGTCCCTCGCTACGGTATATTTGAAACAAAATAAATTTCAAGAAGCCAAAGTCCAGTTTCAACGCGTTCTCTTGCGCGACGAAAAACGTGCAGACGCTTATGCTGGGCTGGGGCATGTTGCGCTGGAAAGAAATCAGTATCACACTGCAATACAGAATTATAAACGAGCGCTGGAATTGGGTATGAATACCGCGGAAGCGCATCACAATTTAGGAATCGCGCTTATGCAGGAGTCTTTTTTTGATCAAACTTTTTCCAAAAGTTTGCAGATGAAAAAAATTGATGAAGCAATTTCACATTTTCACAAAGCTGTCGCATTAGATACAACCCCCCTGCCCCCATCCCCCTTACCAAAGGGGGCAGGGGGTTGTGATAAGGGGGATGAAAAATCCGCCAAATCATTTCTGATGCTTGGGACGCTGTACGCAACGCAAAATCAGTTTGAATTAGCCAAACAAAATTTCCTTAAAGTCATCGAACTGGAACCACAAGATGCTATTGCCTACCACAGTCTTGCTTACCTCTATGGTCAACATGATACGGATTTGCAAATTGCTGTCGAATTGGCTCAAAAAGCTACGCAACTGGCGCCTGAATCCGCGTTATACTTCAATACGCTCTCATGGCTTTTGTACAAACAAGGGAAATGGAGAGAGGCTGAAACTGCTATCAAGAAGGCAATTGAAATTGACCCCGATAATACATTATATCAAGAAGGGTTATCGGAAATCCAGAAAAAAGTACGAAGTGATGATACTGATTGAAGCCCACCTCCAAGATTTTGTAGGGCAAGGCGGTTTACGAAATAAACTGCTGCACGAAGCGAACATCCTTGCTTGCCACCTTCGCAAGTCCTGAAGGCTTCCGGGACGTTACTCCCAAAATTCTTTGCGGAGAATTCTTCCATCCAGCACCACCAAAACCCGATGGTCTTGAGCATCATCTTTCGCGTCTGGCAGTAATCCCTTTCCAGCAACGACAGGAATCGCCGGGAGTCCACACTCGCGCATAAGCGCTGTTCGACGGATAGCTCTTTCCACATCCCCTTCATCAATTACCCATGAAACCTCCATTGTGACATCAAAGTTACGAAATCAATCAAGGACGGCACTATTTTACTGGTTAAAATATTTTGACTTTGGTAAATTAAAATGAGATGCAGTCGTAGCCCAAATTTCTAAGTTGGCCATTATTGTCAAAACCAAATAGAATCTTGGGCTCACGGTGAAATCTACCCAAGTCAAGATATATCACGATTATAACAAATCTACTTTGTCATGTCAAGCGCATAAGTAAGTTCCACCCGAAGTCTGGGAAATACTCAACATTGGCTCTAATCCAACGAAAGATATCATTGATTATTCTCCCAAAACCGCGTTTAATTGTTCCAGTGCCTTCTGCATTTCCGCTGGTGAGTTTTGATATTCGTAGTAACGATTTAACACTCTCCCGACATGCCTTTCGGTTTCACGTATAGTCGGGACGTCTTTATCAACGCGACCGGGACCCGCGCTGTACGCGCAAAGTGCCAGGACGTAATTTTTATTATATTTATCTATCATACTACTGAGAAATTTCATTCCCGCTTCGATATTCTTCTTGGGGTCGAAGCGTTCATCCAGACCTGGATTAGATGTGGGGTTCAAGGGGTCTTTATACTCCGGTACGCGCAATCCCAGTTCCCTTGCGGTTGCGGGCATCAACTGCATTAAACCGACTGCTCCTGCCTTAGAGACAATATCTGGTTTGAATATGGATTCGATTTCGATGACCGCTAATATTAGCGGTAGTTCTATGTTATACTGTTGAGTGAGTTTCATCACCGGGGTTTCTGAATTTTCTGGGTGGCTTTGGCTGTCATCTTTCAACGTTGGATATAATAATTCCCGAATTTGCCGAACTATTTCCGGTTCTGTGTTTGTACTTGCTGGAGGCGTGTTGTTTGAGGAATTGTCAATAACCGGAAGGTTTGTGGGAGATGTGAGGACGGTTTTACTATCGTAAACCACGTCAGTGGTTTCATCTGTTTTGGCAATAGTGGACTTAATTTCTTTCTTTATGGTTGATTCCACTGGCAAGTTGCCAGGAGTATCAGATGTTGTAGGTGGCAGTTGGGGTATTTTAATCTCATTCTGCGGTGAGTGAATTGTTGGAGATGGTTTTTTCCTGATACCACCGAATTCAAAACCCACTGATATGAGATGTTTATAATCTATTCCAGCGTCATTGAGATAGGCATAATTCACTTGTATGCCGCCATAATTTATGGATGCTCCCGCTGTCCAGCCTAAGGGTGTTTCAGCATTATTCAGATTTCTTATTGCGCCAGACCGTAGATAGATGCCCTTGTAACCGACTTCTGTCCCCAAGCGAATCTTGCGTTTCGTGGTGTTAAAATCGCTATTGATACTTAGATGTCTACTGGGTATCCAGGATGCGCCGACTGAAACTTGCTGGTAAAAGTTTTTGAGGGTTTTGCCCGCAGGGTTGTAAAATTGCGTATCTGCGATATCGGTAATGCGCGCGCCAATAGAAATTGCTTTCATATTCGTTATCATTCCGGCATCGAAGTTAGGTTGCCATGAACTATCCTCCCATGGCACTCTGTTGTATCCGAAATTTGTGCCTATCATCAAGTGATTACCAATAGTCCGCCCGTAAGACAAAGTTATCTGATTATATCCTAGTTCAAATTTGCCGAAGGGATTGGATAATTTGTCAGAGATAAATCTATCTCTGTAGTTTAAATCCAGTACGCTTAACCCAAAAGTTCCCACCTGTTTGATGGGATAAGCGAATGATAACGCGCCTTGAGAGAAGTCATAAATTAAAACGCCTTTGCGTTGTAATCTCGCTAATCCTGCTGGATTCCATAGCGCTGCCGTTGGGTCATCCGCGCAACTGGTAAATGCTCCAGCCATGCCCAACGCGCGAACACCTACTTCAGGCCTATATTCCTTGCCCCAAGCAGATATATTGAATATATTTAGGAGGATAAATATAATGACAAAAAATTGGTGATTTTTGGATTGTCTCATTTGTTTTTCCTCACGCCGATTTAGGAAGAGCAAAATGGCTAAACGGTAAAGGGGGCAAGGATGATTGATGATTGATGATTGTTGATTGAATCTTTTCAATCGACAATCAACAATCGACAATCCAATTGCTATCTTGCCATCTTGCCGTTTTGCCACTCACTCATCTATGTTGGCTGCACATATTTCGCCGGGTCGATAGACTTACCTTTACATCTGACTTCAAAATGCAAATGCGGTCCTGTGGAATATCCTGTATCCCCCGATAGACCAATCACAGTTCCGCTTTTTACCTTTTGCCCACTTCGAACCGTTATTTTAGCAAGATGACCATATCTTGTTGTGTATTTGTCATCATGTTTAATAACGACCAGCCTTCCATATCCACCTAACCAACCAACGAAAATTACCTTTCCCGCTTGAGCGGCATAGATTCTTGTCCCCTCTTTAGCGCGTAGGTCTATTCCATGGTGAAACAATCTCTGTCCACTGACCGGGTGTATACGGTAACCATACCCGGAAGTCACAGTTAGCTTGTCTTTTAGCGGACTCCCAAACACCAGGCGCGGTTCTTTGGCGCCTGGAAGAAACAATTTTTGCCCTGGGAAAATTGTTCCTGATGGTGGTAATTTATTAGCGCCCAGAATATCGCTTTTGGGTATTCCATATCTCTCGGATATGTCCCATACTGTATCGCCGCTTTTTACTCTATACGAAATACCTTTTTGAGGGCTTATCTGTTTGGCGCCAGGGATAAATAACTTGGTGCCAACTTGAACTTCTTTTTTAGGGTTCTCTATTTTATTGGATTGTAAAATTGCTTGTAGTGATGTTTTGTAATGACGCGCTAAATCCCACGCTGTTTCTCCCATGGAAACTTTATGATAGATTCCAGATGATATAGGACGAGTAGAGATTGCATCAGAGTCATACGATAATATTATAGTTAAAATTCCTATCCCTGTCATTAGCAGAAATATAAAACCTCTTGCCAGTGATTGTATCTTCTTCATGATTCATCTCCATATAGCCGCTGATTTTCAGACATCGCCGATTGGGAATAAGTAACCAAACTTTTCTTTTTAAAAGAAAAGTTTGGAAGAAAAGTTCCATCAAAAGAAATAAGAGGAATAAGTAAATCAGCGGCGTCTTTAAGTCAGCGGCTATAAACTCAATTAGTTATAGTTATCGGTATTGTCTTTGTCACTGTTTCAATATTTGTCTTCGTATCTACTCCTGACTCTTGCACAGAAATGACATGGGAAATTACTGTTACAATCAATTGTATTACTTCAACGCGGACTTCTCCTATTATACTGTTACCTGGCGCTGTCCAGGTCACAGAATTTTGGCTAATATTTGAAAGTTCACCATATCCCGTAGTGTTGACCCAGTTGAGCATCAGTTTTGAACCATTTACCGCGCTAACGGTTGCGGTGATTTTCACACTTTCACCTGGAGTAACAGCCGATTTACTAATATTAATTGTTACGGTGGGTTTTTGGGGCGCGGAAGTGGATTCATTTGGACTTGTTTCTGGATTAGCTGGATTATTCAGGCTACTTTCGCCGCATCCTAATGATATGGCGACTATACTGATGCCTATAATAAATATGCTTAATTTGGATTTCCAATTCATATTCATAAAAAAAGCGACGGAGACCAGGATTGATGATTGATGATTGTTAATTGGAAAATCTTTTCAATCATCAATCGACAATCAACAATCAACAATCAATAAGTCTTCCTTTCCCTCCATTATTAGATACCACAGATTTTATGTTCCGAAGGAATCCCGATGGGATTTTCGGAATCCCTTCGGGAGACGCACGCGGATAGGGTTGATTGTCTTATCCGCGTGCGTCTATTCTATCAGTAGTATCATATTGCTATTGAAATATTGCAAGCCAATATGGTACAATAACTACCACATTATTCGACCAAGCAAGTCAAATTACCTTATTTTTTTAAGATAACGAAGTAGAGCAAAGGTAGTTTCAAAAAATTTAACCAAGGTGAGAATAATGACATAATGTTCGAGAATTGACAGGTTCTACATAGTGCTAATTTCCGCATTAGTAGGAATGACAGGAATAATAGCGCTTTTGAAATTGGTGTGAGTAAAGTATGAGCTAAGGTCATGTTGAAAAAGTTATGGATTATTCATGAGGGGACTAATGGAAATCTCAACTGATGGTGCTAAAAAGGCATTGCGTTATCGTTGGTTTATTTTCGGTAGTTTAGCTACAGGATATTTATTTGTATATTTCCATAGACTTTCTCCAGCAATTGTAGCAGTGGAGTTGATGAATTCTTTTCGCACAGGAGGTACCGTGCTGGGGATATTGAGTTCCGCCTATTTTTATCCTTATGCTATAATGCAATTGCCGGCGGGACTTTTGTCCGATTCTCTCGGTCCAAGAAAAATCGTAACTATTTTTCTCGTCGTTGCCTGTATAGGCGCGGTTTTATTCGGGCTTTCACCGAACATCGGAACGGCAATTGTGGCTCGGTTTTTAGTAGGATTTGGAGTTTCGATGATTTTTATCCCTACGATGAAGATTTTGGCTGAATGGTTTCTCCCAAAAGAGTTTTCGTTTATGACAGGGGTATTGATAGCTGTTGGTGGCATAGGCACTCTCGCCGCCGCCACGCCTTTAGCATTGTTGACAAAATGGTTGGGTTGGCGGATGTCTTTCATCATCACCGGAATCATTAGTTTGATATTGGCCCTTTTCGCTGGAATATTTGTGCGAAATCGACCCAAAGATATGGGATTGCCGAGTATATCTCAAATAGACAATACCACAGCAGCAACTCCGTCTATCAACATCCGACTGTGGGATGGAATAAAGCAAGTTCTCACTAACAAGGATTTTTGGCCTTTAGCTATCTGGTTTTTCTGCGATGGCGGCATTTTTTTCACTTTCGGAGGGCTGTGGGGCGCGCCCTATTTGATGCAAGTATATGGTTTGACCAAAGCAGAAGCAGGATATATTTTGAATATGTTGTCAGCAGGGATGATTATAGGAAGTCCTATTTTAAGCCTTCTGTCGGATAAAGTGTTTATGAGCCGTAAAGTTGTTCTGGTAGGAAGCACAATAGTGACTGTGGCTGTGACTGCTGTTCTTACATTTTTTACCGAACATCTCAACCTCCCGCTGTTATATTTCCTCTGCCTTCTGCTTGGCATTTTTACCAGTTCCATTGTGAATATCGCCTTCACAAGCACAAAGGAATTATTCCCCAAGGAGATAGCAGGAACCTCCACTGGAACCGTAAATATCTTCCCATTCGCAGGCGGCGCTGTGTTTCAACCTTTACTTGGGTATATTTTGGAAAAATTTGGTAAAGTGGGAGAGACTTTTACGCCCCAGGCTTATAGCGCCGCTTTTGGTTGTTTGTTTGCCGCTGCGGTTGTTTCTTTGATTGCTATCCTCTTCATGAAAGAGACGATAGATACCAGTGAGTTACGAAGTAACGAGCGCGAAGCCAGACTTTATGGACGGACGCGGACAGTATCGGAAGTAAGGAACTGACACTGTTCCGTTCCGTAGGGAAGGGTGACAAACTATGATTTCCAGTTTAAGCATAAGTTTTGAGAACAAAATTATAATAATACATTCTGTCTACAATGGAGATGAAATTATATCGAACCAGCCGGAAAAAGATAGTGATGGACAAATATGTTATTTAGAAGTGCGAGAAAAAGGGAAAAATTTTGGTCTAAAACATTCTCAACGGATATTTTAGAAGCGGTGACATGCGTCTGCGCTTACAGTCCGATACGAAAGCAGATACTACTTGGATATGGCTTGAAGGTATACTTGGTACAGTCGAAGAGGTAATCAAGGCTACGAAAGAATGTATCCGTCAAGCATCAAGAGGCGGTGGACATTTCATCGGCTCATCCAGCGAAATTGTCCCAGCAACGCCTGTTGAAAATATCCTCGCATTTTATCGAACGGTTCATGAATGTGGAAAATACCCGATTCGGATTTGAAACTCATTTAGGGCAAGGGGGCAAGAAGGCAAGACGGTACAACAGCAAGATGGCAAAGTAGCCGTTTAGCCGTCTTGCCATTATGAAATGACTGAAAAAATGACAAGGAAAGCATTTTTAAAACGCGCTGCCGTTATCGGCCTTGGCCTTGGAATAACCAGCCTGCCCGGAGAATTTAGCAAAGCGCAAACTGCAAGTAAATCACGGGTAACCATAGCAATTAATGAATCCGTCCGCGATAGCAACGGCGCGGTCGTCCAGGCAATAGTCGATAAAATGTTGGAAAATAGCGTGAAAAAGTTAATGGATGCAAATAACGCAGCAGATGCCTGGCGGCGACTGTTTAAACCAACCGATGTTGTGGGGATAAAAATCAATTGTTTAGGCGGTCCGGGCATCTACACCAGTAAAGAGGTTGTCAACGCCATTATCAAAGGTTTGCGTCTTGCAGGCGTCCCAGAGGAAAATATAATCATCTGGGATAGGACTGAGGGAGATTTGAAAAGATGTCGCTACCAAATCAACCGAGATGGCAGCAGCGTCCGATGTTATGGCACTTTGCCAATCATCGGATATGAGGAACAGCCAACACGCATGGGCGAATTTGAAGGTAAATTGTCAAAAATTCTCACCCAAAAAATTACAGCGTTGATTAATGTGCCAATTTTAAAAGACCATAATTTATCAGGATTTACAGGGACAATGAAAAATCATTATGGGTCATTTGAAAATCCTCAAGACTATCACGCCAACACCTGTGACCCGTATATCGCCGATTTGAACTCAATCCCCCTCATCAAAGAAAAAACGCGCCTATTAGTTTACGATGCCATCCGTCCATTGGCAAACGGCGGACCCGTCAACAACGCCGGTTTCCGCTGGAATTACAACGGCTTATTGACCGGTTTCGACCCGGTGGCAGTTGATTATCAGAGTTGGCAGATTATTGAAGTGAGACGGAAAGAATTGGGTTTGCCGACCTTAGAGGAAGCGGGACGCGCGCCGAAATATTTGGATTCGGCAGCCAAACGAGGCGTGGGTACCAATGACCCGGAGAATATTGAAGTGCTTCAGGTCTAATACCGATTCCGGCTTGCAATTTCGTGTTGCATAATTGATGTCAGGTGCCTCCTAAGTACCTGGCATCTGTTTACCACCATAAAGAAGAAGGAACAAACAATGAAAATCACAATGGTTAGCTTATGTATGTTGCTGTTCCCTGTGCTGGTATGGGCAGGGACATTGAGGGATGACTTCAGCGATGGAAATTTTGACGGGTGGACACTCATCAGTTTCGTGGAAGATGGCGGGCAGTGTACTGTCGAAAAAGGCAAACTGGTGATAACACGTTTCAGCGACTGGTCGTGTGGTTGTGTAATCGGTGAGGAGGATTGGAAGGATTATTCCATCGAGTTCGATGCTACACTTCACCAAAAAATCGGAACGTGGTCGCTCATCGCCATGGGATTGCATCTTAAGGGTAACGCGCAGCAATGGCGAAACGCCTGGATGAGCTATGGCTTCCGTCCTGAAGGAATAGGCGCTTATATTGTTGCCTATGACCATCCGAATTTCCTTCAGGATGTCATGAAGCCGATGCCATTTGAGATTGGCAAAACGTGTCATCTCAAGGGTGTGGTGTCGGGTAACAAGTACCAATTATACATTGATAATGAACTTGCGCTTCAGATTCAAGAAAACCGATTCCCTTCAGGCAAAGTTCGTCTGGACGCCAACGGCGCTGTTGTCTCATTTGACAACGTGGCCATTACGGGGGATGAAGTGCCGGATAAATACCTGTCAGTGAAACCGAGGGGTAAATTATCTATTGTTTGGGCAAGGTTGAAAACGCTTTAGAGCCTATCCCGAAAATCCTTAGGGCACTCCAAACTCCCTCACTCCGCTTGTAGACGGTTTACCACACTCATTAATGAAGAACCTTAAAAATAAACTCTCAGATTGGAGGTGATATCCAATGTCAGAAAAAGCCCAAAGCACCCAAACAGGTTTACGAAGTAAACTGGTGCAAAGCACAGTTTCGGAGAACGAATACAACATCCAGTTTGAGCAGGAAGCCGCCGCCTTTGAAGCAGTACGAGAGTAACTGCTCGAAGAGTATGAAGGTAAGTTTGTTGCTGTCTACCGGGGCAAAATTATCGATTTTGATGATGACGAACGTGCGCTTTTTATCCGAGTATTATCTAAATATGGTGTTCAAACGCCTATCTATTTTCAGCAGGTGCTGAAGGAAGGAATTCCTATTGTCGATATTCCTGGAATTGACATTGATTGAACCATGTTGAGCTACCCTTATAACACGCATGAAAAGCCAGCCGCTCCCTACATTGATATATCTATTATTCCTTGGGGACAATCAGGAATATCAACAAAACAGCCTGCGAAATTGGACACCGGAGTTTCCTTAACAGTCCAAAAAGAAAAGAAGAGGAATTTTTCCTTATATTCCTGAAACTTTGGTGACTCAATGGGGACTCCAGAAGCACAGTGAAATTCAAGTGCGCGGCTACAATGGGCGACGTTCAAAGCGCCCTACCTACCTTGTCGATATTCTCATTAGCGAACGTAGCTTTACTGCTGTCAAACCAAACTTTTCTTTTTTGACTGGGTTTATGCAAGCACTCAACTTCATGACAAAAAACGAAATCATAGTAAACTATATTACACCAGCAAGGAGCCATAACGATTACCGCATTAATTTGTGAAAAGCAAAAAAAGAAAAGTTCCATCATAAGAAACACTAAGGAATTTATTTTATTCATAGTGACAGTTTCTCAGCGTCCTAACATCCTGTTAGGACGCGATGTGATGAATCAATTATGCATCCTGCTCAATGGGCCGCGGCAAATTGTGGAAATTCATGGCATGGAAACGTTGAACTTGCTTTAAGTCCAGACTTCCGAAGTCTCGGAGACTTCGGAAGTCAAAATATTAGAAACGCGCCAGCGGCGCGCTATACAACTTGAAGGATGATTTACTGTGACGAAAACACGCGTACTTATCGCGATGAGCGGCGGGGTTGATAGTTCTGTGACGGCGGCATTGTTGTTGAAACAAGGTTATGATGTAATCGGAATCAGCATGCGTCTTGGGGTACATGATACCGTTGAAACAGACACCGACAAGCCAGGTTGTTGTTCCTTAGAAGGTATCAAGGATGCCCGCCGAGTTGCTGCACAATTGGGCATTCCCTTCTATGCAGTCAATTATGAAGGGGATTTTGCGGAATATATAGTGGATTACTTTTGCGCGGAATATTCGATTGGTAGAACGCCAAACCCCTGTATCTTATGTAATCAGGAGTTGAAGTTTGGAAAACTGATGAAGTTAGCATATCAACTAAATGCCGAATATGTCGCGACGGGGCATTATGCGCGGGTAAAACGCGATGGCCAATTGGGTAGATACCTGCTTTTGAAGGGAATCGACCGAAACAAAGACCAATCTTATGCGTTATTTTCCCTGACACAAGAACAGTTGAGCCACGCGTTAATGCCACTTGGCGAATATACCAAGAGCGAAGTACGGAAGATAGCATACGAACTTGGGCTCAAAGTCCACGATAAACCTGAAAGTCAAGAAATATGTTTTATAGCAGACAACGACTACAATCGGTTCCTCACAGAACGCATGCCTGAATCCATAAAGCCCGGTCCAATTCTGGATATGCAGGGAAATATTTTGGGCGAACACCGCGGCATTCAATTTTATACAATCGGGCAGCGCAAGGGATTGAGATTGTCGCTTGGAAAACCTGTTTATGTCGTCAAAATCGACGCTCTCAACAATGCTGTGATTGTGGGGGACAAACATGAACTACTTAAACTGGAATTTCGTGTGGAAAAGTTGAACCTCATCAGTCAGGAACATTTGAGCGAGCCCATCAAAGCGCAGGTGAAAATTCGATATAACGACCCAGGACACGACGCAACTGTTTTCCAAATTTCAGCAGACGAAGCAAAAGTTCAATTTGACGAACCACACGGCGCAGTTACGCCAGGGCAAGCGGCGGTTTTCTACGATAACGACGTAGTCATCGGCGGCGGTTGGATTGCAAAATAATTCTGGAGTGCAGAAGTCTCTGCTTCTACAGTGCATCATGAAACAAGGGATTTTAGAAAGCAAGGAATTGATACAAAGATTACAAGAATCCATAGGGCAGTTGCGCCGCTTTTGTGAGCCTGAGTTCATCGTCCTGTTTGGTTCCTATGCTTATGGTCAGCCCCACAAAGGAAGCGATGTTGATGTGTTGCTGGTTCTGTCCGACGATATGGACGGGATGACGAAACAGGAAGCCAGCGCAACTTTGAGTCGGCACTTTGGTTCAGGATTAGAGGTGCATCCATGCACCTTGTCGCAATGGCGGGAAGCATTGCTGAAGCGCAATTGGTTTGTCGCCGATATCACAAATCGGGGCATTCCGTTGTTCAGCAACCGTGACTGGGCGAAAGTGCTTATGGAGGTGGAATCACTGATGAATCAAAGCGAAAACTTGTATCCACAAGAGTGGCTGCAATGGGCGGAAGATGATTGGAGGACTGTGACAATGGTTTTGGATGGTGGCATGGTGTTCGTCGCCGCCTACCATTTGCAGCAAGCCGTCGAGAAATGGCTCAAGGCATTTTGGTTGCATCATGGTTGGCAATTAGAGCGGATACATGATTTAGACCAATTGTTAGACGAAGCGGTGTTGCATGAGCCAGGCCTTAAACGATTTCGAGCAATGTGCAGTCGGGTTAAATACTTCATCGCTGCTCGCTACCCCGGCCTGCCCAATCCGCCAACGGAAGAGGAACTAAGGGAGCAGTGGCTATCACAGGCAGAAGAATTACGGGCATTTGTGCGCAATGAGATTAACAGTGGGCTTCAGCCTAATGCTACTAAGTTTTCAGTTTCTGAGTAAGAAAAACACCGATCTAAAGATGAAGCCTCAAAGCACGGTGCTGGTTTAATCAGAGGACAACCCCCTGGCCCCCTTTCTAAGGGGGAATAACCAACACCGTAGCTTCAGCCGTCGGGTTGAGTAGGCGAAGCCGTATCGAAACCTTTTGTCTTTAGACCGGTGGAAATGCAATTCTTAGTAGCATTAGACTTCAGAATTGTCATTCTGAACGAAGTGAAGGATCTAAGCCTGTGAATTGATTCACAGGCTCTTGAAATCCCCCGCAAAGGGTAAAAGGGTTAAAGGGCAAAGGGTTAAACTACTAAGTCCTCGCAGCACGAAAACCGATGCATACACACGCACACGCACGGAGTCAGTGGAGGACAAATTTGTGCCCCCTGAATCCCATGTCCACGTAATCTGCTTTGAGCCGCCTGAAGTAATTATGCCCACATCGCCAGTGAGATACTTGTTCACGGTATTGGATACCGCGTTCTGGCTGCCGTTGTTCCCAGTGAACCTATCTTCGCTATCGTCGTCCGTAGCGGTGTGGTTATCCGTATCCTGCCAGCCGGTGTAATCTGTATCCGTATTCAGCCGATATTTCACAAATACCCAGATTGGCTGGTTTGCGTTGATGGCAGGCTGTGTTCTGGTCAGAGTATAGTTGATGGTGCATGTTTCCGCTGACGGGTTCACGTTGGAGATGGAGACGTTGGTCCCGCTCACATCACGGGCATAAGCCACTCCAACGACCATCATTACCATAGCTAACATTAACAATACTTTCTTAAGTAGCGCACACATTTTTTCTCTCCTTTAGAACGAGCAAGCTGCACGTTCTCTGTTTTGCGTAAAAATCAAATCATTCGTTCACGATAAATTATAAATAATCATTCCCCTTCCCCTGTCAAGCAGTAATGTCCGGTTAGAAAATTGCAATAATTGCAGTTTGTTTTTTCCATCTTCCTCTTCGTTTAGTTGTAAAGATTAGTAGTAGCATCCATTTAGTTAGCGTAATAGAAATAGCAGATCGGATAGC
>Ga0194125_10005775_pt1 | contig 18650 bp, 16 predicted proteins | sample TA2KigC250mmetaG_FD_148626 | JGI IMG/M metagenome (GOLD analysis project Ga0194125, IMG submission 148626) | Freshwater microbial communities from Lake Tanganyika, Tanzania - TA2015034 Kigoma Deep Cast 250m | ecosystem: Environmental > Aquatic > Freshwater > Lake | place: Tanzania: Lake...
TCAACCTGCGCGCATTGTCCGATCATCCAATTATCTTGCGGATCAACAACCAAAATACCCTCCTGCGGGACTCTATCTTCGCGCAGACCACCCGGCAGCGCGTCAAGTCCGGCACGATTCCAGCCTTCCTCGACAAACATAACTTTGCCGCGGTCGATGAAATCTTCAAATCGGGCGCGGTTTTGCGTCCAGGTTTGATGGAAGGCATCGGATTGGTCGCAGCCAACAAGCCATACGGCATCGAAATCGGATAGGTCGGCATTGGCTAAATGTTGGGCTTGGTTGAAATTTGTCCAGCGAAGTCCCTGCTCATTGCGAGCCAGCCGTTGAAAGACCGCTTGGTCAACTAAACCGAAGTAATTCTGGTCTTGAAACAGCGCAAAATTACCTTCGATGGGGTCGCGTCGAGGTCCTTGATTGTTATCTTCGGGTTCGTCGAATTTAATTTCAAAGTTAACAGCGGCATTGCCGCGGTTGGCGAGCGTCAGTGTCCGCGTCAAGGTATCGCCTTCATCGAGCGCTTCGATGAAGCCAACTGGATCAGCGATTACAGACGCCGGGGTTGTGTCGGCAAAGCCAAACATTGCCGCCAGCAACATTGCAAGGCTGAAAAAAAATCTGCTCTGCATTTTTAACTCCGTCGGTAGTATTTATGGTGGAAGGACGAATTGAGGGAGAGGGATTTAAATCGAGCCGGCAGCGCAAACTCCTCTAATATTTCAATATAATTAATTTATGCGTGTTTCGCAAGACCATAATCAGTCGATGAGGAAATATCAGCCGACGATGGTGGATGGTAAAAGTAGATCCGCTGCCGACCCGCCGTGGTCGGCAGCTGATCTATCGGAAGGACAATGTTCTGCCGTCAACTACGGCGGGTCAACGGCGGGAAAAATTACATTTTCAGAGAGTCTGAGACGCCCTCGTCCGCCGTTGTAGAGCACATATTGTCGGCGCACGGGGGCGTGCGCCTTGCCAGTTAAGGTATTTTCACGAATTATTCAGTGAACCCTAATTGTGCCGGATGATTTGGCCTGTAACCATATAAACTACATCCTCAGCGATGTTCGTCGCCTGGTCGGCGGCGCGCTCAAGATAGCGCGAGACTGAGAGCAGATTTATACACCGGTCGATATTTTGCGGCAGTTCAGCCAGGTTGTCTTCAAATATCTTAAACATATCTTGATGCAGGCGGTCGATTTCATCGTCGCGCCCCAGGATATCGCGCGCCAGATTCTCGTTGCAATTGACCAACGCGTCGATGCTGTCCTTGAGCATTGCCTGAACTTTTTCGGACATAATGTTAAGTTTATCGGGCAGTATGACTCGGGGCGTCGAAGCGAGGCTTTGCGCCCGCTCGGCGATGTTGACCGCCAGGTCAGCGATGCGTTCCAGGTCATTGTTGATTTTAATGACGCCGATGACGAAACGCAGGTCGATGGCTACCGGCTGGTAAAGAGCGAGGATCTTCAGGCAGTCTTCTTCGATTTCGACCTCGAATAGGTCGATTGCCCGGTCGTCGTTTATGACCTGCGCAGCCAGTTCAGTGTCGCTTTTGTTTAAGGCTTTAACAGCTTGGGCGAGCGCGGCTTCGACCCGGCCTCCCATAAGCAAGATTTTATTCTTCAGATGAGCGATTTCACGCTGCAGATGGACTTCCATTTATGCTCCAAATGTAGTTTTAACCGAATCGACCGGTAATATAGGCTTCGGTTTGTTGCTGCGAAGGTTTAGTGAATAATTTTGCGGTTTCGCCAAACTCAATTAAGCGGCCTAAATAGAAGAAGCCGGTGAAGTCGCTGACACGCGCTGCCTGCTGCAAGTTGTGGGTTACGATGACGATGGTATAATCTGTTTTAAGTTGGAAGATAAGTTCTTCGATGCGTCCGGTGGCAATCGGGTCTAAGGCGCTGGCGGGTTCGTCCATCAAGAGGATTTCCGGCTTGACAGCCAGGGCGCGCGCAATGCAAAGCCTTTGTTGCTGGCCGCCGGACAGCGAATAAGCGCTCTTATGCAGGTCGTCTTTGACTTCCTCCCACAGCGCGGCTTGCTTGAGGCTGTTCTCGACAATTTCATCTAACTCGACGCGGCGATGCGTCCCATACAGGCGCGGTCCGAAGGCTACATTCTCGTAAATAGTCTTCGGAAAAGGATTGGAACGTTGAAAAATCATACCGACTTTTTTCCGCAATCTGACGACATCCACCGCACGGTCGTTGATATCTTGTCCATCCAACAGGATTTGACCTTCACTGCGAGTATTTTCAATCAAATCGTTCATTCGGTTGAGAGCGCGTAAGAAGGTTGTTTTGCCGCAGCCGGACGGTCCTATGAGCGCGGTTACGCGGCGCGCTCTCACTTCTAAGGCGATTTTATCCAGGGCTTGTTTGGCGCCGTAGAAAACGCTCAAATCGTGTGTAATTATGCGAATCGAGGATTCGTTCATTCAAACTTTCTTTTTCTAATATGCTGGCGGATGAGCATCGCTGAAAAATTTAATAAAAAAGTCATCGATAATAAAACGAGCGTGGTGGCGTATTGAATGCCTAAGGTGGCTTCGACATCGGGCGATTGGGTAGCCATAATATAGAGGTGATAGCCGAGGTGCATAAATTGGTCGGACAGGGAACCGGGCAGACGGGGCAGAAAGTAGGCTGCGCCGGTGAAAAGAATCGGCGCGACTTCGCCGGCGCCGCGGCTGACCGCTAAAATCGCCCCGGTCATAATCCCGTTCAGCGAGCTGGGGAGGATGACCCGCCAGAGCGTTTGCCAGCGCGTGGCGCCCAGCGCCAGACTCGCTTCGCTTAACTCTTTAGGCACAGCGCGAATCGACTCCTCGACGCTGACGATGACCACCGGCAGCGTCAACAGCGCCATCGTAACACTCGCCCACAGCAGATTCGGCTGCCCCCATTTTAAAACCGCGCCGCCAGTGAACAGGTCGTCCAGCCCGCGGCCGACGAACTGGATGAAAAAGCCCAGCCCGAATAGTCCAAACACTATCGAAGGCACGCCGGCCAGGGTATTGACCGCAAAGCGAATCATTCTCGACCATAGCGAATTCTGCCGGGCGTATTGGGTTAAATAGACGGCCGTAATCGTCCCGACGGGAACACCAAGTATCGACATAATCATCACCATCAAGAAGGTTCCGACAATGGCGGGAAAGATGCCGCCGCCGGTCATCCCCTGCGCCGGCGCGCCAGTGAGAAAATCCCAACTGAACGTGCTGGCGCCGTTCTTAAGAATTATCGCCATTATCAAGACTATCGCAGCGAGAATACTGGCAATCGACAGTCCGCTGAACCAGACAATCATACGACCGAAGAGTTTGCTTTGCCGCATCAGCCGCCTCCGAAGCGCCGGCGCAGCCTCTGGCGCACATAAAATTCTGCCGCACCGTTGATTGTGAAAGTAACGATGAATAGTATCACGCCGATGAAGAACAGGACGCTGTAATGAATGTCGCCAAAGACGACCTCGGCCATTTCCGCGCCGATGGTCGCTGACATTGTGCGCACCGGTTCGACTGGATTCAGCGATAGCAGCGCGGCATTGCCGGTTGCCATCAGCACGATCATCGTTTCACCGAAGGCTCGCCCAAAGCCCAGCAGCAGGGATGCCAGCACGCCGGGCGTCGCCGCCGGCAGCGCTACGAATACAGCCGTTTGCCACTTAGACGCGCCTAAAGCCAGGCTCGCTTCGCTTAGACTCTTCGGCACCGCGTTCAAGGCGTCTTCAGTAATTGTAAAGATTATTGGGATCACAGCCAGCGACAAGGCGAGTCCGCCGGTCAAAGCGTTCAACCGAAATTGCAAACCCAGCAAGGTTTGCAAGACCGACGCCAATATAGTTAAGGCAAAAAAACCGATGACGACCGAGGGAAATCCCGCCAACAATTCGACCGCCGGCTTCAGCCAGCCCTTCAGCGCTTTAGGCGCGAAGGCTGTGACGAATAACGCAGATAGAATTCCCAACGGTCCGGCAAATAACAAGGCAATTAAAGTAACCTTGAAACTGCCTATAATCAAAGGCGCTAAGCCATACTTAGGCCGGTCGGAAACCGGCTGCCATTGCGAGCCGAAAGTCCCGCTAACTCCATCCCCAGTCATCACTTCGGCAGAATAAATCCCCTGACCGGCTGTAGAAGAAGTACCAAGGGAGAGCGCGTCATCCTCGATTTCGCCGTAGGTCTCGCTCGCTTGATAGATACTGGAGTCGAGCGCGGCGAATTCAGACGGATGAAACAACGGCGCCGCTTCGCGAAATACGAAGAGGAGTATCAACAATATCGCTGCCAGCGACAGAAAGGCGACCAGTCGGATAATTGTTTCGCCCGTCCATTCGACGACCCGGAATCTATGATGGGTTATGTCTTCAGAGGGAGACAATATGTCATCTTATTGGGAAATAGCCGGTTTCAGCGACTAATTTCTGTCCATCCGGGCTGAGAATCCAGTCGATATACTCTTTCAGAGCGCCGGTGGGTTTACTGCGCAGATACATATACAGAAAGCGTGAAATTGGATACAGTCCCTTTTTAATATTCTCCTCCGTCGGTTCATAAGCCGGCGCGCCGGTTTTAGCCGCTACAGCGCAATATTTGATGCCCTTGGCATAAGCCGCGCCGCCGAAGCCGATGCCGTTAGGGTCTTTGGCGACCGCGTTCACGACCGCAGCCGTGCCGGGCAAAGACTGCAAAGCCGGGGCAAAGTCGGCGCTTTGCAGAACATTATCTTTGAAATAGACATAAGTCCCAGAGCTGTTCTCGCGGCCGTAAAGGATGATTTTGGCGTCATTGCCGCCGACATCCTTCCAATTTGTTATCAAGCCTGTGTAAATCGCCTTGATTTGGTCGAGTGTGAGGCTGGTGACCGGATTGTCGGAATGGAGATAGACCGATAGCCCGTCGCGGGCAGTTTTAACTTCGACGCCGAGGCTGTTGTAGCGCTGCTTTAATTTTTCGCGCTCACCCGGTTTCATCGGACGCGAAGCGTTGGCGATATCAGTCGTCCCGTTGATTAAAGCCGAAATACCGACTCCCGACCCGCCGCCCGTCACCTGGACAGTAATATCCGGATGCGATGTCATATAAACTTCCGCCCAGCGCTGGGCTAAAATGACCATCGTATCCGAGCCTTTAACAGTTATGATGGCTTTGTCTTTGGATCCGGCGACGACCGGTAGCAGAAGCATCGCCAATATAAGAAATTTCTTCATTGATTTATTTCCTAGGTTGTTGAGTAAATTGCAAAAGTGACGATTAATATCGAAAATTCAGACCATGGCAAGGCGGACGAGGGCGTCCGCCTTGCCATCAGTTAATAAATCCAACACTTTTGCAATTACCTATGTTGTTTAGAATTAGAATTTGTATTGCATTCGGACGGTCAGGATATTGTCCTTCACATCCTCTTTAAACTTCGCCAGACTGCCCGATGCCGCCGAATTTAGTTTTTCGTTGGTGGTCATATCGTAATAAAACACTAATTTAGTGTTGCTATCGATATAATGCACCCAGCCCAGCCCAAGTGTGCTGTAGGCGATATCGGTGCCGGTCAGTTGTGCGCCGGGCTTGCCAATATCGTTGCCGGCAACACCGGTATTGGGGTCGAAGATGTCATACTTCAAGACAAACTGGTCGAACAGCCCGATATTTTGGACATAGTTCAAATAATAACCTGCAAATTCGCGCTGGTAAAGCCCAAGCGCCGGGTCGATCCCCGAGGTTGGATTGTAAAAAGTATTGGATCCGCTGAGGGAAGGCTGTTTGCCGGTTATAAACTCGCCGCGCACAGACATCCCGCCGAGCGGCAGGACATCCACATAGTATTGCGCATCGAAACCAAGGTAAGCGCGGTCGAAGTATTTGTATTTATTACTCGCCGCTGAGTCAACCTGCCAGTCTTTTAGGCTACCGTCAAGCGTGTAGAGATACTTTTCTTGATTTCGAACCTTACCGGAATAAACCGAGAGCCCGGCGTCGAGTTCCATATTTTGTCCGAGCATAGGCAGAACAACGCCGATGCGTCCGATTACATCTTTGTAGTTATCGTTCTCGTTAGCCGCGCTGTTGGCGCAGGGCAGCCCGGCGCCGTTGAACAAGCCGATTTTGCCTCGCAGAAAAGCCAGACCGCCCTTCTCTGGCGCATATTCGATTTTCATACCGACATCTCTTTCGCCAGGGAAGAGAATCTGATACATCCGCGAGCGTTCGGGACTCTCGCGCATACTGGACGAATACGAGATTTCGAAACCGAACGGCCGGTCGAAAGCGCCCATCCAGAGCGACCAGTCCTTCGACCACGGTTCGGTGATGCTCAGATAAGCGTCTTTTATCCCCACGCCGCTGTTAGTTACATCGAACTGCAGCACATATTGCGACCAGCCGGCGATATAGTTGACCTTCAAACGACCGCGTCTGATTGCGAACCGTTGATGCACATTGCTCGGGAAATTGCCGCCGGAATAATTGGCGGCGCCGTCGCTCCCGGCAATCTGAAACTGTGCCTGAATATAACCCGACACTTTGATTTTACTAAGGGAATTCAAAGTGGAAAGTATTTCGAGTTGCGTCTCGCTCATCCCATCCACCTTGCCTTTAAGATTTTCTATATCCTCCGACTGGCTCTTCTCCGCCAACACCGGTATAGATATGCTAATTACTGCCAGGGCGGCAAAAAGCGCGCCCAATTGTAACAATGATTTCATTTTTTCTCCTTTTTTATTTGTTACTTGCGAGCAATTAACAAGCAGTGGGTTAAGCGAATATGAGCGAAGCGTTAGTTTTCGGTTAGGATGAAAAATTCACAACGGATGCAACGGATATAACAGATATTTCCTTTCAACATCTGTTTAATCCGTTTAATCCGTTTTGAATTATAACTGTTCTAAATTCCAAATTCCAAATTAATTAGACCGGCAGATGCATTCCAAAAGCGCTGCCTGCGCCAGAGACGCTGGCTACGCTGACCCGGCCTTTATGCGCGAGCGTGATATGTTTGACGATCGCCAGTCCGAGTCCGGTGCCGCCTTCAGAACGGCTGCGGCTGGCATCCACACGGTAAAATCGTTCGAACAAGCGCGGCAGATGCTGCGCCTCTATACCGCAGCCGTGGTCTTCGACTAATATGGATGCCTCCTGATTGTCCTGCTTGAGGTTGATTTTTATTTGGGCGCCGGGCGGGCTGTTCTTCACAGCATTATCCAACAGATTAGCGATGGCTTGTTCGAGCAGTTGAGGATTGCCGCGCTGTATAAAAGCCTCGCCTGTCAATGTTACTTGAATATTCTTCGCGGCTGATTTTTCAACACAAATATTCATCGCATTTTGGGCGACAACATTGAGTGAAACCGGTTCCATTGTCAATTTGGCGTTAATATCGCGCTGTTCGAGCCGGGCTAAACTCAGCAAATCTTCGATGAGCATTGCCATCCGCTCGCTGTTGCGTCGGATTATTTCTAAAAAGCGCTCAGCAGCGTCAGGCTCGCTTTTGACCGCCTCGCTTATTGTTTCAGCCGCGCCTTTAATAGAGGTTATCGGTGTGCGCAGTTCGTGGGAGACATTGGCGATGAAATCGCGGCGCACGGTTTCGAGGTTATGAAGACGGGTTACATCGGCGAGGACTACTAACGCGCCGCTATGCTGCCCGGCGCTGTTCAATAGACGCGTTCCGCTCAAATTTAAGATTTTTCCCTCCCATTCGATTTCATAAGTTCCAAAATCAACGCCGTCTGCCGATGGGGAAAAGCGATTAAAGAAATTCACAATTTGCGGTTGACGAACGACCTCCGGCAGCGGACGGCCTATAGCCGTTGCCGCGACTAAACCCAACATCCTTTCGGCGGCGCGATTGACGAGCAGCAATCGATTAGCATTATCGACCGCCAAGAGACCTTCGTTCATACTTGACAGCACAGTATCGAGTTCGTTGCGGCGCCGCGTTACTTCGTCGATTTTAGCATTCAACTGCGCTGCCGTTCGGTTGAGCGTTTTTGCCAGCCCGTCTAATTCGCGAATAGTCGGCGCAGGCACCCGGGCCTTGAAATTACCGGCGCCGAATTCCGCCGCTGCCGTCTGCATTTGCAATACAGGTCGGGTCACTTGGCGCGCTATTAGATAACTCGTTAGTCCAGCGCCGGCGAAAATAAATGCCCAACTTAGCGCAATACGCCAATATAGTTTTTTAAGAGCGGCGTTGATAGCGGTCAGCGGCAGCGCGGCGCGGATGACAAATATCCGTTCAGCCGCGTCTTTCGGCAGCAACGCCAAATACATCATATCCTGCTTCAAAGTCGGACTGGAGCGCACCGCCAAGCCCTTGCCGCCGCGCATAGCGGACAATACTTCAGGACGGTTGCGATGATTCTCCATTTGGCTGGCGTCCTGCCGGCTGTCGCTCAAAACCGTGCCGTCCTCAGCGATGAAAGTAAAACGGATGCCGGTTCGGCTGTCCAAGTCGTGCGCCAGCGAATCGAGTTTGGAGCGGTCTTCATACCAATTTTGGCTTAGTGACGCAGCTAAGTCTGCCCAATCGGTCAGCCGGTTTTCCATCAGTTGCACATAGAAACGGCGCGCCGACCAGTCGGCAAACCACACTATAGCCAGCGTCGCAGCGAATATTAGAACGAGGACCGGATAGAAGATAAATGAAAACAGGGGCTTTCGCGCCATAGTTAATCCTTCAGTCGGTAGCCGACGCTGCGGATAGTTTCTATTAAATCGCCATAGCGGTCGAGTTTTTTACGCAGCGCAACGATGTGGACATCGACCGAGCGGTCGGTTGCGGCGTAGTCTGCGCCGTGAACAGCGTCGATTATCTGCGAGCGGGTGAAAATTTTGCCCCGTCGTTTGGCGAGTAATTCGAGAATCTTAAATTCGGAGACTGTTAATTCGACTTTTACGCCATCTGCTATCACCTCAAATCGCTCCGGGATTATCTCCACACCCTCAATTTGCAGACTGGACGCCTCGGCGCTGGCAGCCTGATAACGGCGCAGGACGACGCGGATACGCGCTAGCAACACCCGCACACTGAAAGGCTTGACGATATAATCCGCCGCGCCGAGTTCGAGTCCGGCTACGATATCGGCTTCTTCACCCTTGGCGGTCAACATTATGATGGGGATGACTTGTGTGCGCGGATTTACCTGCAGACGCCGGGTTACATCTAATCCATTTATTCTCGGCAGCATCAGGTCGAGCAATATCAAATCGGGCGGTTCGCTTTCGACAGCGCTCAAGGCTTGTTCGCCATTTTGAACCGTAGTGAGGCAATAGCCTTCGCGGATTAGATTATAACGCAAGAGTTCCAGAATATCTGGGTCGTCATCAACGGCTAAGATACGGGCTGGCAAATTGGAGCGCATATTTTGAGTTTGAATTTGAAAACTTTATATCAGATGGCGAGCGGTAGATATTCTCTTACCGAAGTGAATAGTCATAAGTCCCCATTTTCCCATAATAAGATGCTTCCTTCTGCTTGTGTGGGGGGCTTAATGCTAGATAGAGTAGTCCAACGTCCATCGCCGAATGAGGCTCTATGTTATTGGGTGTTTTTATCACAATACCGGCAGATATTTCTGAATTTCGTAATCGGTTACCTGCATTCGGTATTCGTCCCATTCGATCAACTTGTTTTCGATAAACTTTTCGAAGACATGCACGCCGAGGGCGTTTTTGACCAATTCACTATTTTCAGTTAATTTGACGGCTTCATAAAGGCTGCCCGGCAGGGTGCGGATGCCGAGTTCATTCCGTTCGCGCTCCGATAAATGGTATATGTCTTCTTCGACCGGTTCGGGGGGGGCAAGTCCTTCCTCAATTCCTTTAAGACCTGCCGATAGCATCACCGAAAAGGCTAAATAGGGATTAGCGGCCGGATCCGGCGAGCGCAGTTCGAGACGGGTGGATTTTTCCTTGCCGACTCTGATGCGCGGCACACGGATGAGCGCCGAACGGTTCATCTGTCCCCAGCAGATATAGGCCGGCGCTTCATAGCCCGGCACTAAACGTTTGTAAGAATTGACGGTTTGGTTCAACACAGCCGTCATTTCCGGCACATACTTGAGCAGGCCGGCGAGGTAACAGCGAGCGGTTGCCGACAGATTATACTTACCCTGTGGGTCGAAAAATGCGTTGCGTTCGCTTTTGAACAGCGATTGATGGGTGTGCATACCGGAGCCGTTGACACCGAAGATCGGCTTGGGCATAAAGGTAGCATGAAAACCGGCAGCGCGGGCGACTTCCTTTACGATGAAGCGGTAGGTCAGGCAGCGCTCGGCCATCTGCAGAGCCTCGCAGAAGCGCAAGTCGAGTTCGTGCTGCGAAGGCGCAACTTCGTGATGCGAGTATTCGACCGGGATACCCATCGCTTCGAGGGCAAAGATTGTTTTTTTGCGCAACACCGTGCCGGTTTCGTTGATGGAGGCGTCGAAATAGCCGCTATGGTCGAGGATTTCGGGATATTTATCGTCTTTGAAACAGAAATACTCAAGTTCCGGCCCGACGAACATCGAGAAGCCCATATCAGCGGCTTTCTGCAGGTTGCGGCGCAGGACATAACGCGGGTCGCCGGGATAAGGCTGGTGGTCAGGGGTTTTGAGGTCGCAGAACATTCGCGCCGCCGAGTAGCCGCCGTTTTCCGGGAATACAGCGAAGGTCGCCGGGTCGGGGTGCGCCATCAGGTCTGATTCGTGGATGCGCGCAAAACCTTCGATGGACGAACCGTCGAATCCCATCCCCTGCTCGAAAGCCTCTTCGAGTTCGCGCGCCGGAATGGCGAAGCCTTTGATTTGGCCGTTAATATCGGCAAACCAGAGGCGGATGATTTGGATGCCGCGGTCATATGCTTCGCGCAGGACCGCTTCGTGGTCAAGAAGCATTTTTTAACCTATTAGCGAATAGATTGGGCAATGCGGACAGTATTACAATCTGAACAATAAAGGTGGCGCTTAAAGAACCGCATTATCTAAAAAAATAAGCATTGGCGAAGACCGCCTATTTAAGCAGGTTATACGAATGCCGATAAAAATCTTTGGCAGAGATTGAAACATTTATTATAATACTATAGATTAACAAATCAAAATAGTGTCATTAATCCCGTAAAATTTTATCAGACTGGAAATGAGTCCCGCAGACCGAGAGACCGTCCGTATCGTCGCCGAGTGTTATGGCGCGAAGAACATCCGCCTGTTCGGCTCAACCGCCCGCGGCGAAGACCGCCCCGACAGCGATATCGATATACTTATCGACATTGAAAAAGAGCGGACTCTGCTCGATTTCATCGCTATTCAACAAAACCTTGAAAATTTATTAGACCGTAAAGTGGATGTGTTAACTGAACGGTCTATTAGTAAATATTTTCGAGAAGAGGTTCTTGCCGAGGCGAAACCGTTGTGAAAAGCGAAAAAGCATATCTACAAAGCATTCTTGAGGCGATCTTAAAAATTGAGCAATATACTGCCGGCGGATACGAGATATTTATGGAAAACTCACATTGGCAATATAGGGTAATTTTACGTCTTACCAATATCGGTGAGGCTGTTAAACATTTATCAAAGCCTACGCTCAATCGGCATCCCGAAATCCCTTGGAAAACATAACAGGTTTGCGTGATAGGCTTGCCCTATAGATCTATGGAAGTCGATTACGATATTGTATGGGGAGTATCTCAAACCGACCTTCCACCGTTAAAAACCGCAGTGGAAGATATTCTAACTTAGTTCTAACTTCAAATAAAAATACACTATGCATAAAATTCTAACCGGCAATCAAGCCGCAGCCTGGGGCGCTATGTGTGCGCAAGCGCAGGTTGTAAGCGCTTATCCCATCACACCGCAGACGACTATCATCGAAGAGTTAGCCGACCTCGTCGATAAAGGAATGCTTAAAGCCGAGTTCATCAAGGTCGAGTCGGAGCATTCGGCGATGGCCGGCTGCATCGGGGCGCAAGCCGCTGGCGCCCGCACTTTCACAGCTACATCCGCGCAGGGTCTCGCGCTGATGCACGAGTTGCTGCATTGGGCAGCGCTCGGCCGGCTGCCCATCGTAATGGCTGATGTCAACCGCGCGATGGCGCCCGGCTGGTCGATTTGGACCGACCAGAACGACAGCCTGGCGCAGCGCGATACCGGCTGGCTGCAATTCTATTGCGAATCGAATCAGGAGGTCCTCGACACCACTATTCAAGCGTATCGCATCGCCGAGCAGGTGGATCTGCCGGTAATGCTCATCCTCGACGCCTTCCTGCTCTCGCATACATCCGAAGCGGTCGATGTGCCAGGCCAAGAAGCCACAGCGCGCTACTTGCCGCCATATAAACCATCAATCTACCTAAACACCAAAGAACCGCACGCCTTCGGCGGCATTGTCCCGCAAGATATCTATATGGAATTCCGCTATAAGATGCAGGTGGCGATGGACGAGGCGCTGGAAATCTGCCAAAAAGCGGACGAAGAATATGGAGCAATGTTTGGAAGGAAGTATGGCTTGGTTGATGTCTATCCAAATGATGATGATGATGATGATGATGATGATAAACCTAAAGCCCAAAGCCAAAAGCCCAAAGCCGAATTTGATGTTATGTTAGTAACATCCGGGACGGTTACATCGACAGCACGGTATGCCATCGACAGAATGCGCGAACAAGGTCTTAAGGTCGGGCTGTTGAAGACGCGGCTGCTGCGCCCGTTCCCAACGCAACTCTTATGCGAGGCAGTGGACGGCGTGCCGAAGTTAGCCGTCATCGACCGCAATATCTGCGTCGGAATGGGCGGCATCTGGGCGCAGGAAATCAAAGCCGCGTTGTATCACCAGCCGTATAAACAGCGTCCATTGGTCCTTGAATACATCGCCGGACTAGGTGGCCGAGACATCACCCCGGAAATCGTCGAGCAGATTGCATTGGACGCCCATAAGCGCGATAAAGCAATGGATACACCGAAGTGGGTTGGACTGAAGGAGTGAAGAGCGCAGAGTGTCTAATAAAGATCGCTAAATGTGCTAAAATTAACTATACTTTGCATCGGAGGCGCTCACATTTTCACAATCGTATGCTGCCACTGCGCAGGCAGGGGAAAAGCATCTCATCTGTCAAGCTGGATATGACACTCTTCAATTCCTTCAAAGTGATTCAATTTTATTCAGGCGCAACTGTTTATATCGCTATGTAAATCGCACAGAATTCATCGTCTTCTAAATTTCAATCTTGAACCGTATTTCTTCGATGCCGATTATCTGCCCGAGCCGCACCCGGCGACCTTCGCGGGGTATGTGGTGAGGAATGGGGTGAGGATATAGGTAGGCCGGCTTCTTGAATACTTTATTAAGTAGAATATTTGAATACTTTCTGAAGCGTCATTGCGAACGAAGTGAAGCAATCTTAGTATTCAAAATATGATATTCTCAAGAGATTGCTTCGCTGCGCTCGCAAAGACGCGATTTACTTAACAAAGTAGTGTTAAAGCCGAGATTTATTAAATAATGAAATCTCAATATAAAAACTTAACGACTAATCAAATCGTGAAAAAATGGCTGCTTAAAGCCCGATACGATTTGGATACCGCATCAGCGATGCTGTCAACAGGACGCTATTTCTATGTGATGTTCTGCTGCCAGCAAGCCTTGAGAAGTGCTTTAAAGCGATGTATTCTCAAAAGCATAACGAACTTCCGCCGCGCATTCACACTTTAAGCACCTTGGCTGAACATTGTGGAGTTCAATTAGACGAATAACAGGATACATTAGCCAGGCTTCTAACCAAATTCTATATCGATTCCCGGTATCCCGAATTTCTGACCCGGAAATTGGCGAGAATAACCAAATCCAAGGCGCAGAAAACCTTGGAGTCAACGCAGGAGTTTTATCGATGGCTGCTGACATTTCTAAAATAATTAGTCGCGTTCAGCAGGTCGTTCAAATGCTGTCTCAGAATGCCGATGTGGCGTGTGCCTACTTGTTCGGCTCGCAAATCGACGGCAAGGCGGACAAGTGGAGCGATGTCGATGTGGCGGTCTTCATCCGCAAGTTTGACCGTTTATCCTTGAATCGAGAGTTCAAACTCGCGCGAGCAGTTCATAAGACCTTCGGTTATGATATTGAGTTGCACTTCTTCGACGCCGATTACCTGCCCGAGCCGCACCCGGCGACCTTCGCGGGGTATGTGGTGAGGAATGGGATGAGGATATAGGTAGCCCGGCTTCTTGAAGCCGGGGGAATAAATAAAACCAGTTTAAACTGAATTTAAAAGGAGAATAAAAATTAAGCAAAGAACATTTGACTATATCAGCATTGATTTAAACATCAATGCTTGGTCGGCGAGAATCAATTCAGTACTTGATTCTTATTTATCAGGACATCCTACTGAAGCAGATTTTCGCCATAAAATAGAACCTTTGCTCGACAATTTCTGCACTGAAGTAGGTATCACACCGCTTGAGCATGCAGAATTCTCGTTAGCAAAAGGACGAGCCGATGCTGTATTCACAAGGTTAATAATAGAATACGAGCGACCGGGAGTCCTGTCAAAATCCATAAACAAAGCAACACAACATGCGATAGATCAAGTAAAATCTTATATCATAGGACTCGGGGACAGGAGTCAGTATTCGACAAATCGCGTCGCTGGTGTTGCCTTTGATGGTTATTTCTTAATTTTTATACGCTTTTTGAATGGTCGATGGTATGAAGAAGCACCCATAGCGGTTAATATAAATGCACTGAAAAAATTATTATACTGGCTTACAAGTATATCGACCGGTAAAGCTCTCACTGCTGAGAATCTTTATAAAGATTTTGCACTGGAGAAATTAACTACTCAAAGTATTCTTCGATTAATGTTTGAAAATGTAAAAAATTTAACTTTTGATAAAGAAGGAATTGTGAACAAATTATTTTCTCAGTGGAAAATGTTTTTCAGTGAGTCTATCAACTATAGCGACGTCTTTGGCGGTAGAAAGCTTGAAAGCCTAATAAACATTGTTAAAAAAGCGAATATATCGATAGATAAACCTGCCGACGCTGAAATTTTCTTTTTTGTTCTTCATACATATTTTTCCTTAATAGTAAAATTTATTGCTTGGTCAGCGTTATCAAAACACATGGCAGTGAGAATTGGCGCGCCTTCTTTTTCAACGTTATTATCTCAAGAAGGTTTTTCACTTCGAGATAAACTGCAAGAAATGGAACAGGGTGGAATTTTCGCTAAGTATGGTATATCTAATATAATAGAAGGTGATTTCTTTTCATGGTATATATTTAGTTGGAACTCTAACACAGAGAAAGCAATACATACTATACTTAGTATACTTGACGACTATGATCCCAGCACACTAGCTGTTACGCCAGAACATACACGTGATTTATTTAAAAAACTTTATCATTATTTATTGCCAAAGGAGATTCGTCATAATTTAGGGGAGTATTATACTCCAGATTGGCTAGCTAACAGACTGTTGACTCAAATAGATAACGAGTTTTTTATCAATAGCAAGGCAAATGAGGACCCTACTGATCGTCAAAGAATTCTCAATACACGATGGCTAGATCCAGCCTGTGGTTCTGGCACATTTTTAGTTTCTGTCATTAGACGGATAAAAGAATTATCGACCATCGCTATGATAAATGAAACAACACAGCTAAACGCAATTTTGAATAATGTAGTAGGCTTTGATTTAAATCCTTTATCAGTATTGACTTCAAGAGTGAATTATTTGCTTGAAATTATTGAATTACTACAATTTCGCAATAAAGAAATAACAATCCCGATATATCTAGCCGATTCTGTTTTGACTCCATCAGCCGGTGATGATATTCATTCTGCTGGTGCATACAATTTTCCAACTTCAATAGGAAGTTTTTTAATTCCAGATAAATTATGTAAAGTTCAGTTATTTGATACTTTTTGTAATATAATTGACAATAGCGTTAAAAATAATTATGACTACGATAGTTTTCGCGATAGGGTTTTATTTGAATGTAAAATTGAGAGCAATAATTGGAATCAAAGAGATGAATCACGAGTTCGTAAAGTATATAATACGATATTGGAATTTCATATTAAAGGTATGAATGGTTTATGGGCGCGATTATTGAAAAATAATTTTGCGCCTCTTATATGCGGCAGATTTGACAGAGTCGTCGGAAATCCTCCTTGGATAAACTGGGAAAATCTCCCTGATAAATACCGAGATTCACTAATTCCAATTTATCAAGACGAATATAAGCTATTTCCACATCGAGGTTTTCGTGCAAGGCATGGCAGCGCTAAGGTTGATATCTCAACTTTAATGACCTATGTTGTGGCTGATAGACTATTAAAAGATGGAGGCAGATTAGGATTCGTGATCACTGAATCTGTATTTAAAACAGATGCAGGTAAAGGCTTCAGAAAATTCACACTTCCAGGACATAACGGAGAAGAAATACCGTTAAGAGTAATTACTATTGATGATATGGTTGATTTAAATCCTTTTGAAAATGCATCTAACAGAACTGCGGTTATTATATTTGAGAAAAATAGAAAACACAATCAACAAATTCCATATATTGTTTGGAAGAAAATAAAGGAAAAGCGATTTAATCCCGATAGCGATTTATATGATGTTATTTCTGCTACTAAGCGATTGCACTATATATCTGAGCCAATTGATCCCTGCGATTATTCTTCTTTTTGGTTATGTGCGAGACCTAATGCGATAAAAGCAATTCGCAGTGTGATTGGAAAAGGCAGTTATAATGCTCATGCTGGCGTTTATACTGGTTTGAATTCAGCTTATTGGATTGATATTATTGATCATCGTCCTGATAATCTTATATTAGTTAAAAATATCGTAGATAAAGCAAAAATAAAAGTTGACGAATATGTTGAGCCAATCGAGTCAGATTTAGTATATCCACTATTGCGAGCAAGGGATTTACATCGTTGGAAAGCAAATCCTTCAGCAAGTATTATCATCCCACATGATCCGAATGACTATAAACATGCGTTAAAAGAAGTGAATTTTAAAGATAGTTTTATCAGGACTTACAAGTATCTAGAGAAATTTAAACCTTTTCTTGAATCACGACCAGTATATACTAAATATCTAGCACCTGTAAAGGAACCTTGGTATTGCCTATACGATATTAAAAACTATACATTTTCCAAATGGAAGGTTGTTTGGACCAGAGTTGCCAAAATTGAGGCAGCTGTAATTAGTCAAATAGATGGTAAACTGATTCTTCCACAGGAAACTATTGTGTTCGTAGATTGCAATTCAAACCTTGAAGCACATTATATTACTGCTCTTATAAATTCGATTCCTTTTCAATTTGCAATTTATTCTTATAGTTCAGGCGGTAAAAGTCTAGGCTCCTGCCATGTATTAAATAATGTGCGAATTGATAAATTCAATCCAAATGATGAAACCCATCAATTACTAGCATCATTCTCGATTAACGCACATTCTACTGCTAAAATCAGTAACGACCAGGAATTATATCTGAACGAACTTTCTGCAATATATTGGAATATCAATATTTTTGAATTAAAAGAAATCACTGATTCTTTTAAAGATATAATTAATAAACAGACTCGGATCTAAAATACGTGCAATATAACTGAATAAATACTCCCGGTTATAACTAACCGTTCTGTATATTAAGGTGCTTTATTGATCTATGGCGTCCGCTTTAACGCTGCCCTATATCTAACGATTATAAGGAAATACTCTCTAAAGCCAAACACTAATCCCTCCCCCTACCTCCTCGCCGGTCCAAACGGCGCCGGAAAGACGACCTGCGCGTTGAGCATTATGCCGGAGGCGCTGGGCTGTCTGGAATATGTCAACGCCGATGCGTTTGCCGCCGGGCTGTCGCCCTTTAGACCGCAGGCGGTATCCATTGACGCGGGGAGGATAATGCTCAAACGCATCAATACGCTTGCAGAGATGAGAGTCGATTTCGCCTTTGAGACGACCCTGGCGTCGCGGAGCATAGCGCCGTTTATTCAAGGCTGCAAAGAGAAAGGATATACTTTCAATTTGATATACATCTGGCTGAAATCGGTGGAACTGGCGGTTGAACGAGTCAGATAACGTGTCGAAAGCGGTGGGCATTTTGTGCCGGAAGCGGTCATCAGGCAGCGATACACGCGAAGTATAAAGAATTTATTCGCTCTATATCTGCCTTTGGCGGACAATTGGAGTTTCTTCGATAATTCATCAAACAAAGCAATACTGGTGGCTGAAAAACAGATAAATCAACCCTTGATTATTATCGTTCCTGAGATTTGGCAGGTTGTCAAATCGGAGTTTTAAATGGACAAAACCAACCAACTTAGTTTCGGACAACTTGTAGAAAGGCATTTTCAAACCGGCGTTGCTCGAGCCATCGCCGAACACAAACGCGCCGGGCGCTCAATCGCCATCTGGAAAGACGGCAGGGTGGTCATCGTCCCGCCGGATGAGATTAAAGAACCAAAGCAACGCAAACTGCGAACTGTAAGTAAAACCACCTAAATGTCCCGCGACACCATAATCAACCGCATTCATAACGATCGCTCCACGCTCGATGAACTGCAGCGCAATCTGACGGAAGTCGTCGAACTCTGTATTGAAAATGACCGCTTCGACAGTGGTGAAGACTTCGTGGTCGAATTCAAGAGCATAAA
>Ga0194125_10005777_pt1 | contig 18649 bp, 16 predicted proteins | sample TA2KigC250mmetaG_FD_148626 | JGI IMG/M metagenome (GOLD analysis project Ga0194125, IMG submission 148626) | Freshwater microbial communities from Lake Tanganyika, Tanzania - TA2015034 Kigoma Deep Cast 250m | ecosystem: Environmental > Aquatic > Freshwater > Lake | place: Tanzania: Lake...
TCGTCCCAGCCGGCGAGCAGGGCACTGCCGAGGGGCCGACGCGCCTCACCAGCGACCCGTCGTGGGGCACGGGTGATGCCGTCCTGTGCGGTTCAGAGGCCGTCACCGGCTGGAAGCGGGGCGCGGATCACAAGGACATCCCAGAATCCCAGAAGGTCTGGTGGGCGGACCTCGATTTCGCTCCCCGATGCCTCTGGACCGTTGGCCCCGAGGGCAAGGTGGCGCGGATTCCGCTCGCGCGCACGCCCAACTGGAAGGTCTCCGACCCAGACGATGTCAAGAGCGAATGGTGGCATTGGGACTACCAGGGGATGAGGCCCTTCGACGTCTTCACCGAGGCGAGCGGCGGCACGAAGCTCCACCTGGGCGTCGACAGCGAACACCTGACCAGGCCAGCCGACTACTATAAGGATGCCATCCTTTGGACCGAGCACGGCTGGGTCATGGGAGCGCCCTATCCCGTCCGAGTCGAAACCGTGGACACCGCAAAGAGGGGGCTGGGCTTCGGAGGCCGATGGGGCGCCGCCGGCAGCTACAAGATCGTCAAGTTCTGCCGCTACTACCTCGAGGACAAGCCCCACTGCCTGGATGACCCGGAGGGCGAGTTCTGGTTCGACAAGAAGGGCGATGGCGGGCGACTCTACCTGCGCCTGCCGGGGGATGGCGACCCCAACTCCACTCGCGTCGAAGCCGCCCGACACCTCAACCTGCTCGACAGCAGAGGCATGAGCCATGCCCAGGTCACGGGGCTGACGTTCCGGTTCACCAACGTGCACTGGCGCCTCGATGGTGTGGCCTATGCTCAGGGCGAGGCACTGGACTCGGCGTGCATCCGCCTGCTGGGTCCGGGCAAGGACATCCGCGTGTCTCACTGCCTCTTCGAGCACGTCAGCACGGCTGTCCGCATGAAGGCGCCCGCTAAGGAAGATGCGATTGACCAGGTCGTCGTGTCGGACAACGATGTGCGCTTCACGGACCGCGGCGGCTTCCACATCCTCGAGGGGTCGCCCTGGGGAGAAACAGTGCCCCAGACCGGCCTCCTCTACGACGTCAAGGTTCTGCGCAACAAGCTCCAGATGATCGGCCTGCGACCGACACGCTTCAACCTGGGGTTCGCCATTGACATCCTGAACCCGCAGACGGCCCACGTCGCAGGCAACATCCTCGACAAGTGCTACAGCGGCGGGATCAATGTGGCTGGGGCGAAGAGGAGCGGCTCCTTGAGGGACTGCCCGCTCTCCCGAATCCTCATCCACCACAACCAGGTGACAGACTCTCTCCTCAGCAACGACGACTTCGGGGGCATCGAGACCTGGCAGGGTGGCCCCTTCTACGTCTACAGCAATGTCAGCGGCAACCCGGGCGGGTACCGGAACTTCGGCATGCTCGATCCCAACCGGCCCGGCTGGGCGCGGTTCGGCCACGCATACTACCTCGACGGCAGCTTCAAGAACTACCTCTTCAACAACATCGCCTGGGGCAAGTCGTCGGACCCGCTCAGCCGCCTGGGCAACACCGCGGCCTTCCAGGAGATCATCAGCTACGAGAACGCCTTCTTCAACAACACGATCTACAACTTCGTGAAGGGCACGCGGCGGCAGGCGCCGCACGCCGGGCGCGACAAGTTCCTCGGCAACGTCTGGAGCGGCATTGGCGAGTGGCTCTTCTGGCACGCCCAGCCCGTGAAGTCAGAGGCGGAGGGCAATGCGGCCGACGCCGGGCCGCAGAAGGAGCAGTTCGCCTTCGAGACCAACGCCTACGCTCAGAACGTCTTCCACGACGTGAGCGACAAGTTCGCCTCCTTCGAGCCCTCGGGCCGCTGGCACGGCGGCCTCGCGTCGTTTCGCAAGGCGCTCGCTGAGCATGCTGCCCTCGCCGCAGGCGTCGGCGAGATGAGCGAGAGGCCCGTGCTCCGCGACCCCGCGAAGCACGACTTCCGCCTCGCGCCCGATTCTGCCGCGCTGGACGCCGGCGTCAAGGTCTTCGTGCCCTGGGGACTCTATGCCCCCGTCGGCGAGTGGCACTTCACCCGCAATCAGAAGGACCCCACCCAGGTCATTGACGAGCACTGGTACATGACCCCCTACTACGTCGGGCGCGACGACTACTGGAAGACCCCGCGCTACCCGCTCAAGGCCGTGAACATGAAGGCCGAGGACTACGTTGACGGCCCGCTGGAGGACTGGACCCAAGGGGCGCTTCGCCTGAACGGCAAAGACCAGCATCTCGTGTTGAGCCAGGAGGAGATTGCGAAGCCGTTCCGCCTGGAGGGCAGGGGGCCTGCCAAGGACTCGGTCGTGCCAAGCCAAGAGAAGAGGACCGTGGACATTGCCGACACAAGCTTCCTTATCGAGACCTACTTCAGGACCGAGCCTGGGCACACGAGCGGCACACTGGTCTCGAAGATGGCCGAGCGAGGCTACGAATTGTCCCTCGATGGCGACGGGCGGATCACCTTCCTCGTCCGCGGCGACGCCGCGGCCTCCACCGGCACGCGCGAGCGGGTCAACGACGGCCGCTGGCACCACCTGGTCGCCGAATGCGACCGCGGTGCGAAGGTCCTGCGCGTCTACCTCGACGGCAAGATGGCGACGGAGCGCCCATTGCCGGCAATGGGCTCCCGCGGCGAGCGCATGGACGGCTCGCTTGCGAACCCGGCCGACTTTCTCGTGGGCAAGGGCGCGAAGGGGCGTTATCTCGCCGGCGCGATTGACTTCCTGCGCGTGTGCCGCGGCACGCTGGCCGATGCGAAGACCACCATCGAGGAACTTTATGCCTGGGAGTTCGACGGACCGCAGCATCGGGACTTCTGCGGCCGCCCGCCGGCGGGCAAGGGCCGCGACGCGGGCGCCCTCGAGCTTGTGCCATAGCTCGCCCGAGGGTCTCGCGACCGTGATGCCACGCGAAGATCTGCTGGCAAGTCGCCTGACCCTTGTGATTTTCCTGAAGGGGAGTCGAATGGCCGTTGGCCAAGTGACGCTCGACCCCGAAGAATGCCCTCGATGACATCTTTCGATGGGGCCTGTCCGAGTAGCAGGCCAGGGATTCAGTCCGGGACAATGAGGCATGCGGCCCGCTGTGTCGAGTGGGGAACACTAGGGCAGAAGATACTGCTGCTCTCATCGCCTCGCCAGGACGGACTGCGGAGAAAGGGCGGACGGCGGTAGCCACGCGCAGATGCGAGAGGATGTTCTTCACCTCCCGTCGAAGTACTTCCACCCGACGCAGCCGACCAGGGTCCCTGCCCTGATCCCGAAGTCGCCGGGGAGCTCACGCAAGGGGCGCGACGCAACGCGGGGCTGCCCGAGCAGGCTAAACTCCTGGAAGTGCGCGACCTCGTAGCCGAGCCGGGGGTCAGGGAGGTAGCCCAGCGACTCGTTGCCGACGACGAGGAGCTTGCGCCCCCGCGCGTCCAGCAGGAAGAGCGCCTCCTCGAACCGCGGGTCGAAGCCCGCGAGATAAGCCAGGTTCGCGAAGTGCTCCCGATCCCCGTAGACGACCAGGCAGTGCAGGCCAGCCTCGCTCAAGCGCCGCGCGGCAGACGCCGTGCACGCCTCATAGGTCTCCAGTGGGAGCTCCGGGAAGTCCCGTTCGATGCCGAACGCCGGAAGCTGCACATTCGTCAATCGGACCACGGCTGATGGCGCCCTCGATATGTGGCCAGAGAATGAAGGAGACGACACAGACCTCGGGGCTCAGGGCTGGCAACTCTGCACAGCATAGGCTGCCCGTGGCACGTCCTCCGGCAGGACTGGAACCTGCAACCGTAGGCTTCGAAGGCCTCGGCTAGTTCTCGTAAGTCCCTGTTTTGCCAAGCACTTGTGACTCCACCTCGGTGCCTTGTGCCGACTTTGTGCCAAAGCTCAGCTTGGCGACTGCCGCTTCGCGGTCTTGCGGCCAGACGTGAGCATACGTCTGGAGCGTCATCTGGACCGTGCTGTGACCCAGCAGGTCGGACACCACTTTCGGGTTCGCGCCCGATCGGATCAACTCAGTGGCGAAGGTGTGGCGAAGCGAATGGATCACGGCGCGTGGGCGGGGGCGTTGGCTCAAGCGTTCACGCAATGCCGCCTCCGCTTCACGCCGTTTCTTGGCTCCCGGCAGCTCCTCGCGGACCGGTCGGCCCGTTCGGTCAGTGTCGAGGAGACACCACACACGCCTCACCTTGACCACGCGGGGCCCGATGCCGGCCTTTCGCAGGCAGGCCCGGAAACGCGCGTCCAGGTTCTCCGTCCAAGGCTTGCCGTTGGCGTTCGCGAAGACCGGGCCTTCCGTGTCCTTTGCCTCACGCCACAAAGCGAGAAGCCGTGCTCGCAAAGCGTCGTGCATCGGGATGTCCCGTTGCCCATGCGTCTTGCACGTCTCCTGTCGAACTCGGATGGTGTTGGTCGAGAAGCTCACGTCGGGCCACGTCAGCTTGACCAACTCGCCGTGGCGCATTCCCGTTGTCAGGAAGCCGCCGATAGTGTCCGCGAGAGCTTCCCGCCAAGCAAACGCCGTCGCGTAGCGTTTCGTCGCCACGGTGTGCATCAGATAGGCTTTCGGGGCGCGGCCAAAACTCTGGCCGCAAGGTTACTACGATGCGCTTCAGTTGTCAAGAGCGGGGAAGTGCTGCCGGAATCGGCGTGCCCATCGGTCCAGTTCTCCCCTGCGGAAACGAAGTGCGCCCCGCGCTCCGCCGTTCTCTCAAGCAGGGGATGCACCTGGATGAACTCACGGCCGTCCAGGGCGCCGCGGCGGTAGGCAAGGCTGTAGACAGGCTCAATCCCTGCGCTGCATTCGGCAAGGATGCTCAGGGTGCCTGTGGGCGCGACGGTTGTGCAGGAGGCGTTCCACCAGCACAAAAGGCCGATTCTCCGCAGCATTCGCGCGAGATTCGGCCTCTTGCCTTCTCAGAGCACCATCGCATCCGGACTGCCCGGAGGCCATTTTTCGGTCAGTTCTTGACCCAGATGGACACGAATGGACGGGAGTTGGTGCGAGATTCCCGGGCATCGGCGCTGGTAGCGGCCTGGGCAGGATGATGGGCGGCGCCGCGGGCGGCCCGCGCTTTGACACGCCTGCCAGACCTTGCTAGACTCCCCTCCGCTGGCCACCGTTTCCCTTCCCTTCGTGGAGCAGAACGAGATGCGCAACGGCAAGGTGGGGTTCGCGGTTGTCGGGTGCGGCGTGATCGGGCCGTGGCACGCGAAGGCGATTTCGCTCGCCCCGCAGGCCGAGCTGATCGCGCTGTGCGATATCGAAATCGTCAAGGCGCAGAAGCTCGCCGCCGAGCACGGCAACGTGCCGTGCTACTCGGACCACCGGAAGATGCTGAAGAACGAGCTGGACATTGACTGCGTGTGCGCCTGCGTGCCGAGCGGGTTGCACTGGCGCATCGCGGTTGACGCCGCGAAGGCGGGGCGCCACGTGCTGAGCGAGAAGCCGCTCGACATCACGCTCCGCACGATGGACAAGATGATCGAGACCTGTTGCGCCCGGAAGGTGAAGCTCGGCTGCATCTTCCAGCGCCGCACGATGGCCATGACCAAGACCGCACGGCAGATCATCCAGGAAGGACGGCTGGGCAAGCTCGTGCTCGCCGACTGCTATATGAAATACTACCGCTCCCCAGGCTACTACAGGAGCGCCGGCTGGCGCGGCACGTGGGAACTCGACGGCGGGGGCGCGCTGATGAACCAGGGCGTCCACGGCATTGACCAGCTCCTCTACGTCGCCGGGGACGTTGCGGTCGTCACCGCCCACGCCGCGCCGCTCGTCCGCGACATCCCGGTCGAGGACACAGCCGTCGCCATCCTCCGGTTCAAGAGCGGCGCCTTCGGCGTCATTGAGGGCACGACATCGGTCACCCCCGGCATGTCCTGCCGCACGGAACTCCACGGGGAGAACGGCACGCTGATCTTCAACGACAGCGGCCTCGTCAAGTACGCCCTGGCCGACGAGAAGGCTGGCGTGGCGAAGGACGTCGAGTTGAAGATCGCCGAGGACGAGCCGCCGAAGAGCACCGCCTCGGACCCCAAGGCCCTGAGCGTGCTCGGCCACCTGATCCAGGTGATGGACATGGCGGACGCCATCGTCGAGGACCGCGAGCCGATGGTCTCCGGCGAGGAGGCCCGTAAGGCGGTCGAGCTGATCCTCGCCATCTACAAGTCGGCGAAGACTGGGAAGACCGTCAAGCTGCCCTTGCGCTGAGCCACCGGCGATGGCGGAAAAGCGACCCTTCGGGTGGCGGAAAAGGCCACCTTTGCGCCTGCCAGAATGGCAGGCCAGAGGGGATGCCGAGTTCGCTACCAGCGGGAGCGGCTCTGAGGCTGCTCCCGGAATGTGCGGCGGATTTCCTCGAAATCCCAGGCCGCGTCGTTGGCCTCCTCGGGGGTCTGGCCCGGCCAGTGGCCGAGGAGCACGCCATCGTCGCCGCAGATGTCTATGCCCAGGAAGCCGAGAGCTAAGTCTAGTATTTCAAAGTAGTTAAGGTTTCCGACCAAGCCCACGTGGACCACGTGGATGTAGTGGCGTCATGAGGGGACGGGGCCGGGACGGCCGTGGGGGGCGGCGACGATGCCTGCGAGGCCCACGTCTTGGCACTGGAGGGTGACCATGTCCTTGGTATCGAAGGTCTGCCAGCCAAGCTCCTCATAGCCCCAAGCCAAGACGCCAACAGCACTTAGGTGGAATCGGGTCCGTCCGAGGGTCTTTGTGGGGAGTCCGAGGAACTGGCCGCCGCCGAGGCCGATGAAGTGGCCATTGATATAGCCCGCCCCGACCGGGGTGAGGGAGGCGAAGGCGCCGTAGATGGCGAAGCCTGGCTCCTCGCTGATGGTGATGCCAACGTCGGCGGCCTCCATCATATCTTCCGCTCTATCAAGGAGATACAGACCGATGAAGTGGATGGGATTCTTCGATCGCTCCAGGAGCGAGGTGCACCCCGTCGTCATAAAGGCGAGCAGACTACCTGCGAAGGCGCGGCGAGCATTCTCTCCGAACCGCATAGCGCTACCCTTGCTGGCGGAAGCCGGGGGAATCAGTAGTCCTGGATTCCCGTGTGGTAGTGGCTGAATTCGAAGGAGTTCACGTCGGCGTCCTCATACGTCTGCCACGACCATTTGCCCAGGCGCACACCGTCGTCCCCGCACAGGTCGAAGCCGATGAGGCCGAGCAGAAAGTCAAGAGTCTCATAGACATGTGCATTAGCCATCAGGCCCAGATACCCCGCGTGGGCGTGTGCCCGGAAGCTGGGGAACGGGCCTGGCCGACCGGTTGGCTCCAGGAAGAGGGGCGCTCCTGTGTCCTGACAGTGCATGGTCGAGAGGTCTTCGGTGTCGAACTCGTCCCACCCGAACTCCTCGTATCCCCAGGCGCCCACTCCGCCGCCGGCGAAGTAGTAGCGAGTGGCCAGGAAGCGTCTGTGGCCGATGCCGAAGAGTTGGCCGCCACCCAGCCCGAAGAACCAGCCGTTGAGATAGCCCCCGCCGACAGGAACCAGCGACCCCGTCGAAGTGTAGAGGACGTAACCTGACTTCAGGGAGAAGGTGAACCCGGCGTCCGCGACTTCGGTGAAGTCCTCGAACCGGTCCTGGAGGTACAGCCCAACAGCGTGTGGGAAGCTCTTCGCCCGCTGGCCCAGGCTCGTGCAGCCGGGCGCCCCGCTCAGCCCAGCAGCCATGGCCGTGGCGAACATCGCGCTGGACAGGCCGCGCCAACGAGTCATCCACACCCCCTGAGCATGGGCGACAGACAGCCGCGCCTGCGGCCCTCGGCCCACGCGACAACGTGGTTATACCATCGGCCCCGCGTGGAGTCAACCCCGCAAAGAGAGTTGCACTTGGGCGTTCTTTCGGCTACAATCGGAGGATGATGGGAATTGGCGCTCGTTGAGGTGATGGAGAGAGACCTGTCCAGTTCCGGTGCGATGCGTCGAAGCCTTCCAGCCGACCCTCCCTACTGGCTCGCTCTCTGAGTTGCCCGCGATGGGCGAAAGTGCGCCGGCGCAGGATGCGCGGCAGGCGCTGGCCGCCCGACAATGCAGTTGGGCGTGCACGTGGCAGACGCGGGGCAAAGCGGCCCCGCACTTTGCAGGGGAACGCTTTGCAGGAAGCTGTGTCTGTGCCCGCAGTGTCGGGCGGTGAGGTGACAACTCGGTTCGCGGACTACCCGCTTCGCGGGAGTCTCCTCAAGGACATCCAGGCGGCAGGCTACGAGACGCCGACGCCCATCCAGGCGGCGTGCATCCCGCACGCGCTGGAGGGGAAGGACCTCATCGGGCTGGCCCAGACGGGGACGGGCAAGACCGCGGCTTTCGCTCTGCCGATCATCGAGCGATACGCCGAGACGATGGAGATGGCTGCCCTGGTGCTCACGCCCACGCGCGAGCTGGCCCAACAGGTGTCGGGCGCTTTCGACGCCCTCGGTCAGTCCAGCGGCGTCCGCGTGGCAACGGTCGTCGGCGGAATCCCCATCGAGAAGGACTGGAAGGCCCTGGTCTCGTGGCCGAACGTCCTCGTCGCCACGCCCGGGCGCCTCATTGACCACATCCAGTCGGGCAGCGTGTCGCTCAAGGACGTGAAGGTGCTGGTGATAGACGAGGCGGACCGCATGCACGACATGGGCTTCCTGCCCCAGATCGAGCGGATACTGCGGGAGCTGCCGAGCGAGCGGCAGACGCTCATGTTCACGGCCACGATGCCGCACGACGTCGAGCAGATCGTCCAGCGGAACATGCGCCAGCCGGTCGTCGTCCAGGTTGGCCGCCGCTCGGCCCCTGCCGAGCGCGCCGAGCAGCAGCTCTTCGACACGCATGAGAGCGACAAGACGCCGCTGCTGCTGCACCTGCTGGCCCAGAGCCAGGGCCGCGTGCTCGTGTTCGTGCGGACCAAGCTGGGCGTGGACCGGCTGGCCAGCGCCGTGAGACGGCGGGTCGGGGGCGTGGCGCGGCTGCACTCCAACCGCGCGCAGCCCGAGCGCGACGAAGCGATGGCCGGCTTCCGCGAGGGGCGCTACCGCATCCTCATCGCAACGGACGTGGCGGCCCGCGGCCTCGACATCGCTGACATCGAGCACGTGATCAACTACGACTTCCCGCAGTCGCCCGACGACTACGTCCACCGCATCGGCCGCACGGCGCGCGTGCAGGCGGCGGGGCTGGCCACCAGCTTCGTCACGCGGGCCGAGCGGCGCTTCCTTCCCGCCCTCGAGCGCCTGGTCGGCAACCCCCTGCCCCTCATCCCCAGCCCGTTCGGGGGTGACCGCTCCAAGCGTCCGACCGACGGCGGTGGCCATTCCCCCCGCCGGCGAGGCCCCCGCCGCGGCGGCTCCCGCCGGTGCTCGGCCGCTTCCGGGCAGGGCTTGGGGAGACCGTGCCCGAGTGTCACAGACGTTCACACGAAGAATCCGACGCTGAATACCGCGAACCCGATTCCGGCGACGAGAGCGGACGCCACGACGAGGGGCTGAGCCACTCCCTCGGTCTCCTCCAGATTTGCGAGCAGGAACCACGCGACCAGTATCCCGGCGACCCCGAGCTTTAGAACGACGGCCCCGACCACGCGCCAGGCATCCGTGTAGACCAGGTACATGCTGCGGCTGATCCGGTCGTCCGTCGGCCAGTAGACCCGCCATCGGACGACGTTGTAAGCAACCAGAGCCGCAAGGGCAAGTGGCAGGAGAACGCCCCCAAACCACATCACGGGCCGCGAGTCTTTCCACCCATTCACGGCTTTGCCCCCCGCCTGCTGACGCGCGCCCCGCTCGCCGCGCAGGCCGCTCCCCTCAGTCTCCTTGGGCGATGCTGTGCAGCCACCATCTTACCTTGCGCTGGCGGGCGGATCGAGCCTGGCGCTCGAAGTAGAGCTTCATCTCGACGCCCGCGGCCGTGCGGATGCGATACCAGTGCTTCCGCACGTATTGTTCGTCGCTGCCCGACGTGCAAGGCCCGGTCTCGCGCCACTGTTCGAGCACCTCGGCAATCTCGTGCTCCACGCCGCGCCAGCGGAAGCGCTTCGGCAGCCCCGGCTCGCCCGTGGCCATGCGCCGCGTGTCCATCGCGTCCGCAATCGGCTCGATCGGCTCACAAACGAAGCTCTTGCCCATCGGAACAGCTCACCCGGCCCGGGACGGCTCGCTCCAGCGTCGCATCCTCATTCGGCGAAGCGTGGCTTCCGCGTGCGAACCCACCGCGCGGCTGCGCACGCGCACCAGTGCTGCGTGTAGTTCCTTCCGCCCGGGCCACGGAGGCGGAGGAGGTCACGGAAGCCCTGCCTGACCGCCGGAGCGTCGGAGAGCCCGTAGCGGCACAGGGCGCCCAGCGCGGCCCCGGTCTGGAAAATGGGGAGCAGAGCGAGACATGACTGCCCCGCTTTCCATCGCCAGGCTGGGTGTCGCGCCCGCCCGAAGGCGACTTCATCCTGGTCCCGGTCCGTCCAGAACATGCCGGGCAGGTCCAGCGGCGGCACGTTGGCGAATCGCCCCGGCTCGGGGGGCCGCTGCTGCGCCAGCAGCCAATCGCACGCCCTGCGGAGCACGCGGCCGTCCGCGGCAGCGCCGCAGTCGAGCAGACCGTGCACGGCCTCCACAGTCGCCACGATCAGCCCGCCCCAAGAGCCGTCGGCGCGCTGACGGCCGGCGGTCATGCTGCGAAGACGCTCAGCTAGCCCGCGGTCGTCCTCACGCGGCGCTCTGAGCGCCTCCCGGCGCGTCTTCACGCCCAGCGGCGTATCTTGCGAGCGGATGAGCGGCAGGGGATCGCGGTGTAGCTCCGCCAGCAGGCCACTGAGCAGGCCGTGCCGCGCGTAGGCTAGAGCAACCTCGCACGCACTCGCCCCGGGGCAGTCGGCCTGGAAGCCGCCGTCCGCGCGCTGAAGCCGGACAGCGAGCGGCAGCGCCTTGGCCAGAATCTGCCGGACGGAGCTAAAGGGGAACCGCGAGGCCAGCTCGAGCAGATACCACTGTCCTCCCCTGCGATGGAGGCCACCGCGAGCATCCTGCCACGAGGCCACGAAATCCCAGTAGGCCCGCGCGATCGCTCCCCGCCGGTGACGCGGATGGTATGAGAGAGCCGAGAGAACGATGTCGGGACAACGCATGTGCTCACCCATTGTCGCCACAAGGGCGGCCGGCCGCAACCCCTTGTCGGGGAACGCCCAACCGCGTGAGACGCTCGTTCAGCGTGTCGGCGTTGCGGACCGCGTGGCCGGCGATGTCGTTGTTGAAGAAGGTGAAGCTGTCCGTGCCCTCGGCGGCCAGCGCCGCGAGCCGCTCCGCCAGAGCGGCCAGCCACGGCTCCGCGTAGGGCGAGCCGCAAAGCTTGTCCGGGCCGTGCAGCCGATAGTAGGCGAAAGGCGCCGTGTGCGTCTCGACGAAGGGATACCGCACGCGGCTGACGACCACGTGCGCGACCCCCGCCCGCCGCAGGACGCCGAACGCCTCGTCGCACTCCCACGACGGGTGGCGGAACTCAAACGCATATCGCCGCCCGGGCCGCAGCATGGCGAGGAAGTCCGCCAGCAGCGGCAGGTCCTTGTGGAGCGACGGCGGCACCTGGAAGAGGACGCCGCCGAGCGTCTCGCCCAGCGGCGCCACGGCCTCGAGGAAGCGGGCGACTGGCTCCGCGCAATCGCGTAGCTTCTGCTCGTGGGTGATCTCGCGGTGGGCCTTGGCCATGTAGACGAAGCCTGGCGGCGCCTTGCGGCGCCAGCCCTCGAACGTCGCTCGGCCCGGCACGCGGTAGTACGTGACGTTCAGCTCGACGCAGTTGTACCGCTGCATATAGACGTCGAGCCGTTTGGCCTTCGCCAGCTTGGGCGGATAGAGCACGCCCTCCCAGTGGTCGTAGTACCACCCCGACGTGCCGACGTAGGCTCTGCCCGTCGCGCCCTTGTGTCCACCGTGCGTCATCGTGCGCCTCCCAGGCGGACCCGCCGCAGTCTCTTGAGAACCTCGATGGCCTGTTGCCTATCCACGACGCGGGCGCACACGTCGGGGTCGTCCGGCTCAAAGTCGCCGTCCACGACCGTCGCGAGGATGCCACGGAGGCGTACGCCCTTGTCGAGGAAGCGGCGGAGCAAAGCCGACCGCGGCGCCTGGCCCATGTACTGGCGAAGGTGATCGGGCGCGAGGCGGCCGCGTTTCAGTTCCACGAGGATCAGCTCCCTGCCATCCTGCGCCAGGAACACGAGGTCAATGAAGTGTCGCCGCTCGGCGTCGCTGAAGAGGTAGTGCTGGCGGGCGAGGAGCACGACCAGCAGGTCGAAGAGCAGCTCGGGCGCCGCGGCGATGGCGTCCTCGAGGTTCCGCTCGGTGTCCACCGCCTCGTAGTCGGCGTTGAGGACCTTCACCATCTCGCGGGCCTCCAGCGGGGCCATGAGGACGGACAGTTCCTGGTGGAACTCCGGCTTGCGCACTATGCTCTTTCGACAGAGGATCTTGCCAAGGTCCATGTCAGCATTTCCCCATGACCCGCTCAGCGAGTGCCTGGCGGCGCTGCGCGAAGCGGCCATCCGCTGAGCGGCGGAGCGAACGCTCGAGCAGGGGCGCGGCGTAGCGCATCTCGTCTATGGCAAGCGAAGGCCCCATCTCGCTCAGGGCGAGGAGGGTGTACCAGAATGGGTAGCGCCGCCACTTGCCAGAGCCGTCGCGGTGGAGCCTGAGCACCTCGACCCCGGCCGCAAGGTGGCGCTCGTGGTCTTCGAGGCCGCCCGCGGCCAGGTGCCGCCAGAGGGCGGCGGTGCACTTGCCGCAGCAGTACTGGCCGAGCCAGGGGCGGCCCATGTTCAGCTCGCGCCGCTCGGCGTCGCGGAGGCGTTCGAGCATGCCCTCGGTTGCCCGGGCCAGGGCATCACGGATAGCCGCCAGCTTCACGTCGAGCAGGATGAGCGTGCGGCAGGCCTCCTCGCCCAGGATATGGGCGGTCGCCGCACAGGTCCTGACCGCCTCGCCGGTGAAGAGGCGGATGCCCTGTCGCCGGTCCGTCTCGGTCGGCGCAAACATGCCTGCATATGACCTGGGCAGGCCCTGCCGGCCGGCAATCCACCTGGCTGCACCATCGCGGTCCGCCTTGGACGGCGGTCGCTCGAAGAACAGGGCCTCGTTCACCGCGTCCAGCGTTGCAGAAAGGCTCTCTGGCCTCACCAGTTCCATTGCGTGGCCTCCTGGCCCCCTCTCGCCGCCGGAGAGCATAGCGCAACGCGGCGCCGGATGCCAGCGCAGCCCGGACCTCAAGAGTGTGCCCCCCAGTTCTGGTGACCCCCATATACTGCGATCGTCGTCGTTGTCGTCGTCGTCCTCGTCGTTGAATCCCCGACGGGAAAGCGTCCAGAACTTGACGACGACGACGAGGACGACGACGAGCACGAGAAGACGGGAACCGGGGCGTTCGCCAGGATCGTGGGCCCTGCTCGCGCCTCAATTGGGACTTGACTGTCGCCGGGAACATGCGTATACTTATAGCGCAGAGGGGGCAGGGATGTGTTGAACGATCTGGGCGGGCAGTCGCGCGACTCCACGCAGGTGTCCCCTCCCCACTTGCTGGTCCAGGCTGCCCGCCCTTACTATATCCCGTTCGTAGTGCGGCCTTCAGGCCGTATCCTGGGCGCCAGATACGGGCTAAAGCCCGCACTACGAACCCTGTGCGGTTCCTTCCCCACAGACGGAGAGGCCGAGATGAGGCAATGGAGTCGCTGTGTGGTGGCGCTGGGGCTCTGCATGGCTACCGCGGCGTTCGCTGCTGGTCCGGTCACGGCACCCGGCGCCAAGCTGGAGAGGCTGGCCGAGAGCTTCAGGTTCACCGAGGGGCCGGCGGCCGACGCCGAGGGCAACGTGTTCTTCACCGACCAGCCGAACGACCGCATCCTGAAGTGGGGCGTGGATGGCAAGCTCTCGACGTTCCGCTCGCCCTCGGGCCGCGCGAACGGCCTGTGCTTCGACGCCCAGGGCAACCTGTGGGCCTGCGCCGACGAGAAGAACCAGCTCTGGTGCATCAGCCCCGAGGGCAAGACGACCGTCGTTGTCAAGGACCACGAGGGCAAGCTCCTCAACGGCCCGAACGACGTGTGGGTGCGGCCCGACGGCGGGCTGTACTTCACCGACCCCTTCTACAAGCGCGCCTACTGGTCGCGCGGGCCGGCCGAGCAGGACAAGCAGGCCGTCTACTACCTGTCGCCCGACCGCCTGAAGCTCACGCGCGTGGCCGACGACCTGCGGCAGCCGAACGGCTTGATCGGCACGCCCGACGGCAAGATGCTCTACGTGGCCGATATCGGGGCGGGGAAGACCTATGTCTACGAAATCCAGTCGGGCGGCGCGCTCGCCAACAAGCGGCCCTTCTGCAACCTGGGCTCCGATGGCATGACGATTGACGACGCGGGGAACGTGTATCTGACGGGCAAGGGGGTGACGGTGTTCGACGCGGGCGGGCGCGAGGTCGAGCGAATCGCCGTGCCCGAGCCGTGGACGGCCAACGTCTGCTTCGGCGGCAAGGACCGCCAGACGCTCTTCATCACGGCCGGCAAGGGCCTCTACGCCGTGCGCACCCGCGTCAAGGGCGTGGGGAGCCAGTGACGGCCCACCGTCAGGGCATCCTCTGCGCGTTCTGATAGACGAGCTTCGGGCTCTCGATGACGACTTTGCTGTGGGGGGGCACGGACTCGGTGAGCCAGACGTTTCCGCCGATGACGCTGTCGTGCCCGATGACGGTGTCGCCGCCGAGGATGGTGGCGCCGGCGTAGACGGTCACGCGGTCCTCGAGAGTGGGGTGGCGCTTCTGGCCGCGGACGAGCTGGCCGCAGGCGTCCTTGGGGAAGCTCATCGCGCCCAGGGTCACGCCCTGGTACAGCTTGCAGTCGTCCCCGATCTCCGTCGTCTCCCCAATCACCACGCCTGTGCCGTGGTCAATGAAGAAGCGGCGGCCAATCTCCGCGCCGGGGTGGATGTCAATGCCCGTGGCCGAATGGGCGTGCTCGCTCAGGATGCGCGGCAGGAGCGGCACGCCGAGGCCAAGCAGTTGGCGGGCGAGGCGGTAGGTGGTGATGGCCACGGTCGCGGGGTAGCTGAAGATCACCTCGCCCGTGCTCTTGGCCGCGGGATCGCCATCGTAGGCCGCCTGCACCCCCTCGGCCAACAGCTCTCGCAGCGCCGGGAGCGAGCGGAGGAAGTCCACAGCCACGTCCTCGCTCCGCACCTTGCAGTGGGTGCACACGCTGCCCAGGCGGCGGCACTCGTGCTTGATGGCCCGGTAGATTTGCTCGGTGAGCAGGTCGTACAGCTCGTTCACCTTGTGGCCAACGATGTAGCTGACATTCGACTCGTCCAGCCCCTGCTCGCCGAAGTAGCCGGGGTAGAGGAGCTCGAACAGAAGGTCGAGGAGGCGGATCGCCTCGGCCTTCGAGGGCAGAGGGACCACGCCGATGTGGTTGATCCCTGCCTGCTCGGTGTAGGTCTTGAGGATGGCGCTGGTGATGGCCGGCAATTCGCCCAGCCGGCGCAACTCTTCACGCATGGGCTTCACCCTGGAACGATAACTCTCGGCCCCGATTCGCCGCTATCCAGCATACCGGCTCGGCGGGAAAAGCTCAAGCGCCGGCCAGTTGATCCGCGCGCCAGACGGCGATAGAATGCGGGGGGTGGGGCGGAGTGGTCAGCGCGGACCCAAGGAGGACGCCCGTGAGAAAGGAACTGGGCCTGGTGCTTGCCGCGTCGGCTCTCTGCCTCGCCTCGTGCGCGGCGCCGCCGCTCGGGGGCGAGCCGACGCGCTCGGGCCTGCTCGTGCTGCTGACGGACTTCGGGGACCGCGACCACTACGTGGCCGCCATCAAGGGCGCCGCCTACCGCGCCAATCCCACGGTCCGCATCGAGTCCATCACCCACGACATCGCGCCCTTCGACGTCTGGGAAGGGGCCGTCACCCTCGCCCTCGCGGCCAAGGAGTTTCCGCCGGGCACGGTGTTCGTGGCCGTGGTGGACCCCGGGGTGGGCACGGCGCGGAAGGCTATCGCGCTGCGCACCGAGGCAGGCCGCCTCTACGTGGCGCCCGACAACGGCCTGTTGAGCTTCGTCGCACGCCGGGAGGGGGTGGTGGACATCCGCGACATCTCGCGCCTCCAGCCCCTGGGCCACCGCCCATCGCGGACGTTTCACGGCCGCGACCTCTTCGCCCCCGCCGGGGCGCTCCTGGCCGGCGGCACGCCCCTCGGCCAGCTCGGCGCGCGCCTGAAGGACATCGTGCGGCTCCCGGTCGCCGAACCGGCGCTTGACGGGGATTCCGCCATCAAGGGGTCCGTCCTCCGCGTGGACCGCTATGGCAACGTGGTCACGAACATCCCCGCCGAGCTCGTGGCCAAGCTTGCCCTGAAGCGGGGCGACCAGATTGACGCGCGGGTGGGCGATGCCTCGGCCCTGGCCACATACGCCACCACCTACGGCGACGTGCCCGAGGGCCACGCCCTCTGTCTCATTGACAGCCTGGGCAACCTCGAGCTGGCCATCAACATGGGCGACCTCGCCAAGCGCCTCAAGGCCCAGCCCGGCGCGCCCGTCGAGGTACGGAAGAGATGACCATGCGATTGTCCGCTCTGGTCCTTTTCGCCTGCGGTGCTCTGTCGGCCGGCGGCGAACTCCTCGTCAACGGCGGCCTCGAGGAGGGCTTCCGCGGCTGGCATAGGCTCTGGACCCGCCTTCCCGCGGCCGGGACCGCGGCGCTCGACACCCAGGTCCGCCACGGAGGCAAGCAAGCCGTTCGCATCGAGCACACCGGCCTCCAGGATTGGAGTTTCGGCCAGGAGCAGATTCTCTCGGTCAGCCCCGGCCAGCTCTTCGAGTTCCGCGCCTGGCTCCGCGTGGAGGGCAAGGGCAACGCCCAGCTCTGCGTCGTCCTCCGCGATAAGAAGGGGGAGGTCATTGACTGGGTGTTCGGCGTCCGCTCGACCGGGGCCACCGATTGGCGACACCTCCGCACCCGCTTCCTTATCCCCGCCGGCGGCGCCACCATCCAACCCCGCCTCATCGGCCACGGTCCCGCCACCGTGTGGCTCGACGACGCGGAACTCACCCTGGAGGGCACGATGGACGACTTGCGCGCGAAGAACCTGCCGGAGACCCTCAAGGCGGCGAATGCCGCGCTCGAAGTCACGCTCCACACGGCCGATAGCCGCCTGAGCGTCACGGACCGCCGGACGGGCCAGGCCTGGCAGCAGCGGGCGAGGAGCAGCAGCCTGGTCGTCTGCGACGCCAAGGCCGTGGCCGGCGGCTTCGACCTGCGCCTCCTCGACCCCGCCACCACCCAGGAGGTCACCACGAGCGTGCGCCTCGACGGCGACCGCCCCGAGCTGGTCCTGTCGCTCGAAGGCAAGGGCGAGATGCCCAGTTCCTTGCCTTTCCCTCCCCCCTTCGCCACGGCTAGGGGCCAGCTCCTCATCCTCCCCGTCAACGAGGGCATCTGCTATCCAGCCGACGACGCGACCCTCGGGCCGATGCACTATCACCTCTACGGGGGCCACGGCCTGTGCATGCCGTGGTGGGGCCAGACCAGAGGGCAGATGACAGACGGCAGAGGGCAGACGGCAGAGGGAAGCGGGGTGATGGCGATTGTTGAGACCGCCGACGACGCAGCGGTGCGCATCCCGCGCCTCGACGGCCTGCTGCACCTCGCGCCCGAGTGGCAGCCGCAGAAGGGCCAGTTCGGGGCGAAGCGCGTCATCCGCTACGCCTTCTTCGACAAGGGCGGCTACGTGGCTATGGCCAAACGCTACCGCGAATACGCGAAGAGGACGGGCCTCCTCAAGACGCTCGAAGAGAAGCGCAAGGCCAACCCCAACGTGGACCTGCTCATCGGGGCGGTGAACGTGTGGTGCTGGGACAAAGACGCCCCAGCCGTCGCCCGCGAACTCCAGGCCGCACGCATCCGCCGCATCCTCTGGAGCAATGGCCGCCCGCCCGACCAGCTCAAAGCCCTCAACGAGCTCCCCGGCGTCCTCACCAGCCGCTACGACATCTATCAGGACACGATGGACCCCGCGAACTTCGCCAAGCTCCGCTGGGTTCACGGCGACTGGACGACTGAGGCCTGGGCCAACGGCGACCTCATGCGCGGGCCGAACGGCGATTGGCTTCGCGGCTGGCAGGTCGAGGCCAAGGACGGCACGATGATCCCCTGCGGCGTCCTGTGCGACCTGCGGGCGCCCGACTACGCCCGCCGCCGCATCCCCGCCGAGCTGAAGACCCATCCCTACCGCTGCCGCTTCATTGACACCACCACGGCCAGCCCCTGGCGCGAGTGCTACGACCCTAAGCACCCCTGCACCCGCTCCGAGAGCAAGCGGGCGAAGATGGAACTCCTCCGCCTCGTCGGCGAGGAGTGCGGCCTCGTCTGCGGCAGCGAGACTGGGCACGACGCCGCCGTGCCATTCGTCCACTACTTCGAGGGCATGCTCAGCCTCGGCCCCTATCGCGTGCCCGATTCAGGCCGCGCGATGCAGAAGCTGTGGCACGACGTGCCCGAGGCCGTCGCCAAGTTCCAGACAGGCCACTTCTACCGCCTGCCGCTCTGGGAACTGGTCTACCACGACTGCGTGGTCGCCCAGTGGTACTGGGGTGACTACAACAACAAGCTGCCGAGCCTGTGGGACCGCCGTGATATGTGGAACGCCCTCTACGGTACGCCGCC
>Ga0194125_10005779_pt1 | contig 18647 bp, 15 predicted proteins | sample TA2KigC250mmetaG_FD_148626 | JGI IMG/M metagenome (GOLD analysis project Ga0194125, IMG submission 148626) | Freshwater microbial communities from Lake Tanganyika, Tanzania - TA2015034 Kigoma Deep Cast 250m | ecosystem: Environmental > Aquatic > Freshwater > Lake | place: Tanzania: Lake...
CTATCGAAACAAGATGGAGTATTCGTTCGGGGAGCGGGACGGCCGTCTCGTCATCGGCCTCAGGGAGCGGGTGACGGCCCGCCGGCAGACCTATCGCCGGACGCTCGGCCTCGCGAAATGTCCGATCTTCAGCCCGGTCGTCGAGACCATTTTCCCGGCGGTCCTCGAGTTCGCCGCGAGGCTGGGCCTGCGGGCGTTCGAGCCGGCGACGGGCGCGGGCCATCTCCGGCACCTCGTCCTGCGCGAGGCCGAGCGGACCGGGGAGCTGATGGCCGTCCTGACGACCTCCGGGTTGGCCGACGAGGCCGTCGCCGGCCTGGCCGGGCGCCTGACCTCGGCCCTGCCGCAACTGAAGAGCTTCGTCCACGCCGTGAGCGGCCGCCGGTCCGACGTCGTCGAGCTCATGGACATGCGCCTTCTCTTCGGCGCCCCGTTCATCGACGAGCGCGCCGCCGGGCTGACCTTCCGCATCCATCCGGCGACGTTCTTCCAGACCAACACCGGGGCCGCGGAGCTCCTCTATGAACGGATCCGAGAAGAAGTCCCCCTGACCCCGGAAAGCCGGGTCCTGGGGCTGTACTGCGGGAGCGGCCCCATCGAGCTCGTCCTGGCCGGAGCCGCGGGCCAAGTGACGGGCATCGACTCCTCCCCCGCCAACATCGCCAACGCCGTCGAGAACACCATCCTCAACGGCATTCTTAACGCCAGGTTCCTGCCGGGGACGGTGGAAGCCCTGCTCGCCGGCCCTCAAAAGGAGCCGGCCGATGTGCTCATCCTCGACCCCCCGCGGCCCGGGCTGACGCCTAAGGCCATGCGCCGTGTCCTGCCCCTCGCCGTCCCGACCGTCGTCTACGTCTCCTGCAACCCCGAGGCCCTAGCGCGGGACCTCAAGGAGTTCGTCGCGGCCGGCTACGCGATCAGGTCGATCGTCCCCTTCGACCTCTTCCCTCACACCCCCCACATCGAATGCCTGGCCGTCCTGGGGAAGGGCCAAGGCCGTTAACGTCTTGCGCAGGCGCGGCAAATCATCCGCGAGGATGGTCAGGATATCCACCACCCGCCGCGGTCAGCCCTTGTGACAAGCCAGCGGTCGTCGACTCTCTTCATTTCGACGATGTAGCTTGAGCCCCCGGCGGCCAACGGCCCCCAGTGGTGGGAGATTTCGATACGATACGTCGCTCGAACACCGTCCCGGGAGATCACAAGGGATGCTTGGGCCATCTCATCCCAGGACCAGTCCCAAAAAGCGTTCAAGAAATCCAGCGCTCTTCTTTCTACCAACCATGCTTCATGCACGGGCGCCCCCCGCGGGATCGAGCCGAATGCGACATTCCCCGGACGGACGAGCGGCAGGGGATTCCTGAACCTGGCGATCAAGGAATCCTGGATATCCACGGACTCCCACGTCGGCTCGGTCCTCGAGGTCCGCATGTGCCAACCGCGGACGACCTCCCTGTTGATCTTGTAGTTCCTGTCATAGTGATCGAAGGATTCCCGGTCTCCGGACAGCGCCAGAAGACCGGCGAGCTTTTCTATCACGTGATCCGACATCCGCGCGTCGGCCTTCGTCCGGCCGCTCATCAGCATCTCCCGCAATTCCGTCCGGACGGGGTTGATATCCGCCTGCCAAAGGGCGTCGATGGCATATCCGATGATGCTCGCGTCCGCTTCACTGAGGTATCCGACGATGAAAGTCGCGCTGCCGGGCGGGAAGAACTTCACCGTCGACTCCGGATATCGCTTCGCGGTCCTGGACGCGTAATCATCGAAGAGCTGCCTGATCCGTGATCCGATCTCCTCGTCCCGCAGCCCGCGCACGACGATCCCGCCTTCCCGCACTTCAGCTCTAAGCTGTACGGTCATGGCGATCGCCTCAACGAATTCCTCCATGGAGCATTCGCGAGGGATCTCCACTTCAAAGGCTCGGTCTTCCTGTCGCCATCCGCCGCCTTCTCGAGGTGCGGCTCCCCGGGGTGCAGCTTCCATGGAGATCTTAACACCTGAGAGTTCCTCCAGGAACCGGCGGGCGCTATCGAGATCGTCGGCCAGGATCTTCGAGGGAGGGAAAACGGCATGCAGACCTTTCAAAGGGAGGGTCTCCGAGCTTGATTTCCCGACGTAGATGACAAAGCCTTCGGACAGCTCTCTCCACCATCCGCCGCCGGCTTTATCGATGAACGCATCAAGGTTCCGCCAGATGTTCACCTTCTCCGTGCCTCCCTTGAACCATAGGCTATTCGTTTGCCTTTTCCCTCTTGAGCTCTCGATCTTGAAATAACCTGATCCTCCCCCGGAGGATGAGACCGCATTCCTAATGAGGCCGGCCGAATCCCCATGCTCGGCGAGCCGTGACGGATCTTCAAAGAGGAAGAGAAAGCACGGTTTCCCCGGAACGACATGTTCCTCCTGTGGCTCCTCAACGGAGATGACCGTCGCGACTTTCAGAGGATAGCCGTCGACCCCGGTGACCCAAGAGGCCAGGGAAACCAGCCCCCTCCCGCAGCGGCCGTTCAGGACGATGATCGCCAGCATGACATAGACGACGAGGGGCAGGTACCTTGTCGGTCTCCGCCGCTGTTCCGGCTTTGCCGGTTCCGGCGGCGCCAACGCCTTTTCCCTTCGGACCGCACCCCGCTTCGTGGCCGCGAAGGACCGGACCCGGGGGAGGAATTTATTGAATCCCCAAATAACGAGAAGAACCGTGCCGACCTGGAAAAAGCTTCGAAGGAGCTCGCCGGCGACCTGCGAGATGTTCGGCCGGATCGCTTTTAATATCATATCCCCAGGGATGCGAAGCCCCATATCCAGAAGGATCAACGGCCAGAACTTCTCAGAATGCCGGAAGATGCTCAACAGGATGACCGCTAGGACACAAATGAGAAGGGTCCCTTTCCCCTTTTTGGTCATGGCAATAGAATAGTGGAGGGTAATAGGCCTTTTGTCAAGGCGGCCAGGGCGTCTCGGCCGTTCTCGATGACGCCATCAAGAGTGGTTCTTCTCCCGTTTCCGGGGAACAGTAGGTCATGAGGGGACGATAGACGTCCCCCTGAAGACCCCCATAGCGGAGGGGGGCCCGCCGGTGGCCGGCGGGGGAACCGTCGGGACTGGTTCCCGGGGGCGTGGGGGGCAAGGGGGGATGTCTATCGGGGAACCTCATGACTTATAACCCACGGAAACGGGAGATGAACCACAAGTGTTGAGGCTCCCTGGACTCGGGGAAGGGTCAGCTTACGGTCCGGGTGGCGATGACGTCGGCGCCCGTGCCGAGGACGTCGGCGATGAGGACCTGGCCGCGGCGAACGGGAGCCTCGGGCCGGAGCTTCGAGATCTCCGCCAGGATGGGGAAGATCATTTCGCGGGGCACGAGACCGGTCAGCCGGACCGAGACCATCTTCGTTTTCGTGCCTTTGACGGGCACCGAGGTCGCCAGGTTGCGCTTCGGATGGAGGACTTCCTCCACGGCGAAGGGGACGCCCTTGTCGCATTGATTCCCTTGGACTTGGAGCTCTCCCGCCGCGACCAAGCGGACCTCGAGCTCACAGCCGACCGGGCAGAGGACGCAGGTCAGGCGGTCGATGGTCCCGGCGGCGTGGCCGCCCGCGGCCCGGTTACTCACGGCAGGCCACCTCCAGATCCTCCTTTACCGCGGCCCGGACCTTGATCTTCTGGAGCTCGGAGGGCAGGACGCGGTCGAACTTTTTCCGGGCCAGGACCTTGCCCGCCCCCCGCTCACGGACGACGATCGTCGCCTCGCGGATCGGCTCCGTCACCCGGAACGAAAGCTCGATGTCCTTCGACCTCCTGGCCAGGCGCTGTGGCAGAGCGTAACGAACGCGGGCCCCGGCCGAGACCTTCAGCGTGTCCGTCTCCCGCCTCTCCCCCGCCGCCCAGCGGGCCGCGGACTCGCCGGCGGCGAAGCCCTCGAACGAGGCCCAGTCGGCGACGTCGTGGATGTGGAGGACGTTGCCGCACGAGAAGATCCCCGGGACGGAGGTCATCAGCTTTTCGTCGACCACGGCCCCGCCAGTGAGCGGAGAAAGCTCGACGCCCGCCCGTTTCGAAAGCTCGTTCTCCGGGATGAGGCCGACCGAAAGGAGCAGCGTGTCGCAGGGGATCTCGTTTTCGCTGCCGGCGAGCGGGAGCCCGCCGCCGTCGACGGCGGCCACGACGACGCTCTCGACCCGGTCCCGACCCCGGACCTCGACGACCGTGTGGGACAGCTCCAGTGGGATGCCGAAATCCATCAGGCACTGCCGGACATTGCGCTCCAGGCCGCCGGGCCAGGGCATGAGCTCGAAGACGCCCCTGACCTTGAGGCCCTCGAAGGTCAGGCGGCGGGCCATGATCAGGCCGATATCGCCCGACCCGAGGATGACCGCTTCGTTCCCGATCCGGACGTTCTGGAGATTGACCAGGTTCTGGGCCGAGCCGGCCGTGAAGATGCCGGCCGGTCGGGTGCCGGGGATCTCGATCATCTCCCGGGTCCGCTCCCGGCAGCCCATGGCCAGGACCACGGCCTTGGCCCGGACAAGCTTGTAGCCGCGCCGGGAGTTGATCCGCAGGAGCCTGTCGGCCGAGAGGTCGAGGACCATGGCCCCGGTCTCGACGCCGATGCCTTCGCTCCCGACGTCCTCGGCCAGCCGCTCCGCGTATTCCGGCCCGCTGATGGACTCCTTGTAAAGGAAGAGGCCGAAGCCGTCGTGGACGCACTGGTTGAGGATGCCGCCGAGCGTCCGGTCGCGCTCGACGATCAAGACGTCGCTCGCGCCCGCCCTTCGGGCGCCGAGGGCCGCGGCCAGCCCGGCCGGGCCGCCGCCGATGACGACGACGTCACGCGTCTCGACGGTCAGGTTCGACGGATCCGCTCGCCCGCTCATTCGTCAATCCTTTAGGCGCCCGAAGAACAGGCGCGACCTTCCGCCTCGCTTGGTGATGCCCTCGAGGGGCGATCCCTCGTCCTGCATGATCTCGACGATGCGCGGCGTGCAGAATCCGCCCTGGCAGCGGCCCATCCCGCATCGGGTCCGCCGCTTGACGGCATCCATGGTCCGGGCCCCGAACGGGTTGCGGAGAGCGGCCGAGACCTCGGCCCGGGTCACGTGCTCGCAGCGGCAGACCATCTCGCCCCAGTCGGCGTCGCGGGCGACCCGTCCCGCGCGGGCCTCGTCGTCGAGGGCGGCGAACCGGGGTCCGCGGGCCGGCCCGGGCTTGAAACCCGGTTTCGGCCGCATCCGCATGCCCGCCCCGATCATCTCCACGACCATGTCGGCGATGGCCGGGGCCGCCGTCAGGCCCGGAGACTCGATGCCGACGATGTTGACCCAGCCGGGCCGCGCGAGGCTCTCCTCGACGACAAAGTCGGCGAACCTATCCCGGCCCGAAGGGTCGACCAGCTTGGGGCGCACGCCGGCATAGCTGTGGATGAAGGACACCCCGGCCAGTTCGGGCATGAGCCGGACGGCCTCCGCTTTGAGCTGGTCCATGACCCTGCGGCTCGAAGCGACGTCACGCTTGTCCTCGATCGCCTCGGCGCTCGGACCGAGAAGGATGTTCCCTTCCATGGTCGGCGTGATGTGAATGCCCAGGCCCGGGTCGTCCCGCGGCGGCACGGGATAGACAGGCATCCCCAGCTTCAGCCCGCAGTCCTTGTCCGTGACGAGATACTCGCCGCGGTAGGGGAAGACGCGGTAGTCGTCGATGCCCGCCAGCCGGGCGACCTCGTCAGAGAACAGTCCGGCGGCGTTGACGACCCTCCGGGCGGCGACCGTCCCTTTCGGCGTCCCGAGCCGGAACAGATCGCCTTCGAAGCCGACGGACTCGACGGGCGCCTCGGGAAGGATCCGGGCGCCGTTCCGCCGGGCCGACTCGGCCAGAGCGATCGTGAACTCGTAGGGGGAGATGATCCCGCTGTGCGGGGAAAAGAGCGCCCATCGGCCTCGCGCCAGGGGCTCGATCTCTCTGATGCGGTCGGCACCCACGACCTCCAGTCGGGGGACACCGCTCCGGTCCCCATCGGCCTTCAGCGCCTCGAGCCGCGGCCTTTCTTCGTCGGTCGGAGCGACGACGAGCTTGCCCGTCTTCCTGTGAGGGACGCCGAGCTCTTCGGCAAGGCGGTAGACCTTGGGCAGGCCGGCGACATTGGTCCTGGCCTTGAGCGAGCCGGACGGGACGTTGAACCCGGCATGGATGACCCCGCTGTTGGCCTTGGTGACGCCCTCGCCCAGGTCGGCTTCCTTCTCGAGGAGAAGGAGCGTGAGATCGTATCGGGAGAGCTCCCGGAGGACGGCGCAGCCGACGACCCCGCCGCCGATGACGGCGACGTCGAAGATCGCGTTCCCGGTCCCTTTCATCGTTCGCCTGGCCGATTATCATACCAAAACGATACCGCTTCCGAAAGGCGGCGGTTCCGTGGGGCGACCCGGATTTCGTCAGGGCCCAACCGCCGGCCTTTTCCGATTGACAATCTTGCGTCCGTACGGATATAAAAGAGAAAGCCGGCCTGGCGGGAAGAGAACCCATGATCGCCAAGATCGTCGTTATCACAGCCTACGCCGCCCTGACCCTGGGCATCGGCTACTTGGGGCTCAAGAAGTCCCGGACGTTCACCGATTTCTTCCTCGGAGGCCGGACCGTCGGGCCGGTCATGTCGGCTTTCACCTACGCCGCGGCCTATTTCTCCGCCGTCCTGTTCATCGGCTTCGCCGGCCGGGTCGGTTGGGGCTTCGGACTTTCGGGGCTGTGGATCGCGGCAGGCAACACCCTCGTCGGGGTCCTCGGGGTCTGGGCCCTGCTCGGCAAGCGCATCCGGAGGATGTCGATCGACCTCCAAGTCACGACCATGCCGGAGTTCCTGGAAAAGCGCTACGGAAGCCGGGCCTTCAAGTTGGCTTCCTCGTTGGCCATCTTCGTCTTCCTCGTCCCCTACTCGGCCGCCGTCTTCATCGGACTGTCGTATCTCTTCCAGGCCAACTTCGGGCTGCCTTTCGGCACGGCCCTGATCGTCATGGGCCTGTTCACGGCCTTCTACCTCGTCCTGGGCGGCTACAAGTCCATGACCATGATCGACGTCGTCTTCGGCATGATCATGTGCCTCGGCTCGGGCGTCCTCATCGCCAGCACGCTGGCCAAGGCCGGAGGACTCGCGGAGCTCGTCGCCGGCCTCCGGGCGATCGACCCGAAGCTCACCGCCGCGGTCGGCCCGGGCGGCGTCTGGCCGCTTTTCGCCCTGGTCTTTCTGACCAGTGTCGCGCCGTTCGCCATGCCCCAGCTCATCCAGAAGTTCTACGCCATCAAGGACGAGCGGGCCATCCGGCGGGGCATGCTGGCTTCGACGGTCTTCGCCGCCCTGATCGCCGGCACGGCCTATTTCATCGGCGCGGCGGCCCGGCTGTTCCTCTCGCCGCGGACCGCCCCGGGAGCTTTCTCCGGAGGTCAACCCGTCTTCGACGTCCTGATGCCGGAGTTCCTGGCCAAGGTCGTCCCGCCGTCTCTCGGCGTCCTCATGATGCTGCTCATCCTGTCCGCGTCCATGTCGACCCTGGCCGCCCTGGTCCTCATCTCGAGCTCCTCGGTCGTCAAGGACCTCTACGCGGGATTCGTCAACCCGTCCGTGGCCGACCGGAAGCTGACCCGGCTGATGCGCCTCACGGCGGCCGTCTTCATTCTCCTGTCCGTCGTTCTGGCCTCTTTGCGGCCGGCGACGATCATAGCCATTCTGTCGATCTCGTGGGGGGCTATCGGGTCGTTCTTCCTAGGCCCGTTCGTCTGGGGCCTCATCAGCAAGAGGATGACCAAGCTCGGGGCCATAGTTTCGGGATTCCTGGGACTCGGGGTTTGCCTGTGCCTTTGGGCCCTGAAGATGCCGCCGGCCGAGGCCGGGACGATCGGCATGATCGTCTCTTTTCTCTCCGGCCCCTTGATCGTCGCCCTTGTCCGCCGGGCGAAGAGCGGGAAGCCGGTCAGAGCTTGAAGATCATCTCGAACTGCAGCCAGTGGAAGCGGCTGGCCGCCGGGAAAAAGAAATCGCCCGGCAGGAAGTGTTCCCAGATGACGCGGCCCGAGAGATACTTGCTGACCTTGTAGTTCAAGCGGCCCTGGAGGAGAGTGCCGCGGCCCTTCCCGGCGCCTCCGGGGAAAAGCCCGGGCTGGGGCTCGAAGGCACCCAACCGCTGGACCGTCAGCGCGCCGTCCGCGCGGCTTCCCAGGTCGAGGGCCAGGGACCCGTAGATCGACGACATGTTGCTCCAATAGGCGGGGCGGCTCTCCCGGGAGAAAGTATAAACGAGGCTGTCGCTCCACTTGGGCCAGCGGCTGAAGACGGGGTCCCAGCCTTCCATCCTGTCCGTGCCCGGCTTGTCCCCGCTCAGGAAGACCCCGCCGGCGGTCGCCGTTTTGAGGACGGGCAGAGCGCCTTTGAGATCCCAGTCGAGATGGACGAGGCCGCCGAACGCCGCCCGACCGGCTTCTCCAAGCCGCCCCCCTTGCAAGGCCCCTTCCGCGGTTATGGCCAAGCGGCCGGCGAGCGGGACCTGGAGGCGGGCCCCGACGGTGTCGACCCTGGCCGCCAGGGGCCAGGTCTCCGTGGCCCGGGTCGTCTTGCGGATGACATAGGCGTCCGTCCGGGCTTTGCCCAGGATCCCGGAATAATAGAGAGCCAGGGCCCATTCCGGCTGTTCAACCAGGGCCTGGGGGCGTTCGTTGATGACGGGAAGGGTGGTGTCGGTCGTGTCGATGGCATGGAAGAAGGCCGTCAGCCGGCGGCCCGGCGCGAGGTCGACATCGGCCCGAAGGGCGTTGAAGTAATAGGAACGGGAGCCGTCGAGGGGCGTCGCGTCGGCGATGACGAACCCTTCGCCGAAGAACATGTCCTGGCGCCCGGCCGTGACGGTGAAGGACCGGCGCCCGGGCGACGTCCACTTGACATAGAGATTATCGACGAAGACCTCGTGGGCGTTGAACGGCTTGTCCTTGGGGGCCAGATAGACCCGCAACTCGTTGGTGACCTTGCCCAGGACCTCGAGGTTCCCGGCGGCCTTCCAACTCAGGCCCAGGGTCGTCCGGTTGCGGGTGTAGGCGGTCGCGTCGGCGAGGGTTTCGTCGAGGCTGACCGCGTTGTCCCAGGTCTCGAACCTGAAGCGTTCGACGAAGATGAGCTGCCAGCGGGGCGCGGGTTCCTGGGCCGGGAGGAACGCGGGCAGCCACATCGCGGCGAGCGTGATGATGATCAGGGATTTGCGGTCCATGAGAGTCCTCAGAAAAGGCCCGTCGAGCCGAAGCCGCCCTGGCCCCGGGCCGTGTCGTCGAGGTCCTCGACTTCAGTCACCGACACGGAAGCCACGGGCTGGACGAGGAGCTGGGCGACCTTCATCCCCTTTCTGACGGCGAAGGGCGCCGCTCCCAGGTTGACGAGAACGACCCGGACCTCGCCCCGGTAGCCGGCGTCGACGACCCCGGCCAGCCGGTGGACGCCTTGGAGCGATATCCCGCTCTTGTCCCAGACCAGGCCCGCGTGACCCGCGGGGACCGCGATCTGGATCCCCGTCGGGACGGCGAAGACCTCGCCGGGCCCGACCTCGCGGTCGACGACGGAAAAAAGGTCCAGGCCGGCGTCGCCGGGGTGCCCGTACGCGGGCAACCTGGCTTCGGGATGGATCCGCTTCACTTTCAGTTCCATGGTCGTGTCCTTTTAGCCCCCTCAGGCGTCCTCGAGCCGGACGTCCTCGAAATAGGGCCTGGCCGCGTCGAGGATGGCCTCGAGCTCTGTCCGGCTGTAAGGCTTCTTTTCGAGATAGGCCGGATCGATGGGATCGTTGGCAACGAACGGCTGGATGGAGTAGCTTTCGACGCCGTGCAGCCATTCGCCGATCTTCATGACGTCGTCCTTGCCGACCAGGCCGGGGACGACCGTGGTCCGGAACGTGCAGCGGACGCCGCTCTTCCGGATGACGTCCACGCTCCGGACGATGCGTTCGACGTCCACGTTCGAGCGGGTCACCTCGCGGTAGCGCTCGAGCGGGGCCTTGACATCCATGGCCACCCAGTCGAGGAGCCCGGACGAAAGAAGGCCCTCCAGCCGCTCGGGGAAGGACCCGTTGGTGTCGAGCTTGACCAGGAGGCCCCGCTCCCGGATGACGCGGACGAGGTCTTCGACGGTTTCGTGGAGGAGCGGTTCCCCGCCCGTCAGGCAGATGCCCTCGAGCCAGCCTCGGCGGCCGTCGAGGTAGGACAGGAAGATGTCGACCGGGGTCGTCTGGAGCGTCTCCGGCCGCAGGGCGAGCTCGGCGTTGTGGCAGTAGGGACAGCGGAAATTGCAGCCGCCGAGGAAGACCGTCGAGGAGATGTGGCCGGGGAAGTCCCGGCTCGAGAATTTCTCTATTCCCTTGATCTCGACCACCCGTCGAACTCCTCGGCCGTGTTGAGGACGGCCCGGACGATGCCCTGGGTGTGGGCGACGAGGGTCGGCAGGATGATGGCCCCCTTGTCGTCCCTTTTGATGACGTTGATGAACTCGCGGATCTTGGACTTGCCCGGCTGCTGGGTCAGGCTGTATTCCGCGAACGCCGTTCCCGCCTCGGTCAGCCGCTTTTTGAGCGCGTCGCACTTGTTGCAGTTCGGATACGTGAAAAGAAGGTAATCCATGTCGTCTCCGCCTCGAACGCTGTTTTCCGGAGATCAGCCGATCTTGTCGTACGTGGCCCGGTCCTTGAACTCCTGCTGTTTCCCGTCGTTCCAGGTCCGGACCGGCCTCATATAGCCGACGATCCGGCTGTAGACTTCGGTTTCGTCACCGCAATCGGGGCACTGGGCGTGCCGGCCCCGGATGTAGCCGTGGCTCATGCAGACGCTGAACGTCGGGGTGATGGAGAAGTACGGGAGCTTGGTCTGGGCGATCCTCTGGACGAGCTTCTTGCAGGTCTCGCCGTCGATGGCCTCGGGCAGAAAGGCGTGGAATATGGTCCCCCCGGTGTAAAGGGATTGGATCTCCCCCTGGTGCTGGAGGGCTTCGAAGATGTCCCGGGTGGCGTCGACGTTGAGCTGGGTCGAGTTGGTCAGGAAGGGGTACTTGTCGGTGCCCGAGGTGTAGATGCGGGGATATTTCTGCTTGTCGAGGCGGGCCAGCCGGTAGGAGGTCGATTCCGCCGGGGTGGCCTCGAGGTTGTAGAGATGGCCGGTCTCCTCCTGGAACTCGCGGAGGACCGACCGCATGTAGTTGAGCGTCTCGACGGCCAGGTCTCGGCCCTCGGGCGTCCCGACGCCCTTCTTCAGAAGGTTCATGCACGCTTCATGCATGCCGCAGATGCCGATCGTCGAGAAGTGGTTGTCGAAGTGGCCGAGGTAGACCTTGGTGTAGGGCATCATGCCCTTGTCCATCATGTTGTTGACGATCTCGCGCTTGGTCTCCAGGGTCTCCTTGGCGACGACCATGAGCTCCTTGATCCGGGCGAAGAAGTCGGCCCTCGAGGCGGCTTCGAAGCCGAGCCGGTTGAGGTTGACGGTGACGACGCCGATCGAGCCCGTCGAATCGCCCGGGCCCCAGATGCTGCCCGGCCGGCGCATGAGCTCGCGCTGGTCGAGGTTGAGGCGGCAGCACATGGCCCGGATGTCGCCCGGACTCATGTTGGTCCCGATGTAGTTCTGAAAATAGGGGATGCCGTACTTGGCCGTGGCGTCGAACAGGAGCTTGGCGGCGGGCGAATCCCAGTCGAACTCGCGGCTGAGGTTGTAGGTCGGGATGGGGAAGGTGAAGACCCGGCCCTTGAGGTCGCCCTCGATCATGATCTCCAGGAAGGCCCGGTTGATCCAGTCGACCTCCTTCTGGTAATCGCCGTAGCAGGAGTCGAGCTCCTCGCCGCCGACGACGACCTTCTTGTTCTTCATGTCGTCGGGAATGGTCCAGTCGAAGGTCAGATTGGAGAAAGGCGTCTGCCAGCCCCAGCGGCAGGGCACGTTGAGCCCGAAGATGAGCTTCTGGATGTCCTGCTTGACGTCCTCGTAGCTGAGCTTGTCGTGGCGGACGAAGGGCGCGAGGAGGGTATCGACGCTCGAGAACGCCTGGGCCCCGGCGAACTCGGCCTGCATGGTCCCGATGTAGTTGACCATGTGCAGGGTCAGGGTGTCGAGGTGCTTGGCCGGGTTCGAGTGGACCTGGTTGGGGACGTGGCCGAAGCCCTTGCGGATGAGGTTCTCGAGCGACCAGCCCGCGCAGTAGCCGACGATCGGGTAGCTCAGGTCGTGGATGTGGAACTCGCCTTCCTCGTGGGCCTTCTTGGCCCGGTCCGTGTAGATCTGGTTGAGGGCGAAGTTCGACAGGACCTCGCCCGAGACGCGGGCGTTCAGGCCGGCGAAGCTCATGACGCCCTCGTTGGAGTTCTCGCGGATCTTCCAGTCGGCGTTGCTGAGGTAGTCCTTGACCAGGCGCTCGAGGTTGAGCCCGATGCGCTTGGCCTCGCGGATGCCCTTGTGCTTCTCGCGGTAGAGGATGTAGGACTTGGCGACCTCGTGGTAGCCCTGCTTCATGAGGACCATTTCCACGATGTCCTGGATCTGCTCGACGGACGGGACGGTGTAGCCGCCGAACTTCTCCTCGATCATGAAGCTGACGATGTCGGAGGCGTTCTTGGCGATGGCCCGGTCCTTGATGCCCTGCGACTGCATGGCCTTGAAGATGGCGTTGGTGATCTTCTCCTGGTTGAAATCGCTGACCGTTCCATCCCGCTTCTTGATCCTGGCTACCGCGCTGACCATCGAAAACCTCCTTCTTTCGCCCGGGGCTCAAAGCCCTGGGATCTCCGCCGGGGACACGCTAAAATCAACCCTTCCCGAAACCATGGCAAAAGCAAGCGGCCTTTCGGCCTTATCCCATATATTGTGTGGCTACTAGTGGGAAAATACCAAATGTTGTATTTTCCGAGCAGACTCTACTCCTTGAAAATCGGCTTGTCAAGCCCTTTTGTGAATTTTTCGTTAAGTCGCTGAGGAGGCCATGGATACTCTGGAAATCCAACCCGCCGGGCAACTGACAGCGGCGGGGGGACATGTACCTCGGGTACGTGTCCCCGCATCAGAAACGGAGGCCGTGCGCGCGGAGCTCCGCTTCGAGGTCGGTCTCCGGCGCATAGAGGATGCTGCGAAGGCCGGCGGCCTCGGCGCCCCGGACGTTCCTCTCCAGGTCATCGATGAGGACGCATTCTTCCGGCGGCACTCCGGCCCGGCTAGCGGCTTCGAGATAAATGGCCGGGTCCGGCTTGAGAAGCCTGAGCTCGTAGGACAGGACGTAGGCGTCGAAAAAGAGGATCTCCGGGTAGCGGCCCCGGATGAAGGCGAACCGGACGGAGTCGACGTTCGAGAGAAGCACCGTGGGGAAGCCCGCCGACTTGACCCTCGCCAGAACGTCCACGACCGGCCCGTTGAGCGAAAAGATGTCCCTGTAGGTCTCGTAGAACTCGTCGTGGGGCACGTCCGCGCCGATGGCCCGGTTGACCTGGGCGCAAAACTGCTCCGGCGTCAGGACGCCCCCGTCGAAGCGCCGGATGAGCTCGAGGTCGCCGTGGACGGCCTTTTTGACGTCCTCGAAGGGCTTGGCCACCCGCTCGGCCAGCTTGCGCAGGAAGATGTCGTTGTCGAACCACAGGACGACGCGGCCCAGGTCGGAGATGACGGCGCGGATCATGGATGGCTTTTATAACAGAACGGAGCCTTCATCGCAAACCGAGGCCTTATTTCGTTGACATAAGCGCATCGGCGCGTTAGACTGGGATCATCCGATGCCTTCAGCAACGCGTCGTCGGACGCACAAGGGCAAGACCTCAACCCGGAACAGGGATCAATCCATAGAATAGCATCCAGGAAGGAGGGACCCATGCCTATGAAACGGACGACACACCGCAGCTCGAAGGGCGCCAAGCTCTACGCAGTGCGCGACAGCAAGGGCCGCTTCGTCGACATCCAGACCTACAAGCGGGCCCACGCCGCCGACATGCGTCGCAAGAGCAAGGCCGAGACGGCCAAAAAGAAACCGAAGTAACCACTTCAAAGGCCCTATTTCTTGCCGCCCGCCGGAAAATTCATTCGCCGGATCAATTCCCGGAAGCGGGGATCGTCGCGCAGCGGGTCCCAGGTGGGCTGAACGTTCAAATAGACCAGGTCCTGAATCCTCTCCCGGATGGCGATCTCGAGCCAATCCAGGGCCTTCTCCTCCTTCCCCGCGCGGGCATAGAGCGCCGCGATACCCAGCGAATAGGCCGGGTTGGATCGAGCCGCCGCCGCCTCGGCCGCCTGCCGCATCGCCTCCTTGTAGCCGCCCTCCTTATAACCGCGGTCGAGCGCATCGAGGAGATCCCGGTCGCCGGTTGCGGCATAGCGCCTTCGCAAGGCATCCAAAGCTTCTTGGAACTTCCCCATATTGTGGAAGCAACCACTGAGGCCGCCCAAAGCATCCCCAAAATCGGGCTGGAGGGCCAAACCTTTCTCGTACTGGGCGACGGCCTCATCGAACTGCCTCCCGCGTAAAAAAGCTTGGCCCAGGTAGCTCTGGTACATCGAATTCAACGGGTCGAGCTCGATGCCGATCCGCATCTGCTCCTTCGCTTCCTCGAAACGGCCCATCCCGGTGAGGAACAATCCATAGAAGACCCGGGCCTGGGCGAAATTGGGATTGAGCTCGAGCGTCAGAAGAAACTCGCGCTCCGCCTTTTCCCAATCGAATTCAAACCAGGTCGCGGAGCCCGCGCGCCAGAAATGGGCCTCCGGCGACATCCTGTCCAACTCGAGGCCTTTCTCGACCGCCGCCGCCCCTTGAGGCCAGGCCTCTCGGGGCAGCACCCCGAAATACGTTCGAGCGCCCCAGACCGCGGCGATACCCCCATAGGCCGGAGCGTACTCTGGATCCTTCTCCAAGGCCCGCTCAAAATAGCGCAGCGCGGTGTCGATGTCCTTTTCCGTGAATTTATGCCAATGGAATTGGCCTTTGAGATAGGCCTCGTATGCCTCGGGATCGACCCGGCGCGCCGCGGCCAACCGGGTCGTCTCATCCGCGGTCAACCTGACATTGGCGTTTTCGGCGATGGCGCGGGCCATTTCGCCGTAAAGCACTAGGACGTCCGCCCCGGGCCGTTCGTACGTTTCAGTCCAAAGACTCCGCTCTTCGGGGAGGGCATCGATCAGCTGCAATCTCAGGCGCACGCTGTCGCCGACTCGATAGACCGTCCCCTCCACCACGGCGTCCACGCCGAGCTCCCTGGCGATCTCCGGCACCGGCTTGGCGGAGCCTTTGAACTGCATCATGGTCTGACGGGAGATGACCCGCCGGAGACCGCTGATCCGCGAGATGTGGCCGATCAGCTCATCGGTCACGCCGTCCACGATGTATTCCTTCTCCGAATCCCCCGTCAGGTTTTCGAAAGGCAGGACGGCGATCGAGTCGATGGCATCGGCGCGCCCCGGAAACAACGTCAGGATCAAAACGACCGCCAGGACCGCCAACCCGGCGGCTCCCGTGCACAGGATCGCCTTCCTCCGCCGGCCCAGTTTGGCCTTCCTCAGCCGCGCTTTGATCTCGTCCGGGACGATCCCCGCGGTGATGCACTTGAGGTCGTCCAGCAGCTCCTCGAAGCGCTGGTATCTTCTGTCCGGATCCTTCTCCAGGGCCTTGAGCACGACCTGTTCGATCGCCGGCGGAAGGCCGGGTCTCGAGCTCGTCGGGGGCTTGGGCTTCTCCTTCAAGATCGCGTAGACCACGGCCTGGGACTGCTCCCCCTTGAAGGGCAGCTCCCCCGTGAGCATCTCGTAGAGGACCACCCCGAACGACCAGATGTCCGTGCGGTGGTCCACCTTCTCCCCCCGGGCCTGTTCGGGAGACATGTAGCTCACCGTCCCCATGGTCGTCCCTTCCCGGGTGACGAGCGTCGCTCCCGCGACCCTGGCCAGCCCGAAGTCCATGACCTTGGCCTGGCCCTTCGGCGTGACCATGATGTTGGCGCTCTTGATGTCCCGGTGGACGATCCCTTTGCCGTGGGCTTCCCCGAGCCCTTCGGCGACTTGAGCCGCGATCTTCAGGGCCTCCTCGAGCTCGAGCGGGCCCGAGTCGATCCTCTTCCTCAAGCTCAGGCCGTCGATATAGGCCATGGAGATGAAGGCCCGGTCTTCGGCCTGGTCGAAGTCGTAGATCGTGCAGATGTTGGGATGGTCTAGCGCGGCGGCGGCTTTAGCCTCTTGCCGGAACCGGTCCCTGAGCTCGGGGATGTGGGTCAGCTCCGGCGGCAGGAACTTCAGGGCCACCGTCCGCTGGAGCCGGATGTCCTCGGCCTTGTAGACGACGCCCATCCCGCCCCGGCCAAGCTCCCCGAGGATGCGGTATTTCCCGGCGATGAGAGCGTCCTTGGAGATGGGGGGTGCCGCGCCGACAAGGGTCCTCGTGACGGAAGCGCTCTCGGGGCCGACACCTGCGCCCGGCCCTAACGGCGCACCGCAGTCGCCGCAGAACTTCGAGTCGTCCCTGTTCTCGGCGCGGCACCGGGGACATTCCATGGCCCACCCTCTCTAGCGAATGGCCGAATCATATTACAGGTGCGGAAGTCAGTCAATCTCGCTCAGACCAGGAGGGAAGTCCGAGCGGGACCGGTCCCCGGGGAAAAGCGGCTCCTTGACGATCACGGGAGGAAGCTTCGGTTGTGTTATAATGCAGATAACATGAACGCGCTCAAAGCCGTATTCTGGGACTATCCCGCGCTGGCCAGTCCGTCGGGTCTGACCTCCTTTCTGGACGAGCATAAAGCGCGGCCGCGAGTCTACCGTTGGCTGTTGAGCCGATTCTTGGAACACGGCCGGGCCGTGGATGCCCTCCACTATTTCTCCGTCCGAGAGATCTCCGAGGCTTTGCCCGGATTGAGGCTGTCGCCTTATTCCATGAAAAAATGGCGGAGGATCGTCGAGGTCTATGGACACGCTCAAGGAAGATAAGGGCTGCTACGCTTCGCCCCGGCACAGGGACGTTTTAGGAGGTCTTCTCGCCCACCCGGTCATCGAGCGTTCGTTCTTCCTGACCGGGGGGACGGCCCTCTCGGTCTTTTATCTCCATCACAGGGTGTCCGATGACCTGGACCTCTTCACCCTCGAGCCCGGGAGCCTGTCTGAGCTGGACCCCTGGATCAGGGCCCGCTGGAAGGGCTCCTGCTCCAAGATCAAGGAGGGGCCGGATTTCCTCTCCTTCCTCATCGACGAGACGAAGGTGGAGTTCGTCCGCGATCCTCTTTCGAACGACGACGAACGTCCCGCCGCCGAGCTCGAGAACGGCAGGCGCTTGAAGGTCGACAATCTGAGGAACATCGTTTCCAACAAGCTCGGGGCCATGGTCAGCCGCCAGGAGCCCAAGGATTTCGTGGATCTCTATTTCATCGCGAAGCGCGATCCCGGCCTGGACATGGAAAGAGCCTGGCAGGATGCAAAGCGGAAAGACGCCATCTTCGACGATCCCCCGACCGCAGCTTTTCAGCTGGAGGAGGGTCTGGCCCTCATCCGGGAAAAACCGGACCTGTTGCCCGAGGTCAGATTGGAATTCGACCGGAAGGCCTTCTTCGATTATTTCGCCGGCCTCGCCGAATGGCTCTACCGGAAATACCGGCCCTAGATCGCCGGACTCCCCTTCATTTCTTCTCGTCAACCGGGAGGCGCATTTTCCGCAGGAGACCCTGGAAGCGCGGATCGGGCCGGAGGCCGTCAAAACAGGGATAGCAGCCGATGTAGGGCAGCTCCTGGTCGCGACATTCGAAGCCTTTCTCCAGCCACTCAAGGGCTAGACCATTCTCCCGCGCCACGGCGTAAAAGAACGCGATGTCGCTCGGCTTGCAGAAGGCCTCGGGAAGTCGGGCGATCAAGCCCTCGGCCGCGCGCTTCATGGCCTCGGGGTACCCTCCCCCGGCATAGCCCTCATCCAACGCCGCGCCGATCCTCGTGTCATCATAGACGACTCGCGCGTAGGACTTGGCGAACTCGAAGGATTCCTTCTCCATCCCTCCCATTTCGCGCATGGCCAACCAAAGGACGCATGTCGCAATGGGAAAGTCTGTTTGAAAACTCAGGGCCTTTTTAGCCGCAGCAATGGCCTTTTCATAGTGGCGCTGCATGTACTGAACGTAGGCGTACCAGCCGTGGAACAGCGGATTGAACGGGTCGAGTTCGATAGACCGCTCACTGTGAGGCACGGCTTCATCGCCGTACCCGATGATCTCCAGGAAATGGGCGTAAAGGGCTTGTGCGGTTGCGGCATTGGGATTCAGCTCAATGGCCCTCCGCCAGGATGCCCCTGCGCCATCCCAATCCCAGTCCGAATATGTCCTGATCCCGGCGAGAACCTCGTGGGCGACAGCGAGCTCCTTGTCCAGCTCAATGGCCTTCAGCGCCGCGGGCTCGGCTTTCGGCCTTGCCTCCTCCGGCGGCACAAGGCCGAACTGGCCGCGACACATCCAGACCCAGGCCCGACCGGCGTGGGCCGGCGCATAAGCGGGATCCTTCTCGAGGGCGAGGTCGAAATACTTCTCGGCGAGGTCCAAGTCCGCGGGAGTCGCTTTCATCCAGTGAAACCAGCCCCTGAGGTAGGCTTCGTGGGCCTCGGCGTTGACCGGGCGGGCTTGGGCCAGGCGGGCCTGCTCGGA
>Ga0194125_10005787_pt1 | contig 18633 bp, 21 predicted proteins | sample TA2KigC250mmetaG_FD_148626 | JGI IMG/M metagenome (GOLD analysis project Ga0194125, IMG submission 148626) | Freshwater microbial communities from Lake Tanganyika, Tanzania - TA2015034 Kigoma Deep Cast 250m | ecosystem: Environmental > Aquatic > Freshwater > Lake | place: Tanzania: Lake...
TGCCGGGATGGGCGTTGATCGCTGAGTACTGGATGCCAAGTCGGTCGGCTACGGCGCGGCACAACTTGGACTTCCCCCACCCCGTGCCACCCAAGAGCAGGGCAGGGATGCGGGCCTGATACGCCCGAACTAGGTTCTCGATCACCTGCTGTCCGAACGGCGAGAAGTACGCCTGATCGAACCGCGGCTGAGCGTCGGGCAACGTGCTGCTGGTCACTTTGGACACCTCCTGTGCTTGTGCTTCTTGTCGAATATTACACTATGACTTAGCTACCTGCTCCTTTCCCCACGTATCGGCAATCGCTTGCCAATTTATGCCTTCAACAGCTATGGTGGCGCCGTTTCGCAGGTCCACGGTGTACTTCATGTCCTCCATGTTGAAGTTCTTGCGCTTGATGACCTGCTTCGTGGGGAGTTCCACCTTCTTCATTACGACCAGCCTTGCGTACGTACCGTCGTGTGAATTACGGAGAGCTATCTGCGGTAGTGCCCTTAGCTTGTACAGCTCCGGCGCTGCTACGCCCGCGCTGACAGCCTTTGCATGCTCCGTCGTCACCGCCGTAGAAAACGCTTGTCGCATAAAGCTGTTCAGGAAATACCGCACGTGAGATCTGGCGAAACTCTGTGGGATCGGGCCTATTTGTATGCTTGGACGGATTGCCATCCCGTCCTCATTCCTGATGGTCAGCTCCGCTAACACCGTCTGGCTGTACCAAACCCGCATGTAATAGCCCGGCCTCACATACATGTACCATGGATACGGCCCCACCACCCCGTAGGCGTACTCTCTCGTAGTGCAAAAGCCGGTGCCATCTACACTTTGCACGAAGCCTTGTGTTGCCAGCTCCAATAGCTTCTTTGGTGAGCTGGCTACCCCTCCGGCTACCCTCTCGATCACACCTGCCATTGGCGACTCCTTCCCTTCCCTTTCGAGCTTTGGATTTGGGGGTTCCCGTTCTGTCCCTTATTCTTCTTCTTTCTTAGGAAAGAAGAAGAAGAATAAGGGACGAACGGGGTTTCTGAACGGCCCAGCTTACGACGCCTTGAGCAGCAGGAACTCTGCGTGGCGGACGCCGGGGTGTGCCCTTGGGCACGGCAGTCCGGCGTGTTCCGCGGCGTACTTCGCGACGTGGGCCGGTGCCTTCCGCTTCTTCTTGGGCCTCACGTCGAGCATCCCCGTGTTGGCAACGGCCAACAGCCTCTTGTACTCGTCCTGCACCTTCGGCTGGGCCTCAGCCAGCTTCACGCGCAGGGCGTGGAGTGGCTCCGGGCTTTCCAGCGGGATACCGAGCAGCTGCTTGATGATCTGGCGCTTCACGTACTTCGTGGTCATGACTTCTTCTCCTGTGTCGTGTCTGTCTCATCGGTCTTGATGATCACCGCTTCATTGATCAGGTTGAACTTCTTTCCCTCCCTTGCTGCGCTCCTGAGTGCGCCCTCTATGAGCTTGATCGAATCGAACTGCTGCTCCATGGCAAGGGCTTCGAGCAGCATCGCTTGGGTATCCAGCCGGTTGCCGTGCAGGTGTGCTACGGCAGCCAGAAACTCTGCCATCGTAGCCATCGTCTTGGCCTGTTCCCCGACTGCAAACTTGTTCTTGTGCACCTGCTCCATGTGATCTTTGAACAGGCCAGCCACTTCTATCGCCGTGGAGACGACGTTATCTACGGCCTGCGTGTTTGCGTTGACCTGTCCGGCCAGCACGTTGATGATTTGTAATGCGACAGATCCGGGGTCGCTCATGTTTAGCTTGTCTACCAGCTCGTTGACCTTGCCATCACCCTCACCCGGCTCCCTGTTCACACGGCCCAGCTCGTTCAGCACGTCTTGTACCGCTTGGCCCAGCGCTCCCGGTCTTGCACCTTTACCTTCGAAAAGTCCGCTGTTGCCCCTCACCTCCTCTACATGAACGTCATAGCCCAAGTCCTCCATGGCGTCCCTCACACGCTGCTCGAACTTCTCTTTCATGACGGTCATGTCCATCTGCCTGCTAACCGGCGGCCCCATCTCGTCGATCTTCTTGAACATATCGCTGTCGGGTGAGACGCCGGCCTCCCTGAGGCACTCCTTCATGATCTGCCTCATGACCTTGTTCACCACGGCGATGGTGGCTGCCTGACTCTGAGAGCTGTGAGCATCACACGGGACGGAGACCTCCGTAACTATGGCAAAGTACTTGCTCCAATCTGCGGGGCGTGCCCTAGCATCTATGCCAGCACCCTTCACCTTGTTGATAGTCGCGTTGTCCGCGATCACGTGCGTGGCACGTACCATGCAGCCGCAATCTGCAATCTGGTGGTGGGTGCCGGAACACGGCAGCACCCTCACCCGTTTCCATACGTCCGGGCCTGCGAACGTGGCGTAGATTCCCACCAAAGACCGTAGCTTCGTGTCTGTGCCGTGGTTCCTGCACAGCTGAGCAGCCAGCTGCCCCTCCACGGTGCGAACCATGCACACTTCACAGTTGAGCAGCTCGATCTTCGCCCTCAGATCACGTTCCATTGATGCCCTGTCCATACCCTCTCCCTTCTATGAGACCGAGAACCTGTTGTAGATCATGTCGTCGCGGCGTTCCCTGTGGAACGCGGTGAAGGTGTTGTGAAACATGGAGTACTCCTTCATTACGTTTTCCAGCTGGTCCGCAAGTTTCTCTGGTAGCTGTTCACGCCGCGGCGCCACCTCACGAAGTATGGCTACCAGCCTGATCATCTCGCGCGTCAGTAAGACGTACTGGATTTGCAGCCCGTCCGGTGGTGCCCTGCGCGTTTCATGTTTAGCGGGCGGCACGAAGTTGTACCTGTCCCCCGCGGCCTCCTCACGGAACTGATCTGGCGTGAGTTCATGGTCGATCAGCGCGTCTAGAAGTTGCTGCGGGAGAATCTCATCAAACGGATCTACGAGATCATGACTGGACACTTGCCCACCCCCAGCCGTGGTTGCCGTATATGGCCTTCATGGATGTGACGTTCTTCAGCACTGTCTCCACACCTGCCGGCCGCGCCTGTCGCCGGTGCTTCGATGTGGTCACGGAATACCTTTCCATGTTCTCGTACCACACGCCGTCACGGTAGGCGTAAAGCGGCCAGTGCATACCGTATGAGAACACCACGTACGCCTGCCCTATATGGCGCGCGAACAGGTTGCTCCCACGAAACGGCTTGCGCTCCGTGACGTACTCGCTTGCTCTGATGTTGGCTACCCTCTCAACGCTCATGTCGTATACCTCCGTAGCTGATGCGATATATCCCTGATAATTCGTGGCTTCTCCGCTGGCATTTCGACGCCAAATGCACGCTTCATGCGCGCCTTAGCTTCACGGCACTCCTCACACAACCCGTCCCTAACGTAATTCTCCCTTCCGCACTTCTCGCCACAGTTGCGGCACCGATACGTACCCTTTGAGCAGTACGCACAGTGAACCCGCTCATGTTTCTTACACTGGCGCGGGTGGCGATACGGAGTCTTAGGTTCCGGCGCCATGCCTATCATGAGCAACGCTCCTTTTACTCAGCCACACACCATCCCGGCATGAACATAGATCGCTGCTTTCCCTCAAACTTTGCCATCGTCGCATCGAACTTGGCACGTGATTCTGGGTCGAGTAGTTCGTAGCGTTGCTCCCACACGATGAACGACTCCGGCGTGCCGGTCCAGTCGCTGTCGGGCAGCTTGTTTTGAAGCTGCTCATGTAGGTTTATGATCGAGTCCGCAAGCGTTCTGATCGCGGCTTGGGCATCGTCACAATCCATCTGGTTGGACTCGAAGTACATATCCTGATATGCCATCTGGAGCGCGTCATACAGTACGTGCACGTTGGCGATGTCGAGCGTAACTTTCACTTGTCGTACCTCCTGCTAGCGTGAGCAACCACCCACATGCTTCCACCCATCGACGGTCTTGATCATGAAGTGCCCCATGACGTAGGGGCGATTGCACTTGACGCAAACCATACACACCTCCTCTGGCTTTGAGCTTTGGGTTTGGGGGGTTCCCGTTCTGTCCCCTCTTCTTCTTCTTCCCTAGGAAAGAAGAAGAAGAAGAGGGGACGAACGGGGTTTCTAGCTGTCCAGCTTTGCCGACAACTCACGCATGATGCGTGCCGTGCTGTGAATCTCCTGACCGACTCGTATGCTCCACTTCCGCTTTCGCAGAACCTCCGCGGCAAGCGCAGACATTATGGTGCCCGCGTCCTTCGCCGTGACCTTCAGCCTTACGTCGCCATCATCACGAAGCCACGCATCATGTATGGAGTCACGGAACTCGTCTGCCATATCACGCACGGATTCTGGCAGTACCTCCCATGCTTTGGCGTCAAGCTCTCGCAACGCATACACCACTTGCGTGGCATCTGCGTATGACATGTGAATCGTTGGCATCTGCTTTCCCTCCGCTTTCCTACTTGCCGTTCACCTTTGCCCCAAACTCACGCATGATTCGTGCCGTGCCGTGAATGTCCTGACCAGCCCGCTGCTTTCGCAGAACCTCCGCGGCAAGCGCAGACATTACGATGCCCGCGTCCTTCGCCGTGACCTCCAGCTTTACGCCGTCACCGTTAGACGTGAGCACCCCGTGGCAGAACTCGTGTGCTAGGTCACGTCCCGCGTCAGGAGCATCGGGCACTTCCCATAGGTTGGCTTCAAACTCTCGCAACGCAAGTATCACTTGCGTGACATCTGCCTGTGACATATGAACCGTCGGCATTTGTTCCTCCGTTTTCACCTTGCGCCCCTTCCTACTCCCCCCATAAGAATGGGGGAGTAGGAATGGGGCGTACTAGCTAGCTGGCCTTAGCCATGGCAGCGAAGGACTGCCGGACCAGCTTCGCGTTGTGCATCACGTTCTCCGGGTCGCCATACATCGCGACCTGCTTCACGGCGTCGTAAGCCTGCTGCCCAAACATCGCCGTGGATGCGTCGGCGTCGTCGTGCCGTGGGAACCCCCACCACACCCGCATTCGCGGCGACATGCTGAGCGCGATACGAATGTTGGTGTTCTCGTGGTCATGGAGGGTTCCGGCAAAACCGGGTTCGAGCACCTGCGGATCTTCCATGCCCAGCTGCGCGGCAAGCCGCTCGGCCCGGCCTTGATGCTTCATGTAGTACTTCCCGTAATACGGCATGCGTTACTCCTCATGTGTGCGTTGCGACTCGTGCCTGACGTTGTGGCTGATCACCGCCTTTCCAGCTTTGGGCCAAAGCTACCGCCCCTTCCTACTCCCCCCATAAGAATGGGGGAGTAGGAATGGGGCGGGTTAGCGTGTATGAGCTAGTGCCTAGTAGTCGTATCTGTGGTTCATGTAGTCGTCCCTCATGAGGTACACACGGAACGTGACACGGGTGAACTTGACCTTGAACCAGAAGTCGGTTACAGCTTGCGTGAACCTGACCCACATGTTGCGCTTGCGATACGGCATAATTTGTTACCTCCGGGGCGGGGTAGGTTAGACCTACCCCGCCCGCCTGTGTGTGTGTTACGAGACTTCGACCGACGCCTCCGAGTCGGCAAGGTACTGCTGGAAGAGTTCGATGCTGGCAGCCAGCGAGAGCGTCCGGGACACGCCGGAGCGGAGGTCCTTGACCTCCGCCGTGAGCGTCCCCACGGTGGCCGTGAGCGCCTGCAGGACCTGCGCCTGTGCCGTGACCAGCTTCGCCACCTCCGTGAGCGAGATCACCTCCGACGCTTTGGCGTTGTTCTCAGCTACCGTGACACGTCGCGTGCTGGCCTTCTCGGAAGGCCCACGCTGCGCGCCATCTGCGGGCACGAAGGTCTCCTTGACCACGTCCCCTTTAGGGGACGCCTTGTCGGACTTGCGGGCTGCTTTAGCAGCCCGCGACTTGCACCACGTGATGTGGTGTTTCCAGCCGTTCTCGCCGTAGGCCCCATCTGGCCCCTTCCCGACGTGGCCACGCACCTTACACACATGCCACACTTGCGTTGCGCTCGACACGTTGCACACTCCTGAGCCTGAACCCGGCCTGCTGGATGGGCAGGCCAGCTTGCCGTGGCTGGCGGCGAAGCTGGGACCAATGTACAGGGGTCAAAACCAAAAAGGGGCCGACGCTCCGTCAGCGCGGCTGCACGCGTAGTTCTGCGCGACCGCGGCGCGCTACGGAGCCAGCTCCAAAGCTGGCAGCTTTGCCAGATACGATTTAGATATGGCCCAGCTTTGGGCGCATATCTGGCCAGATACAGAAAACCGCCGGGGAATTTTGCGACACTCAAAATTCGTATCTGGCCAGATACAAAAAACCCGATCCGCAAAGCTGCGCCAAAGCTGCGGCAAAGCTGCTCATGACATGCGCTCTCGCACCCAGCGCGTACGCCGCGTCACGCCGTGTGCGCGGCGCGCTACCCGCGCTACGTGCGCGTCATGTGCGCGTCACGCTGCGCGACACGGCGCGCGTCACGTGCTGCGTGCTCGCGCCATGTGCGTGTGTGCTGCGCGTGCACGACGGCTACGCCGTAGCGTAACGTGCGCGTACGTACGTATTAATAGGCTTCGGCAAACAACCAGTGTCTCCACTGCCAGACGGTGGGGTATGGCTTAGGCGTTCTTCCGGGGGTACGGAGAGGGTACCCCTGACGGAATTTTGTGTGAGTTTGGCCTTGGTGAGACATGTCGTAGGACAGCCTGAGACATGTCGTAGGAGGGTTGGTGGGCCAGTGGTTGATGTGGAGAGGGGTACGGTATAGGCGATAGCGGTGCTTTATGACCCCGAAGCGCGTAGCGCTGAGGTGTCAGAGGAGTCTGGATGAGCGAGGCCGATGGCGGAGCTATCGGGCTCGCGATCTGGGTGGATTGTTTTTAGTGAGTGCGTGGGGCGCTCCGCTTTATGGCGGCGCCCCACGCTCTAGTGGGGGGGTTTGAGGGGGGGTGGTTTTTGTGGGAAACGTTGGGTGGGGCGGAGAGGGAAACCACCCCCCCTACCCCCCCTCCTCCGGGGTGGGGTTTTGTCGCAACTCGGGAAGCTGCTGAGGCTTACCGGCCTGTGCCCTTTGCTTCACAGCGGCGGCTCATAGGGCTGTGCGGTTGGCTGGTTTATTTGGTTTCAGCGGGTGGCGACAAAGATGATACACGACATGGTAGGCTGGCGTTGTCAATGGGAAGAACCGCTCGTCGCTCAAAATCGTGGCGTCCTGGACTTGCTCCTGTTGTGGAGAAGGAGGCGCCCGGGATCAACCTGGTTCAGGCTGACCCCACGCGGTTGTCGACGTTCGTGCACGACAAGACGGTGGAGTTGGTCCGTGGGGGTGTTTGGCTTTCGACTGCGGCGGAGGCGCTGGGCATCCCTGTGAGGACGATGTTCGAGTGGTATGCCGCGGGGGGTGGGGAGAGCTCGACGCTCGCGCGCACGGAGCCATACGTCTCTTTTCGCCGGGATGTGGATGCGTCGATGGCGCTGGCGGAGAAGACGGTATTACACCGGCTTCTTGCCAATAACGACTGGCGGGCACAGGCATGGTGGCTCGAGCACGGGCCGCCCAGGAAGCGGTGGCAGGAGAACGCTATGACGCCCACGCAAGAGGCTGCTGTTGCACTTCTGGATGCTCTTCGTGCCCGGGCGCTGGCGCCTCAGGCGTCACTGCCACCCATTTCACAGGAGAGCCTGGCTCCATCGGTCGTCTCGTATATAGACGACCCGTTCGGGGAGAAGGAGCCGCCCAGGCCGCATAAGAAGAAGCTGGACCCCGACAAAGAACACCCGAACCCCTTCATGTAGGGTAGGGTTACCCTTATGAAGGAATACGCCTGGTGGATCGCGGTGTTCAGTGTCCCGGTGCTGTTATTCATTTTGGTGGTAACCCGGTCGTGAAGTATGAGCCTGGTGAGCGCAGGCCGGCTCCGCCGGTCAAGTGGACGGTCGAGCAGCGCTGCCTGCGGGTGGCGGGGCTGACGCCCCTGTGGGCGGTCGCCCCGTTTCGCCGGCGGGTGACCTCAGAGGAATTCGTGAGGCTCGCGCGCGCGCACCTGGGCGGTTCCTATTCTGTGTTGAAGACCGAGACCGCCCCGGGCCAGAAATCTCTTACGACGGTGGCGTTTGGTTGTGGATGTGTATTGCCGGTGCCTGCGAAGGCGCTCAGGGGAGGAACCGATGTCAGGCCAGGAGTGTAAGCAGCAGGGGTTCAATAAGGCCGTGGGCGCTATCCGGTTCGTGTGTGGCTTCACGGTATCTGTGAACCACGAGAAGAACGGCGGGGACACTGCGCTCCTGCATGAGAGCTTCCACAAAAATGTATCGCCGCACTTACTGATACCGAAGAATGTCAACTGGGACGAGGTTGCTGCTAAATGGGCCGCTGAGATATTGAACGAAGAATGACAGAGCAGTCTCCAGAGAAGATCGTCGACATGCTGTTCGACCTCAAGCAGGCCGGGCTCTGTGTTCATTTTCGGTCGGGACACCTCGAGGTCGGCCCGGCTGACGCCATCCCAGGCCAGATTTCCAGCTCGATAAGTGAGAACCTGGGGTCCGTGATGGCCTACCTGGCCGAGTTCCCTTCCCGCGCGAACGCGCTCGGGCGCTGCGGGTGTATGAAGTCGAGGCCGTTCCGTGGTCGCTGAGAAGTCCGCCAGGGCTGAGAAGATCGAGGTCCGTGCCGAGGACCGGGACTGGCTTTTTGAGCAGGTTAAATTCAAGCCGACCAAAGAACAGCTTGAAATCCTGAACCACCCGGCCCGCGTGAAGCTCGTGGCCGGGGGTGAGCGTGCCGGGAAATCACGACTCGGTGCGATGTACTGCTTCAAAGAGATCGTGAACTCCCTGATCAGCAAAACGTCTGCGAAGCCGGTGTTCTGGCTGGTCGCCGCCGACTACGAAAGAACGCGCGCGGAGTTCGAGTACCTCACAGAACTGCTTGTCAAGGCTGGTCTTGCGCGGAAACTGACCAAACGCGTAGATCCCGGGCAGATCGAGTGCGTCGGCGGGGTGGTTATCCGCACAAAATCAGCCTCTGATTACCGCTCGTTGGCCATGGAGGCCCCGGAAGGCATCGTTTGCTGCGAGGCATCGCAGATTGATTACGAATCTTTCCTCCGATTACGTGGCAGAGTCGCCGAAAAACGGGGCTGGCTCCTGCTCGAGGGGACATTTGAGGGCTCTTTTGGCTGGTATCCGGAGCGATGGAAGGCGTGGCAGGCATATCCGAACCAGGAAGACGCCAAATCCTTCTCTCTGCCGTCATGGTCGAACACATATGTGTACCCAGGGGGGCGAAACGACCCGGAAATCGTGAGCCTGCAGGCCATCCACTCGGATGACTGGTTCGCAGAACGGTACGCAGGCATCCCGTCACCGCCCCGAGGGCTTGTCCACACCCTGTTTCGGACCGAATTTCACGTTCAGCCAGAGGTGGTCTGGGAACCGGGCGAAGATGTCCATATTTGGATCGACCCGGGCTACCGCGGCGCCTACGCAGTCGAGGTCGCGCACGTCAAACTGATCGAAGGCAACCCGCAGGTGCGTATTTTTGACGAAATCTACGAGCGGGGCCTGACCGGTCACGACATTTGTGACGTAATCATGACCCGTCCGTGGTGGGGGAAGTCCGCCACCCGGGGCGTCATCGACATCGCCGGGACCCAGCACCACGCGATGCCCGCGCAGACCGAAGTCTGGCTGGCGAAGACCGGTTTGTATCTTGACTACTCGGCCGTTAATCTGTTAGACGGGATTGAGCGCCTGAACACGTTTCTGAAGATCAATCCGATCACGAAAGCACCCGGATTGTTGATAAATCCGTCCTGTCGGGGCATCATTTCTGAATTCGGGGGTGGTCCAGACCCGTTTGACGGGAGAAATTTCCATCCTTACAAGTGGAAAACGGATTCTCAGGGAAATATTGTGGGGACTTTACCCGAGGACCGTTACAATCACGGCATCAAGGCCGTAACATATGGCATCGCACACCCAGCGAACTACGGTTATGCACGATTCAGTGCCCCTAGTGGCCGCGAGGTGATCAAGGTTCGGCGCTGGACCTGATCACGAAAAGGGGCCATGCCAAGAGCGGGTCGACGATCGAAAAAGTCTGAAGACCTTCACGATCTCATCTCCTCAGCCTGGGACGCTGCCGATTTCGCTTCCCGGCGCGCACGGATGGAGAGCGATTACGGCCTTTACCGGCAGAATGAGTTCGATGCCGGGGACGGCTACCAGTCATACACGTCCAACCGGCCCAGGACCCTGGCAGACAAGATCATTTCGTGGATGTCAGAGGCCCGGATGGTGGCCAGGGTGCCCTTTAACCCGACAGATCCCGAAGGGCGCAGCAAGGCAACCCTCAAAGAGCGGTGGGTCGTCGGCACCCTGCAACAGATTGATGATCAGCTCTGCACCACCATGATGCCCCCGCTCCGGGAGACGGTTTCCTTCCATATCGTGGTCAGAGGCTGGTATGCCGGCCGCGCCATCATGAATAAACGCAAGGATGGCACCGCCTTCCCGGACGTTATGCCCTTCGATCCCATGCGTGTCGTGTACGGCACCGATCGCCAGGGCCTGTCATGGCTCGCTCACTGCGTACGCTTCACGCTTACGGAAATCGAAGATCTATATGACATCAGGATAGATAAAAAGGACAGAAGTACCTCGGAAGAGGAGGATATTCTCCTTTTTGACTACTATGACCGCGAGAATCATGCGCTCATTGTGGACAAACGGTTCGCTAAGCAGCCCACCCCCCACAGGGCGACGGATGTCTTCGGCGACCCGGTCGTTCCCTGTTTCCTCGGTTTTGTGGGCCCCGCCCCGTATATTCAGCCTGATGTTTCCGGTGATGACACGGCCGCTGACTTCGGCGAGTCGGTTTTCGCCCACAACCGGACCCTGTACAACACGCACAATAAGACGATGTCGGATATGGCGACCCTTGTCCGCCGGTCTGTGCGACATCCATATGTGATCACTTCGCCTGACGGCTCGGCCACGCTGGGAGCGGACCCCTGGAGGGAAGGATCTGAGGTACCGCTTAAGGCGGGCCAGAAACTTGAGCTCCTCCCCGAAATCAGGATGGCGCAGGACGCCGCAGCCTTCGCCGGGCTCACGTCATCCGAGATTCAAATCGGTGGACTGGCCGACGTTAACTACGGGAACCTGCAGTTCCAGTTGTCGGGACACGCCGCCAACATCCTGCGCTCAGGGGCCGAACACCAGATCGGTCCCCGCATTGCTGCCCTGGACCGGGCTTACCGCCAGATAGCGTCGCTGCTTATCACGCAGTTCGAGTCCGAAGGCTTCGGGAAGATGACGGTTACCGGGCGTCACGGGCCCTTCAAGACCTGGTTCCGTGAAGAGATCGAGGCCAAAGACATCAAAGACGCCGGCCCACTCGAGATCCAGCACAAGCCGTCCCTGCCCCAGGACATGCCATCTCAGGTGAGCATGGCGCAGATGCTCAGGGAAGGCAAGCCGACCCCGCTCGCGCCCGACGCCTGGATTCTGGATGAGATTCTCGACGTTCAGGATGTCGACGAATGGCGCAAGCAGATTGCCGCTCAGCAGGGTGAAGTGGCAGAGCCGAAGGCGTTTTTGCTGACCGTGATGGAGGGGCTCATCTCGACCGGCCAGAGCGAACGTGCCATGATTTATGTTGACGCCTTAATGAGGCAGCTCAAGAAAGATCAGATGGGCGACGCGCTGGCTGAGGTGCAGTTCAATCAGATGGTTGGGCAAATGGCGAGTGGCGGGGCGGGGCAACCACCCGGTGTTCCGGGTGGCACGGCAATGCCACAGGGAATGGGGGGTGCTCCCGCCCCAGGAGGTCCTGGATCACTCGGTGTTCCTGCCGATGTAGTGTCCAGTGCGGCTCAAGGCTTTCCCCCGGCGCCCCCCGTTGCGCCTCAAGGTGTAGTTGCGCCCGGAACCCCACGCCCGGGCGCGCAAGGCGGCGACCAGGTCCGTATGGCGCTGAATGCTCTGGGCCTGGATTACGCCCCCGGATAAGGAGACCTTCACATGCCCCCCGGTATAGGTTACTGGTACACGATATATGTAGATAACGGCCCGCCCGTGCGCCTCTTTGCGATGAACGAGCAAGAGGCCATGAATATGGCCCAGATGATGTTGGACGAGCAGGGGCGCTTCAATGCCACCCCGGTTAGCGCGGTACAGGAGCCGACCCGGGTTGACCCTGCCCGGATGAGCTACCGAGACGAGATGAGCGGCGTCGGGCAGTACCCTTACCGTCAATATACTGGCCCTGATGTAGACGAGGCTGCACGGCTGCAGGGACGGGGGCCCTACACCTCGCCTGAGACGTTCCGGTTCAACATGCCCACCGCCCAATCAACGCCGATGTCTTTACCGGGAGGCCAGCTGCCCTTCCAGACTTTTCCGGAACCACCCCCTCAGTATCCGCCGTATGACCTTCCGACTATGCAGCACCCGTTCAGGCCCGGCGCGCCACGGCGGCTGAGCACCGACCCTGCTGATTATGGCCCCCACCCTCAAACTTTGTTGCAAAAGGCGTTGGACGCGGTTGCTGATTCGTGGCGGGTTCCGCCGCCTCCCCCGGCGCCGACCGTACCCTATCCCGGTGCGCCGATAATTTCTCCGGACACGGGGCAGGGTACACGGCTCCCGTACATAGACCCGATTACTGGCCGTTCGGTCACCCCCGCACCCTGGTCGCGTGAAGCAGCGGCCGCGGAGTTCCAGAACCTCCCCTTCCTGGGCCCCTTTGAGCCCTACCCCCGCTTTGAGGTCCCCTATGGCATCGAACCGACCACTTCGCTGCCTCCTCCTTATGGAGGAGAACGCCCCTGGGCCCCCAGCCTGACTGGCGCGCCGTCGAACTTTATCGCAACCCCAGATGAGGCGGCCGGCTATCAGTTATTCCAGCCCGGTCAAGCTGGGGCCGGGCCGTTCGATGCGATGACAGGCACCGGACAGATACAGGCCCAGCCCGATCGGCTGGGGTCCCTGTCCCTGCAACCGGAAGATGCTGACGATGTCCGCCGCGCTGAATTGGCCGCAAGGGAATGGCTGCGGGCACAGGGTGGCCAGCAGGGTGGCCAGTTTGGCCAGGGTGGCCAGTTTGGCCAGGGTGGCCAGGGTAGCCAGCCGGGTGGCCAGGGTAGCCAGCCGGGTGGCCAGGGTGGTGGGCAGGTTGGCCAGGGTGAGCAGCAGGGTCCCCAGGACGGGCTGATTAATGGGCTCTCGCAAAAGGATTGGTACTCGCTTGATCCTGATGAACAGAAGCTCTATCTACAGATGTACTCGTCGGGGGCGGGCCTTACGCCCGCCAGGGCCCTTGAGGAAATTCTCAGGCGGAGGAAGCAGACCGGGCAGCAGGGTCAGGGTGGCAAGGCTGACACTGAACAGCCGGGTGGCGGTCAGCCCGGTGCTACGAGCCAGCCCGGGCCGGGATTTCAAAGCAGCGGTAAGCCCGGCAACTTTATCGCAACCCCGGGCGAGACGGCCGACGGGCCTCCCGGCTATCAGTTATTCCAGCCCACTGCGACGACGGGCACCGGACAGACCACCGGCATCGACCCTAAAGAGGTGACGCCCTGGTCGGCTCCGATTGAGCACCAGTCAGAGCTAGGAGCGTTCTACGCGGGTGTACCGGGCGCCATGGGCAGCTACTCGCCGGCGCGCGACTTTTTACGCGGCCTGTTTTACCCAACGAGAGCAGCCTGGATGGCGCAAGAGGTGTTGGGTCCCGGCGACAAGTCGGGGAGGGATGCGCCGTTCATAGGAACACAGAATCCGATTTCAGGGCTGTTCGGGGACGCCGAGGGCAATGCGTACATCGCTCCCAGATTCCAGAATTTTGCCGCGAAGATGGCGCAGGGCGGCTTTGGAGGCCTCGGTAAATCTCTGGAGGAAAGTTTCCAGAGATATGCCAGCCCCCCGAGAGGTATGTCCGATGTCTCGCCCGATACGGCGTACGGTGCTTACTTGGCCCCACGGAATACACAGCAGGCCCGGCTTGGTGTGGATCTGGCACGGGCCACGTTAGGCTCGAAGATCTCCCCGCTAATTTTGGGTCGCATTGATCAGCCGAGCGAGGAGGAACTCTTCGCAGAATGGGTGGCCGGAAATCCCCAGCCCCAGTTTTTTGCCGGTGGAACATTCTCGGGGAACGCTTCAAGGGCGCCAGGGCAGAGTGTCGTAAGCGGTACCCCGAACAACTTCGTGGATTTTCTACACAAACGCCTGGGGATGGACCGGTACATGCCCCTCACCCCCCAGCCTCTCGCCGAGCGGCCCACAGGGACCAGTTGGTCTTACCGGGGGTATCCATAAATGATGAGAAATGAAGACTATTGGGGCGAGCGGTCCCCCGGAGGCCTGTACGGGCTGGAGTTTCAGCACCCTGTGTCTGCGAACCCGTTTTTAGATTACCTCGAGCAAGAGCCCAGAACCGCCTTCTTCGGACATGCGAATCAGTTCGGCACGAATCCGACCCGTCGGCGCGCCATTGAGGACATGTACCCGCAGGCGCTGAATCAGTTCTACGGAGCCCTCGGGCAACAGATTATGGGTGGAGGGGCGCCAACTCTGCAGTTCCGGGACTTCCTGAAAGGCATGGATTTTACGAAGCGCTTCGCCCAGCTGAACCGGGCTACGACGCGCGGTAGGCGGTCTGGTTTCCAGCCTAGAACACGCTATCTGTTCCAGGATTTCTAGGAGGCTGTTGTGGTCTTTCCGCCCGACCGGCGGTCATTCCGGGGCCCGCCTACTAGCGAGGTCCCGCCCTACCGCGGGGAACCGCCAGGAAGCGGTTCGTTTGTCGACCAGTACGCCCAAGTCGTTGGGCAGGGGCTTGGCAGCCAGCACCCCGTACAGGTAGTTGACCCGTCCAAATTCTTAGATTTCCTGTCGAACGAGTCGGCAGAGTTTGAGAAGCAGACCGGTCGTCCGTCGCCCATGAGGGAGGCAGCGGAAGCTGCCAAGCTCCAGATGGGGCCGCCACCCATGACGGCGAGACCACAACACCTGCCATATCTCCGCCTCGATCCACCGGCCGGTGCACCGACCCCATCCGGCGTAGCCCCTCGTCCACCTATACCAGAATGGTGGGACACGGAGGGGAACTTCGTGAAATCCGTAGACCCGGTTTCGGGAACAGTGATGACCCCCGGGTACCAGCAGGAGTTGGCAAAGAACCGACCGTTCGCAACGCCAGAGCAGGTCAAACGATTCGGAGAGTTAATGCCATCGTCCGGTGTGCCACAGCCGCCCTGGGCCAACTTGCTCGGACAGATTGCACGAAGCGATATCGGCTCCCGCGCCATAAGCGATGAGTTAAGGCCGAGCAGCATCAACATTAATGCGGCGATGCCCTTCTTGGGTAAGGGTGTCAAATCGGTGATGATGGCCAGGCATGGGGCGAAGGGGATCTGGCCTGCTATCCGAAACCTCGCGGGTAATTTTGCCGCGCCGGTCTTAGAAGGAAAAGCCCCCTACCCAGCGCAGGTTTTGGCCGAAAGTGCTGTTTCCGGTGTAGCGGGCGCGGCTGCTATGGGTGTTGACAAAGTGCTGCCGGAGAACACAAACCCATGGGTCAGAACAGGTACCACGCTCTTGGGCTCGCTTGCCGGGGGAGGGGTCGGCAGCATGGCGATAACGCGTGCCGTGCCCCGGAAATGGGTAAACCTCCCGGGCGGCACAGTGGGAGCTCTTATTGATGAGAACCTAGATAGCTTCATGAAGTTTGACGCTAACAGGCAGGACATAAAGGATCTTATTACAGGGTCTCTTGCCAGGGGCGGCGGCCGTTCTGACAAATATACGTTTGTTACCTCGACCGATCCGGATGACGCGGTCCGGATTATCCGGGACGGATATACGATCGGCACCAGGCCACAGTTCGATGCCCCGACCGCCTCCGCCGCCGGACAAATCGTGCACGTCTTCCGGCAGAGCGACCTCGCTGGCCCTGACCTCCCCTATGGAGGCCCCCCTCCGGTTGGTCGGAAAGCTAAGCCGATAGCGTCGTTTATATCCGGCTACGACATCCTCGAACATCTGTCCTCAGACATCATCTTCCCGAAGAGGGCCGATTCCGCTCCCGGCGAGTGGAGTATGGCAGACGAGGAGGCGGAGGAGGCCTTCAAGGAGAAGGCCGCAGACATCCTCCGCGCGATTTACATCGCGAATGGCGTTACTCCCATCGGTGATGGCCCGCCGAGAGGAGCGCCCCGAGAAGGATACTCGCCAGAATTCAGAAAAAAAGTCTTAGAACTTCAGACCACACTTCGCGCGGCAATACAGAAAACCAGGGACAGCTGGGAACAGGCGTCTCGTGGCATAGAGTGGGATGAACAGAACTGGCCGACCAATGCGCCGTGGACGATGTCGCGGGACGAGTTTGGTAGACGCTACGCGAAAGCGGTTGAACAGTTTGAGGCACAGACGGGGCTGCATCATTTTCCGGCGGAATTTGGTGGTGATCTGCTTCAACGGGAATTCTTAATTACCCTTATGCACCGCCATTTTATTGATCAGGCTCTGTCTCGCTTCTATTCTACGGCTCGGAGTCGTACCTACGGAGTCCCCCTTCATGTTCTCGCCGATTATCCTGATCTCTGGTTTAAATCTGGCCGCGGCGATCTCGCCCTCATCGCTGCCCGGGCCACGGTGCCCTCTGCGGACAGGCCTGTTACTCACATGCAGTGGTACTGGATCAAGGACGAAAACACTTTTTATTCGAAGAAGGTTTTCTTTAAGGCGGTGGCCGCAGTAGACGCAGCCAGCAAGGGTCGCGGGGTTCGCCGCATCACCTTCAGGAGAAACGACGAGTTCCTCGGCGAAGCAATTGATGTTTATTGGATTCACGAAGATTCAGCGCGGGCGGTGATGCAGAGGCATGGACTCACCGGTTCTATAGATGACCTTCTTGCCAAAGAAGCCCGGGGAAGTTACTGGGGCACCAGTAACGAACTCACGCTCAGACCCGGACCGGAGCAGGCTGCAGCTGAAGATTTGCGTGGGCCGCTGCCAGATAGGGGGGATTGGGCCACTTTCCAAACTGATGAGCCCCGCCCCGTTCTTGAAAGGGGCGACATTCTCTTTAGAGAGCAAGAGCAAGCAGCCACGATGCAGCAGCCTGTGGGCGGGCAGGCCCAACCCTTAATAATTGGCCCCACCACAAGTATGGATCGGATAAGAGAACTCGAAAAGCAGGCGGCCGGGAGAGCCGGGGAGCCGGACCCTGTAGCTGGAACAATGGATGAAGCGGGAGGAATCGGTAGCGCCCCGGTGTCCGACACTGGTCGCAGGGCACGCATCCAATATTTCCTGCAAAGATACAATCCCTATGGCCCAGTCCACCCCCAGTATCCTTATTTTAACTGGCCCAAAATTAGCAGCGTCCCAGGCGAAGAAATAATCCCTCCGCCCAAATCCTTCGAGGAACTAAAGGATATAGTTAGGAAGCTTTGGAGGGAGGCCACCGAAAGAGAGGTTTATTTTGTATCGAAAGTTGTGTTCGCCAGGGCGACGTGGTGGGCCAGGCGTAACAAGAAAACCATTGCTGATTATTTTAATGAGAATTACGTCGGATTTTCTGCGGACCCGGCGTCGAGCTCCATTGACCTTGTTCGGCCTATAGACAGGATAGAGGGGCTGTCATTCCCGACTAATCAGGCTGAGCTGGATTTGGTTCTTAAAAAAATATCGAATTCAGAGGATCAAGACCTCTTAATCCGGATATACAAATCTGTCTTTGCTCTGGACCCCCCAACCGGTCGCGCCCCCTATACCGATCTCGAGCGCCGGGAATTATCAGACCGCGTAACGAAATTGCTCTTTAAGCAGGTGACTACTTATCGCCGTGGTCTCGGCCCACTAGTTAAGGCCCTGGGCGGCCGGATTGTCCGGAGAGACCGCCGGCCAGGGTTCTATGTGAATGCAAGCGGGAAAGTCGTTCATGACCCGCAGGAGCTCGGCCCGCCCGCAACCGTCCTGGCATATCAGCAGCGGATGGACGATGGTCGCTCCCTCATGGTTGTACTTATGGGGACCGACTGGGAAACCGCGCTGCACGAGTTCGCGCACGCTTTCCGCAACGACCTCGCCAACTCCCCCGGCGAGCGGCATCTTTATGACGCGCTGACCGCGTGGGCGACCAACGGCACGGGGCAATGGGATAACGTCGCCGAAGAGAAATTCGCGCGCGGGTTTGTGCAGTGGCTCCGGGAGGGCGATGCGCCCTCACCGGAGCTGAAAAATGCCTTCTTGTACTTCCGGGACTGGCTGAGGCAAACATGGAACGCCATACTCGAGGGAACACCTGGCGCCTGGCCCTTGTATTCAGGGCGGGGGGCCGGGCTTGTTAGTGATGCAGGGTCGAAATTTGGGCCGGAAGGCCACCCGATTTCAAAAGAAGTACGAAATGCGTTCTCAGAGATGTTCGGAGGTCCCAACTGGCATAGCCAAGACCCGGGCGCGAGTGCAGGGTGGGAGGCGGCCCCGAAATCGGCGCAAGTAACAGAAGCAGAACAGCTGTTTAACGCAGCCGCCAACTACGTAGATCAGCTGCGAGCCATGAACCTTACTCCTCACCGGGAACCACAGAAGACTCCTGTATATATGGAGGAGCATGAGCTATTCGGGGAGAGGGGTTCGGTCGGAGAGGGCCAGTGGGACCACACCTCGTTTCTGCAGTTGCGTAGCATGGTTCAGG
>Ga0194125_10005791_pt1 | contig 18627 bp, 15 predicted proteins | sample TA2KigC250mmetaG_FD_148626 | JGI IMG/M metagenome (GOLD analysis project Ga0194125, IMG submission 148626) | Freshwater microbial communities from Lake Tanganyika, Tanzania - TA2015034 Kigoma Deep Cast 250m | ecosystem: Environmental > Aquatic > Freshwater > Lake | place: Tanzania: Lake...
TTTTATTACTGTATCTAAATCTTGAGCTAAGCCTATATTGCCTATATAGCTTACTATAAATTTGTTATCCCACCTGTATTGATTTCGAATTGGGGTAGCATCTCGCTCCTGGAAAAGTTCAACATCTACACCATTATATATAACGGTGACCTTCTCTTGGGGAACGCCTCGCGAAACAATATCTCTTTTAAATCCGTCTGAGATTGTAATAATCGTTTGTGCTTGCTGGTAAACTTTCTTTTCTGCTATTTCCAAGAAACTGATAATAGATTTATTGCTAATTGCTCTAACGGACATGATTGCTTCAGGCCAAATATCTTGCAGGTCAAAGATGAAAGGGATTCTTCGCATAAAACTTGTAAACGCGCCTGCAATTCCGGTGGGAAGCGGAGAAATTGCTACGATGACATCAATATTCTGTTTTTTTAAAATTCCCTGAAGCAACGCGGAAAGCATGAATGTGCCATAGGTCAAGGAGCGATGCATGGTACCACAATTGGTTGATGTGTACGTTATAACCCGTATAACCTGCGCGCCAAATAGTCGCTCCTCTTTTTTCACGTTCTTTGAAATTCGGTGGGTCATTAAAGTGGAAGGGTGATTGGGAATTCCAGCAATTACAGTAACATCGTGTCCGTAATTGATTAAATCTTCTGTAACCTCAATAGCACGCCGAGCTGTTCCAACCACTTCTGGATAAAAATGTTGGGAAAATAGTAGAATCTTCATTTTTTAACGTTGTAGACTGATTTCTGCCATTCTATGGTTAAAGGTATACCTTCATTAAGTTTAATTTGGGGGTTATGCTTTAGGTCTTCAATTGCTTTTGTAACATCAATCCTTTTATCCCTTGTAGTCAACTTTTCCGATTCTTTATATGTAACCAGCGAATCGTCTTTGCCTAAATAATCCAAAATCATATCCGACAATGTTTTGATGTCATGATACTCCATCCCGCCAATATTATACACTTCGCCGGGTTTGAAATTATCCACGATGTTGGCAAGTGTATAAGTGGTATCTATGATATATGTGGATGTTCTGTGATGATTCAGATAAACTGTGTAAGGAATATCATGAAGAGCGCGATAGATAAAAAGGCAGATGACGCTTCGATACGGGCTGTAATATTCACCGGGACCATAACTATTAAATAACCTAACCCTGACTGTTTCCGTTTCATGAATAGCAGCGGAGTTGAGAACCTGCATCTCACCAACCCACTTTGTCATGGCATAATCGTTCAACTGTTTGATTTCCAGCTTATCCATTACATCTTCTCTCATTACGCCGTCATAGTCGCCGTAAACTTCAGAGCTGCTGAAAAATATCATTCGGAAACGGTCGCGTTCTTGTAGGCGAATGAGATGTTTCGTGCCAATTACGTTTGTCATCCAAAGATTTTCATAATAATCTTCCCCGTTCCATCTGCCAAACTCCGCGGCAAGATGATAAACGTAGTCAAATTGATGCTCATTAAATATCCGCTCTAACTGCCGATGCTGACTAACATCGCAACGGATATATTGTGGGTCATGATAGTGTGATAGGTCACATACCCAAACTTCATGATTTCGGTTTCTTAGCTCTTTAACGAGGTAAGTTCCTACTGCTCCTAAACCACCTGTTACTAAAATCTTCACTCAAAACTCCTTTCATGCTTTAATGAATTTTAATCACTTCGTCTTATTCCTCATCGGACGCCCTTTCTTATCGAAAAGGTCGGGACGAATCACGCGAGCGAGAGTTTCCTTGTTCTGAAGCATCAGGGCTTGTGCTTCATCAACTAATTTCCCAAACTCAGAAAGCTCTTCCTTCGTTATGGTACCTTCTGTGTTCTTCTCAGCCAGGAAATTGAGCCTCTGTTGTTTCTCTTTAGGAAATCGCTTCAATGCAATCAGGATGATGGATTCATCACTTCGTGCTTGTTGTATTTGAATGGAGCTTGGAGATGGAACTTCTTGGGAGCCCTGAAGGGTTAATAATTTATTCCCCATGTGTATCAACTTAAGGGTTCTCATCAATTCCCCTCCCACAACCCCCTACCCCCTTTAATAAGGGGGACGGGAGGGGCCAGGGGAGGGTGAAAAGAAAGCAGGTACGCCATCTCCACCCCCACCTGGCCTCCCCCGTCAAGGGGGAGGAAGGAGGGGGGCGCAAAATGGTCTTAAGTTGATACGTATGAGGGTTAATAATTTATTCCCAATGAGAGAATGGATAAAAGAGAGCACCTTTTCTTGTTGTATTTCAGAGAGCTTCGCCAATTCTTGCATCACGGTTTCTTGAAAAGACTGTGTCGAAAAGTTCATTTGCATTCCCTACAAAATTTCCGATTTGAGATTGTAAATGGGCATGTTTCAGAAAATAGTCCCCCTTATCACAACCCCCCTGCCCCCCTTTGGTAAGGGGGAAGGGGGTAGGGGGTTGTCATTTTGAGCTGATGAGTGATAAGTGATAAGTAAAAAATCACTCATCACTCATCACTTTGTCCCCCCCCTCTAAGGAGGGGACTAATTTTTGAGGAAAGTTGAAACATGCCTGTAAATGGATATTTTTCTAACTATACGATTGTGTTTGCGAGTTTCCCCTTATCAATCCCATGACAAAATTCTTCGCAGGTGTTAAGGGGGAATCATAGATAAGCTTCGTCAATGGATAACTTTTCGATGCTAATAATGCTGCCCAACTCAATGGCGTCCGAGTAACTTTGAATTGCCTGCTTACAAACTGGTTGACATCTACATTGACATCAATACCCTGGATATTTTCCGGGGCGAGATTTTCCTTCTGGGCAATTCTTAAATGCTTGATTGTCTCAGGTTGAATGCCCATCAGCTTGCATCCAATAAAATCGCCTGCCGCTACATTATTCGAGACAATAAGCAAATCCATTTTCACAGGTTCGCCATACATTGGGCCGCAGCCATCTAATCCATAAATTGCATCAATGATGGAAATGCGTGTCTTCAACGCCTTATTCAGCGCCACAATGCCCCTATCCAGATTTGGATGATGAAGCAATCGCATCGCATCTGGAATACACCCCCACTGGTTTTTCATTCCCAGGCTGACTTTTGTAAAAACGTGTGTTTTCAAGACGGGAAGAGTGATAAAAACATCTATATCATGCAGTAACATTGAAGGCAATTCAACTCCAAATGGTTTTGAATCAACTTCTATCTCCACATATTCAGATTTCAGACTACTTAGGTTAACCAAGTTGACATCATTGGCTTTACAGATTTCATACAATCCATGTCCTGTAAATGCTTTTTCTGCTGTCCAGGTATTAACGCCTCCATTCGATTCACCTATGGTAAAGTTGTGTGTCCTTACTTTAAGAACCTTTATTAGCGTTTCTATTAATTTGGGGGTTGTGGTAACGCCCGGCTTATATTTAGGCCAAGTAAAATTGGGCTTAATGAATACATGTGAATTAAATCCTATGATTTCGTCCCACTTAATCCACTGTAGCCCATAAAGTAAAGTCTCTTCTATATGATTATTTTCTATTCGTGAGATAAATGTCCGATATTTCGTAGTTGTTTGATTTGCCATTATTCACTCCAGCATTAGTTTCGCATTATCTTCTGTAGGTTCTTAACAGGTCAAAATACAGTGATTCGGTTCTATCTGCATTTATGATTGTGGTGAATAGACGCTCAACCCGCTTTCGGCCTGCACTCCCAAGTCTTTCCCTTGCTATTTTGTTTTCTATCAGCTTAATCAAAGCTTGCGATAGCGCGTCAGAATCACTAGAAGGAAATAGAATTCCGGTTACTCCATCTTCTACTTCTTCAATATTGCCTTCGACGGCTGACGCTATAACAGGCTTGCCGCTTGCCATCGCTTCCAAAGGCGACCTGGGTCCCGCATCTGTAGTTGAAGGGTGGGCGAGAATATCCAAAGCCGCCATGACTTGTGGTATATCTTGTCTGGTGCCGGTTAAAATGATTTCCCTTTCCAATCCCAGTTTTTTTATTAGACTTAACATTTCAGATTCATATTTCTCCTCCGCAGTTTGTGTTTTACCTCGTACTTTAGGTTTTCCGCCAACTATCATGAATTTCGTGTCAACAGAAGAACCATTTTTTACCTTTGCACAAGCTTCAATAAAGCAACGATGCCCGCGTCTTGGATTGAAACGCCCTACTAACCCTACGAGAACTGTATTGTCATCTATTCCAAATTCTTTTCGCAGAGCGGTGCCTTCATTGGACGGATGAAATTCTTGAATGTCCACACCGTTGTAAATTGTTACCAAATTGTTTTTTAGAATTCTGTTGTCATGAAATACTTTACCAGCGGCATTTGATACCGTTATAATTTTGTCCGCCATGCTATTTACTATATGGGTTATTGCCCAACCAAGAATTTTAGGTGAAGCAATAGTCACCTCACGAACATGGTGAACCGTAGGAACTTTTGCTATCCGTGCAGCTATGCCACCAGGCCAAGTTGTCGTAGTATTAGAATGAACAATGTCAATATTTTCTTGTTTGATAATATCTAATAGCTTTTTAATAGCGGGAACGATTTTCGCAGTTTTTAAACTCAATCTGAGGAGATTATAAGTTCTATTAAACCCTTGGATTTCAGGTATAAATCGAACTTGTACGCCTATGTGTTTGAATTTGGGCACGTTGAAACCATCAAATGGAAAAACAACAACGCATTTATGATTCCGATTAATCATTTCACGAACTAACTGGAAAAGACTTATATCAGACCCACCTAATTGAGAAAGTGGATGTACATATAAAATTCTTAGAACTTCAGCCATAAACTTATCAATTCCTGCGGCATTAATTTTCAATCTGCTTTTCGATATGCCCTTTCCAACCTATAGCAGGCTGAAATGGGCGATTATCTTCCTTATATCCATTTTTTATAAATCTAATTTCATCGGGATTAAAGTCAACTAAGCTGTATGATTTAAGCTGAAAACTTTCGCAAATCTTTGGAATCGACTGCCAATTAAATCCCATAACTTCCAAACACCCCAGATCAACCGCTATCGGGTTGAAACCGCCAATGAAAACGCCGCAATTCTTAGGTGTCGGAAGAAGTGGCCCTTGCCCCTCTCCGGCTATCCAGCCATCAACAAAGCAGAAATATTTCCTCTGCGGTTCAGACCTCATAATACCAAATTGGTCAGCATAAAAAAGTATTTTATTCATATCCAGCACAGTTCGCCAAATTGTATCATTACCATACCATTCACCAAAATTAATATCCATCGGGTGACAGGCTAAATCACCGGTATTAGACCTGGTTCGTGAAGCAAACTTGAGCAGATGAATTAATTGTTTGCCTAAAAATCTACCGGTACGCCAGATAAAAGGATTTGACCGCCTAAGCTTTTGAATTATCTCTCCCTCAAAACGTTTAAACTGGCCACCAATCGGATATTCATCACCACCTTCTGCTTGTGGCCCAACTCGGTGATGAGGTAACCAGCTTTTATCCCCACAAATACCTATCATATTTTTCAGCGACAAAGTGACACCTGTTTTAATGTGAGTTTTTAGCTTGGGAACATTGACGACAACATCAGCTTCTAACAATGAGCGGGGAATGAGGTATTCGTGTTTTCCATGTTGGTGATGCTTTGGTATGTTTTCGGGTTGATAATCACTAACCCGAAACTTGAGAAAATCATCAGCAAGTTTCTCTAATTCGCTAGCTGTTCCCAAATCGACTACCTGATATCCATTTTGATCCCCTTGGGCTCCAAATTCTTTAATGATACAACCAGAATCGTCGAGAACTACTTTTTTTACCCTAGCGTCGATTATATCAATAGAAAAGTGGAATGTTTCCCAATATAGCTGTCGGATTTCATTCAATCCAGTGTGCGCCACAATTTTTTCGAAATCTGCGCTTTGAAGTGGAACATCTAAAATCGTAATTTTACCAGAAGGACCCGTTGCGATAAAAATGTAATCGACTAAAGCTCTCAGAACTGAGCCGTGAGTAATCATACAATCCATGCTTTCCCCGCGTGGGTGAAAGTGGGTTACAAAGTTTGGTTTAACAAGCACCTTACTACCAACTTGAATAACTTCACCCAACGGATTCCAACTTTTGCTGCCTAAATTTTTTTTATCTAGCTCCAATAGCTCAAATACCTTGCGTATCCCAGCATAAACTAAATTTTCTTCGGCTGATAGGTATTCTGCGCCGAAAGGATACTCAGGATAGCATTCAGAAGGGTTGAAGGGCGAAAAGCGGGGATAACCAGGTTCAATAATTGGATTTTGCTGATAAATTACTACCCGATTGTCATGTAAAAATGAATGGCTCATATTTAAAACTGAATTGGTACTTCAGAGATAGTGAATCGATGTTTGCCTGAGCGCGTTAATGGAATTTCATCTACGATTTCAATTTGTATGTCTGTGTCTGCTTCCATTGCAGCTTTAATCTTATTTATGATTGGAGTTAGAACCGCGGGCACATATCTTTCATTTGGGACTATCCTCAAAATCAAATATTCTTTTTGCTTTTGAACAAGCTGAAATTGTTTAATTTCATTGACACCGTAGAATAGGTGTGTAAAATACTCTCCATGCAACATTTTTCCTGTTGCACTAACAAATATGTCGCTATTTCTTCCAATCACCTGTTCCACTACTGGTAGTCCGCGTCCACAAGGACATCTCACTTCCGATGATGGAATTCCCATATCTTCGATTCGATATCTTATGAATGGCATTGTATAGTTTTGCAAATCCGTGATAACTATCTCTCCGATTTCTCCATTTCTTACAGGGTGCCCATCTTTGAGAAATTCCACATATAAATTATCAGCATTAAGATGAAGGTTGCCATGTTCGCATTCCATGGCAATTAAGCCAATCTCACGACAACCATAGCGATTGAATACCTTACAATTGAACAATTTCTCAATTCTTTCCCGTTGATGTTTGTATAAAACTTCTGCCGATGAGATAATAGCGGAAGGTGAAAAAACCTCCTGCTTCTCAGATTGAATAAATTTGGCAAGGGTATCCAGTGCCGATGCATATCCAAAGATGCACTTTGGCTTGAATAGGTTCAACTGTTGAATATATTTTCGCATTGAAAGCTCACTGAGGTCAAAAGCATTCAGCCATTGGTAATTTAGTAAAAAATTTTTCAATCTGAATTTCAAATCTGGTTTGTCGGAACCCCAGAGCCATGCAGCTTTTTCCCCAAGCTCAAAGCCTGCATATCGGTCACCTCTAATTCTGGAAGCCCAGCTACTGGCAAATTTCCTCGTCCCTTGATAAAATATGATACTTCTCCCTGTAGAGCCGCCGGTACTGGTGCATAGTAATTTGTCCTTTTTGCTGCTTGGTGCTATCATGAGAGGTAAGTTTCTCATAATCTCATCCTTGTCCAACAAAGGAATTTGAACAAAATCCTCAAGGCTATTTATCTTATCCAGATTAAGTTTATACTGCTCGAATCTCTGTCTGTAAAATGGAACTTCATGGTAAGCGAAACTCAAAATATCTTTGAGTCGTTTCCACTGAATCTCTTGAATTTCTGAAAGACTTAACCATTGCATAGGCTCCATTCTCTTTAGCCATTCTACTATATTTCTACCTGTAAGAAACTCATATAATGGTAAAACAACATTAAAGATAGCGTATTTTCTTATTTCTGGATACATAACAAATCTTCCTTGGAACGTAGGAACTAAACCAACCTTCCACTATGATTTTTACAATCCGTTCTGCAGCATGTCCATCACCGTATGGACTAATCCCTTTTGACATTGCTGTATATTCTTCTTCGTCATGCAACAATCGTTCTGTCTCGCTTATGATTACTTTGGTATCTGTACCAACAAGTTTCACAACACCTGCTTCGATAGCCTCTGGCCGTTCTGTCTCACTACGCAGGACTAAAACAGGTTTGCCCAAAGCAGGGGCTTCTTCCTGAATGCCACCGGAGTCTGTCAAAACAAGGTAGGAACTATTCATAAGGTGGACAAACTTTTCGTACTCCAAAGGTTTTATAAGATGGATTCTTTCTTGATTTGATAGCATCTGATATACTGTACTGCGAACGTTTGGGTTCAGATGTACGGGATAGACTATCTCTACCTCTGGGTTACATCGCGCTATTTCTTTAAGGGCAGTGCATATATTTTCAAGGGGCTGACCAAAATTCTCTCGACGATGGGCGGTGACAAGAATAAGCTTGTCGTTCAGAGGAGAAAAACCCAGGTCAATTTCATAATCTCTCTTGACAGTCATTAAAAGAGCATCTATGACGGTATTGCCGGTAAGAAATATGCTTTCCCCTGGGTAACCCTCATTCATTAAAGCATTAACCGCTGTCTGCGTAGGGGCGAAGTTATAGGTTGCAAGCACACTAATCAACCGACGGTTAATTTCTTCTGGAAACGGGCTATACCTGTCATAAGTGCGCAGACCGGCTTCAACATGTCCAACGGAGACTTTTTGATAAAAGCTGGCTAATCCCGCTATCATCGCAGTTGTAGTATCACCTTGTACCAGAACAATATCGGGTTTAACATTGGCAATAACATCCGTCAAGCTCGTGATAGCCTTAGCCGTCAGGGATGCCAATGTCTGATTCGGCTCCATAAGGTTAAGGTCAATTTGAGGCTTAATCTCAAAAAGAGAAATAACCTGGTCTAACATTTCGCGGTGCTGCCCTGTTACGCAGACAACGGATTCGATTTTATCAGGGTACTTCTCCAATTCTTTTACTACCGGAGCCATTTTAATAGCTTCTGGACGAGTGCCAAAAACCACCATTACTTTTTTCATGGTATAAATTCACTACGATTTGTACTACTTGAGCCTGCAAATGGGGGGACCAGTACTTGCGTCCCAGCTATCCCACACATACTGTAACTCTTTTTTGAGGTTTGATTGCCCCAAATGATGTAGAGTCCCAATTACTGAACCAATATATCCAAGGAACATTACTGCTGCCTCCTCAAGCAACAGGTTACATCTTATCCTTGAATCAACTGAATTTCTTTACGAGGCTTTATTCTTTTTACAATGTTTCCTATTTTCAATAGCATTAAGGATTATAGCCTCAAGATTTGCGGCGCAGACTGGCAGAGACAAAGAAACTCGCAGCGATTCAGGCACCTTAAAGCTATGCGGATTGCTCACAACCATTGCAAGTTTATTCATTGCCGCCTCGAGGTCTACTGGATCCCTAGGGTCACAAGCCACGCCACCCGCCCGGAGAACGATATCTCGACTCTCACTCTCTTTTGGAGTGACAGCAAGTATGGGTTTTCCAGTTCCTATATACTCAACGAGTTTGGAAGGCATGAATACTCCTCCTTTATCTACTAACGCGTCTAAGAGTAAGCAAATGTCATACTGCTGTAATCGTTGCAAGCCTTCCCGATATTCAACTACTGGTTCAACACTCACCAAACCCTTTTGTATCCAGGGGCGCATGCTTTCTTCAATAGCACTATCACAATGTCCGACAAATTCGAAACGTACTTGTTTCGTCCATGATTGGTATGGTTGATAGTTAAAAAAACTTTCCAAGAATGGTACCGGCGTGCGTTTGCTATACAGCGACCCCAGATGTCCAATCACAACCTGTTTCATCCCTTTAGCCATGAATTTAACATTGTTGTGCTTTTCTCCTATGAACTCTGGATCAAACCCATGTGGTATGTATCGAAACTTATTGGCTAACGTCGGATAACGTTGCTCATAGATTTGCTTTGTCCGATTCGCTGTGAGCACGATTACGTCTGCCTTTGACATCACCTCTTTCTCAAGCCAACTGTTGACTAAATGGTGTGGCAAAGCATTATGAGACGCATAGGGATTGCCTATCCACAGGTCACTGATGTGTGATATCCATGGTAGGTTGCTAACTCTTTTCAACAAAAGCCCAATCAAAGAGTCCACTTGAGGTTGGGCCCGTGTATAAATTGCAGCAATCTGCCTTTTTTGGCAAATTCTCAAAGCTTCCTGGTAAGCAGGAGAGAGCCAATCCAGACAAGAGCATGGCAATCGCACAGCTAGCCAATTAATCACTTTAGCAGCGTTCCGCACCGCACCATTAGAATGTGAGACACGATTGAGAACAACCGCTTTCAGAACTTCCTGAAACATAGGATTTACATCTAGGGCATTCGTTGGCTTACTTGTAACAACAAAACAGCGCCAGCCGCGTTTAGCCATATACTTAGCATACCCGGCAGATTGGATACTCTCAGCATCGATTATCGGCGGAAACGAGTATGACACCCACAGAATGTTCTGGTTATATGGAACTACAGTCATAAACTACCTTCCAAACTTAAACCACGTAAACTAGACGCGTCTGCGGTTGCGTATGTGCGGTTACGATTTATACCAATTGTTTTCAACTCAATAAGTCGATATCCCAGAAAGAATGTCATCCAGAAAAACGTTCCATCCAGAGCATTAGTAAAAAGTCCAGAGATGGAATAGATTATAGACAGCGTCAAGAACAAAGACACCATAAGCCTTAATTCTCCGCCCACTCGTGCGTGTAATCCACCAAGCAGGTTCCACCAAAGGTAGAGAAACAACGCCCCAAAACTAGCTAACCCTAGAATTCCTTGCTCTGCAAGCGTTATGAGCCACGATGAGCCTGTTAGCCCTTCTGTGACGTAAAACCCAAACTCTGAGATATTATCTGTGAATATTCGCATGCCAACTCCTAGCAATGGATTAGTGGTAAATGCCCTGAAGTAAACGGGCCAAATTGTTAGCCGAGATTCTTGCTCTAGCATTTCTGAATACGTCGCAATGTTTTTAAAATAGGCAAATAGGTATTTAGCTACAAAGTAGCTTAACACAATCGTAATCAAGCCACCCAGTAACCAGGTTTTGTTACGTTTTATCCAGAATTGTGTAACACAATACAGAAACATTGCCAAAACGGCAGCCAAAGCTGCTTCTCGGCTATGAGAGAGGTAAATTCCGTGGGCAAAAGCAAGCAATAAAATTACCATGAGAATTTTCCAGCCGCCTTTTTCTATTCTTGTCATAAATAATGAAATACACCATCCTACCCACATGAATCTACCAAACACAGTTGAGTCTAATGCTGTACCATATATATTATACTTATTTTGCATATTCCATGTAATGTAGGTATATGCTTTCCTTTCCAGATTGATTACTGTAGTTCCGCCGGAAAGCCACTGCAACAAAGCAATCGTATAGCTGCAGAAGGCAATAAGCATAATTAGTTTAAGAAGAATCTTAACTTGTCTTATGGTTCTAATATAATGAAATATAACCAGCCCTCCAAACAGGAATCCGATCTGATTGAAAGTATATGACCAAGCTAGAAAATTATATCGGTTTCGCAATGCGCTGAATCCAAGAAACGCAACAAATGCAACATGCAGAAAAAACCAGGGCCTCTGCGGAAGAGAAATATGTTTTATCGCAACTTTCATGCAAAAAATTGCTATTAGCATCCCCTGCAGTGCAAAAGAAAGAGATAGTTGGTTAATTAGGGTCGATCTCTGTAGCACTCCGGCAAAAGGGAGCGCAAGCACAAGGGATACATGCAAAAACCTGTCTCTAAAACAAAAAAGGGCAATAACAGCCCAAATTAGTAGCAGTAGATATGTATTCCCAGATATGTTTACTGCAACCAAGGTGCTGTATAAACCAATAGACCAGAAGAAAAGTTGTTTGTTACTCATTTAGGATGATAACCTTCCGAATCTTCCGTTAATCCGCGAAGCTAGTAGGTTACAATAGGTCGTATTTTTGGCTCCTTTGTCAACCGCGTAGCTTACTGCCTCATAAAAGCCATCAAAGTTATAAACTTGTGAGGGGTCAGCATAGTAGTTGAGCACACCAGGCAAATCGTGCTTGCTGAAAAAATCTACCATCTTTTTGAATTGAATCACATAATCCTGCTTCATCATACCACTCTTTTGCGCAAGACAAAAGCTGTATGAGTCCAAAATAGTAGTTGGCATGTCATAGCATCCAGAAACGGGAATCTCGTATAATCCGCCAGCATCGTGAATAGGCCCGTAACGAAAAGCATATAAAGGTACCGTTGACGAAGAGTATAAATAACTCATATCCTTTAGAACCTGATGCAGAAATGCAAGATATTGCCTGGATTGAAAAGTTCCGAAATGCGGCACACGAAAACCGCGTGGGGCGATACCGAGAACATCCCGTAAAACCTTGTCCCCTTTGCAGATATCTTCGACGATTTCTGCTTCATCGAACTTATCATAGAAAAGAGTGCTAACATACTGTCCATTTTCAAAGACTGTATGCTCACGATACCCATGATTGATGAATTCGTTATCAGCTTCAAGCAACCCTTGATACACTCGGGCACCCCTTTCAATAAGCCGCCCTGGCACTGCATATACAGCTTTAACGTCCATATTATTGAGAATGTCTGCAACATGACTGACGACTTCGATATCCCTATCTGTATCGCAGTCAAACGAGAGAATCAAATACAATCCATCCACTCCCTGCATAGCAGCTTTATGGCTGTAGTGACGGAACAAGACAGCGGGAATGAAAGGGTTTATCTGAATCGCGCGCGTGATTATTCTGCAAAGTTTTCTTATCATTATCATAATCCGGCTACTAACTCCCGATACAAATCTACTACTTTCTGTTCCATCTTATCGGGTGCAAAATGTTCCCACGCATAATCATAACCGCGTTGCCCTAACGATTTGCGATAATCATCGTCAGTAAGCAATCTCCTGAGAGCATTCAGATATCCCTCTTTGGTGTTCTCTACCAACATCACCCAATCGCCATCCAGTTCAGGCACAGGTTCAGGATAACGTCGATTGATAACCACCGGCAAACCTGTCAGTAGAGGTTCTATAACAGCTTTGGGAATTCCCCAGTAGTCGTTATGGACAGCAAAGAGATCATAATCGGGTAACATCTCACAAAGTTCGTCGTTTGACACTGCCGGTTTGAAGCTGACACGGTCAGCAATACCATATTCTTGCGCCACCGATTTCAGATATTCGTGGTATTCACCGTTACCCACCAGCGTCAGTTCGGCGTCGGTATCTCTAATTGCCCTAATCAAATTTTCAGGATTTTTACCAGCAATCTGTCTACCCACAGAGATGATACGCGGAGGTTGGTGCAATTCGTAGTATGTTTTTCGTTGCAAGTGGGTGGGGTTAATAACATTGTAGATGACTTCAACTCGCTTAGCCCCATAGTGCAAAGCATATTCCCGAATCGATTCGTAAACAGGAATCACACAATCTGCATTTCGTAACGTTTCGCGCTCGAATGTTTTCTGAATTTCTAACACCAACCGCTGCTTCCATGTGGGCAACCAAGGTGTTCGCGCCCGAGCACTCTCATCGGGGTGTGTATGCAATGATACCACAAGCGGAATATATAGCTGCTTCTTAATCTGAGCAGCAAAATAACCATTCATATAATTGCCGTGTGTTCTGAGCAGCGACGGTTGAATTTCCTGCGCTAACGCTATCACTTTGTTGACCCACGGTTTGAACAAAAACGAACACCAACTTAGTACGCGCAAGAATGATATGTCGCCGAGACTATGAATGTGCAATTCAGCTCGTCCAACCATTTTTTGTACATCTTCAGGGTTTATGCGGTCATCATTAGTCATCAGGATATGTACTTCGCCGAATAGTTCGCCAGGGTTGTAGTAACGCTCAGTAATTTCGCCCTTGGCGATAAACGCACTCAAATAGTCTGGTATAATAACAAGAAGTTTATTCATCTTTCCAATTGATTGTAAATCTCTATAAGCCCTTGCGAAGTTATCTCCCAATTATATTTTTCCATTGCTGAGCAATAACCGTTTTCCCCAAGTTGCTTTCGGAGTTTTTCGTCTTGAAGTTGTAGTAAACAACGCGCTGCGTCCTTGCTATTTCCTGCTTGAAATACAAGACCGGATTGTGTCTCTTCAATAATACGTTTAAGGGCAGCACAATTACTTACTAAAATAGGTTTTTTCATAAGCATATATTGGAAAAGCTTGTGTGGCGCTCCTGCTTCTGTTTGTACCGTGGAATGATGAGGTACCACGCACACATCGCAAGCAGCGATGAAAGAGGGTACTTTCTCAAATGGTTGCCATCCGATGAACTTCACTCTATCTGTCAATTTTAAGCTTTCTACCTGCATCTGTAGCTTATTATGAGCTGCCCCGCGTCCAACAATTAGAAACTGTATGTTTAATTCGGATTTAAGTTGATAAACTGCATCAATAATGACATCCAAACCTCTATGCCAGCTATAAGAGCCAATATATCCAATGGTTAAGCATTCGCTGCCATTTTTGCGGACAATTTCTGGATTAATATCGAACTGTAAAAAGTAGTCCTTATCTTCAGTATTCGGTACAACAACTATCTTATCTCCAGGTAGCCCATAATCGTTCAGAAGACGTTGTTTCATTTCTTCAATTACAGCAATTACTTTGTGCGCTCGCCCCGCGGAAATACTTTCGTATCGCTTCCATCGTTTAAGTTTGTAAAAAAAATGCTTCCAAAGCCAGTTTTTATTAAGCTCCACCGCCGTAGATTGGATACCTATTGGAAAATTTTCATGAAAATCAAGGATAACGGGGATTTTCAACAGTCGTCCTACCCAGAGTACATCTTTTGCAACTGTTAAATCATGGAGGTGAAGTGCATCAACGTCACGCTCACGCGCATAATTCAAAACTTCTTTCCTCCAATAAATATTTGCAAAAAATATCTCGTAGAGATGCAAACGAGTGAAAATCAATGCCCAAAATATGCCATCGAATGTATCTGTGACATTAATTCGCTTGACATGAATTCCTTGCACAATCTCTTCTCGGATATAAGGTGATTCTCGAGTAGAGCAAAGCAATGAAACTTGAAAACCCGCTTTTATTAAACTACGAGCTTCTTTTTCCACACGAATATCAGGTGGGAATGGAGCAGTTAAAATCATACCAATATGCATAATGTTCATCACCTTCTCTGTTTCTTATCTTGTACACCGATCTCCCTCGTATCATAGACTTCCCTTTTTACGAGTTTATTAATTCGTTGCCAGTGTTTAAAGGTTTTTCGTTCATAATCAGTTGATTTCGCTTGCCTTGTGCCATACTTAATCAGATTAAGTTGTTCATTATCTCGATTTAAGATTTGATGCTTTCATATCTAGCGATTAGCCATAGACTCGCTTTGTAGTGGAAGAAAAGTCTATTCAACACCCGACATAGAAATCCTATCAAATTATCGGAATCTTTAAAATAATCTTTGAACCCACACTGGGGGCATAGAGCTGTCGGAGCTGACGGATATGCATTGACAAAATGCCTTACACGAGTTAAAAAGACCGGATAGTGTCTACTAATAGGACCACATTTCAGGCTTGTAGATATTTTGAATGACTGAAAGAGTTCGGATAATTGATTTTGAGTAAAAGACCGCATATGTTTGCTGGCGTTGAATTGACAATTGCAAATTGGACATTTGACAAATTTTGCCAAAATATTTTCAGAGTTGGGAACCGAGATGATAATATGTTTTCTGGCAACTCGTTGTAGTTCGGTCAGCCCTTTTCTATATACATCGTATGGTAGATGCTCTATTACTTCCGCACATACTACTAAATCAAAGGAATTGTCTTTAAAAGGTAGATAATCTATGCTAGCGTAAAGTTTGGGTCTAGCAACATGTTGCATGGCTGTCCTACATCGATCAACCGCCATAACTCGATAATACTCAGGAAGATTATTAACGAAAGTCCCATCTCCGCAGCCGACGTCGAGTATGGAATGGACATCCTCCGGAATAAGTGCCAAAGTTTTCTGCAATCTTTCTTTTTCTGCAGGATTAGACAGCAAGTTGCCCCAGAATTTTGGATTTTCGTAGTATTCGTCAGTAAAATCCATCATTTACACCAATTTAAAAGTTTTGTATTTGTCAAGGTGATGTTACATAATGTAGAACTTGAAAAGAGAAGCGCAGCCATAACTCAAAACTCGGCGCGCCTCTGCGGTGAAAAATCTTAGTGCAACATGTTGTGGACAATTACACCAATTTAAAAGTTTTCAATCGATTTCTTTTTTGCTCCATCGTCCAAAAGGCATCCTTTCGGTTATGATATTGGTAACGGTACTGTGAATACCCGAATCAAACCGATATAAACTATACGCGTAGATGATAGTGGCTAATCCAAGACTCGCCAAAACAATAAATATATTCCCCCAAGCCCATGCCAAACAACCTACGGGCAGTAATAATAAACATGATAAGCTCACATATTTTAACAACATTTTTGCTCCCCATCGTAAAGAAACATCGTTATTACGGAGTATCCAGCCTAGCAAAAAACTATAGGCAATTACGCTAACAATACTATATGCTACCAATGCTACCCTTGGTCTTCCTGTTTTAGCGCCTAACAAGAGTCCAAGCAATTTGCTAGATATAAATCCCACGTTCCATACTAATAATGTGCCCTGACGCTGAAAGATACTAAACACTGTGCTCAAAGGAGAACTCGCAAACTGGAAAATCAGATAGCCACTCAGGATTTGTGTGTAAACTCCAGCCTCAATCCATTTCTGTCCAAACAGAAAGCCAAAAAGTATTGAGCCGAAGAAGCCTAATGCTATCATAGGGAAAACGCCGATTTGGACAAGCCTTCTGAAGATATTGCTGACTATGTTAGACAAATCCCCTTTTTGGTTGTATTCTTCCGCCGCAGTAGGAAAAAATACTTGAGCAATGGAGCTACCTAACAACGCCATCGGGAAACTAACAAGGCTCTGTCCTAAAGAATAATAGCCGATTACCGTTGTGGAAAAATATAAGCCTAGTATGATAGATGGTAGTTGATTAGACAGCGAGTTGAGTAGACCTGCCCAAATATCAAATATTGGAAATTTTTTATGACGCTTCGCCACCGTCCAGAACATCTCAAAACTGGGATTCGCGTTCTTGATGTCAGATACCAATTTTCGACTCAAGAACACGAGAAGTAATAAAATACCAACAGCGGCGGCAGCAAAGTAACCAGCAAATAATCCTGTTGCTGAAGTTCCAATGATTAATGCCCAAGCTATCGTGATGAGCCTGCCGCCCAAAGCGGAGCCAAAATCTGACCAAGCCATCGCGCCGAATCTTCCCTCGCGTGCCGCCCAGTATCCCAATGAGTTTCCAAAGCCGCTTATGAAAACAGCTATTGGAAGTAACCAAAGAAAGATTTTCAACCTCGGTGCTTTAAACCACTGTGCTATCTTTTCTTTCAAAACAGGCACGACTACTAACACTACTAAGGTAAAAATGAGCGTAAAAAATAGACTCAATATAAAACTTGCGCTCGCTTCCTTTTCGTTTTTACCCAAAGGTATTGAAAATTCATATCGAAGGCATGTTATTACGGCGATGACACTAGCTATCGACATAAATATCTGACGAATGCCAAAATCGTCAGGTGAAAATAATCGAGCGATTATTGGCGCAGTGATAAAAGCTATTGCCTGCACGGTTACTTTGCTAGATAATAATTTTATGATGTTAGCGCCTAATAACTTCCCCAATGGTTTTTCATTGCCAACCAACATGTTAATTCCCTTATCAATAGTTCCAAGATGCTCTGTGTTTTACCGCAAGGTTAAACTAAGGAATTCCTTTATGCGAAGTTCTGTGGCTATTTACTCAAAGCACAACGGAATCCGACAAAATTACTCCTGTAATCGGGCAATTGATAATAGCGGTTTGTACTCAACAATTGATAACTCTTGAAATGTCTCCATGAACCACCCCGAAGAACACGAAATTCTCCGATTTCGGGCCCTTTCGGGTTATTCAAGGGACTTTTCGCATAGTAATCCGGCGCATACCAATCAGCAACCCACTCTTGCACATTTCCTGCCAAGTTGTATACTCCATACAGGCTGACTCCAGTTGGAAAACAACCAACAGATAGAGGACCATCGCTACCGATGTTCGTGTGGGTTGTGACGCCTTCAATACTCAAGTCAAACACATTCCCCCATGGCCACTTTCTGCCATCGGTTCCTCGTGCAGTTTTTTCCCATTCTGCTTCAGTTGGCAAACGTTTACCTGCCCACGCAGCATAAGCCTGGGTATCGTTCCAACTCACTTGAGTGACAGGATAATTCATCTTGTCATCAAAATTATAATTTTCCCATACTTCAGGATGTGGTCGATTTTTTCTCCCTTCTTCAGGATTCAGCTCATCTTTCCCTATCCATGTATTAGGATATCGCCAGTTCACACCATGGAGAATCAACAAAGTCAGAGGACCCCATTCTCTCGGATTCCAAACTTCTCCATAACCTTTACGTTCGGCATCGGTTACATACCCAGTTGCTTCCACAAACTCTTTGAATTGCGCATTGGTAACCTCATATTTGTCAATATAAAAATCATCTAAATACACTATATGTTGCGGATGCTCATCAAACCCGCCGTCACCCTCGGGACTCCCCATTAGAAACTCTCCGGCGGGGATAAGCACCATGTCCTTCAAAAGCTTTTCCAAATCAGGAGCTTCCTGATTATCTTCCTCAACAGGCGAGTTGCTACACGCCACCAAAAGAATCATCAATACCGAGACGAAAAGTAAGGAAAGGATGGAATTC
>Ga0194125_10005794_pt1 | contig 18619 bp, 15 predicted proteins | sample TA2KigC250mmetaG_FD_148626 | JGI IMG/M metagenome (GOLD analysis project Ga0194125, IMG submission 148626) | Freshwater microbial communities from Lake Tanganyika, Tanzania - TA2015034 Kigoma Deep Cast 250m | ecosystem: Environmental > Aquatic > Freshwater > Lake | place: Tanzania: Lake...
TCCTTCACTTCGTTCAGGATGACATACGACATTGCGCAATTGACATAACACTTGATTTTCAACTTCAGGTTTATTCTTAATACATCGATGCGCGTAAAAACTATAAATATATTTATAGCATTACTTCTACTATTTTCTAATCTCCACGCCGCGCCGAAACTGCTTATTCCGATGGATTTAGCCCAGCGCGACCATCTGAAGGCATACGGGATAGCATTCTGGACGATAAAGCAGGGCGGTAAATCGGAGTGGCTGTTGAACTACCGCGGCGGGTCGTTTTTATGCGATTATTATGAGCCGTTGGAACGGCTCTGCCGGGTGAGGGGTGTGACGGCGCAGGCTATCGACGGCGCGCAAGCAGCGGCGATTTATGCCGAAATCGAGAATTCCAATATGGAAGTCGTGCCGCTTGAGAAGGCGCCGCGCATCGCCGTCTATGCACCACAGGGGATGGATCCGTGGGACGATGCAGTAGCGCTGGCGTTGACATACTCGGAAATTCCATTCGATAAAATCTACGATGAGGAGGTTTTAGGCGGCAGGTTGAACGAATACGACTGGCTGCATCTCCATCACGAAGATTTCACCGGGCAGTTCGGCAAGTTCTACTCGTCTTATCATAGCGCGGCTTGGTATCAGCAGCGCAAAGCCGAGGAAGAGGCTCGCGCCGCTAGATTCGGTTATTCGTCGGTCAGTGAAATGAAAAAAGCCGTAGCGCGCGACATTAAAACTTACATCGGCAACGGCGGCTTCCTGTTCACAATGTGTTCCGGCACGGATAGTTACGACATTGCTCTGGCGGCGGATGGCATCGATATCGTTGACAGTCCATTTGACGGCACGCCGCCGGATCCGCAAGCCCAGCGGAAACTCGATTTTTCCAAATGTCTGGCGTTCGAGAATTTCAAGATTGTTACTAATCCCAAAATCTACGAGTTTTCCGACATCGATATGACCGAAGAAGCCGCCGTCAGTAGAAACGAGAAGAACGACTATTTCACCCTGTTCGAGTTTTCTGCCAAATATGACCCCGTGCCAACAATGTTGACCCAGAATCATACGGCGGTCGTCAAGGGCTTTATGGGACAGACGACTTCGTTTAATAAGACCCTAATCAAGAAAGAAGTAGTGATAATGGGCGAATACGAAGGCTTAAACGAAGCCAAGTATATCCACGGCAACTTCGGGCAGGGAATGTGGTCTTTTTATGGCGGACACGACCCGGAAGACTACCGCCATATGGTCGGCGACCCGCCCACCAACCTCGAACTGCATAAGAACTCGCCGGGATATAGACTTATTTTAAATAATGTGCTGTTCCCGGCTGCGAAGAAAAAGAAACTGAAAACTTAATGATAATAATGATAATAATAATGATGATGATGATGATGATGATGATGATGATGATGATGATGATAAAGGAGGATTCACATAATAGACATAAAAGCATTCAATTTTAAAATAGCGTGACCGAATGTTTTAAAAGGGATGGTGATATATGCCTATCCAAAGCAACGGGCCTAGTCGTAACACTTCTATATAGCGGGCTAATATGTCCGCCCAATCACGGGACTGCATCTGCAAGGACTTGTCCCTTATCGTTCAAAGGAGATCTATGTCATACCAATACGACCTCGACGGTCAATTAGCGCTCGGTTCAGCCGCGCCGAATTTCAGCCTGCCGGATACAAGCGGCAAAATCGTTAATCTGGCGGATTATAAAGACAAGGTTCGCGGATTAGTCGTAATCTTTTCCTGTAATCACTGCCCATGGGTAATTAAATGGGAAGACCGGATGATCGAATTGGCGCGGATGTTTGAAACTAAAAATGTGCTTTTCGTATGCATTTCGTCCAACGATGTCGTTAAATATCCACAGGATGGACCAGTCGAAATGGCGAAGCGCGCCAAGCAAAAGGGCTATCCATTCCCCTATCTTTACGATGCGACGCAGGAAGTCGCGCATAACTACGGCGCGCAGGTTACCCCGCATATTTACCTCTTCGACGACGATATGCGCCTGTGTTATCGTGGCGCCATCGACGACAATCCAAATGAGGAACTCCGTCCGACGCAGCGCTATTTAAAGGATGCTATCGAAACGCTGTTGAACAAAGGTTCGGAGCAAATCAAATCCTCCACTACCAAACCCGTGGGTTGTTCCGTCAAGTGGAAATAGAACTGCTTTATTCACATTGTCTGCACCATCCATATAATCCAATTTAATCTTATGCTTAAAATCGGTCTGGTCGGCGTCGGCTATCTGGGCAGCCGGCATCTGAAGCATCTGTGCGAATTGAAGGGCGTTGAAGTCGCCGGCATCTGGGACACTAATCCGGTTGTCGTCGCCAATACCGCTAAACAATTTGGCGTTTTAGCGGCTTCAGGTTTGGACGAACTTCTGGCTGAGTGCCGTGCCGTCGTTTTGGCAGCGCCGACCTCACAGCATTACAAAATCGGCTGCCAAGTCATCGATGCCGGTCGGGCGCTGTTCGTCGAAAAACCCATCTGCGCTACGGCTGATGAAGGCCGCCGACTAGTTGATATGGCTTCTCAATCGAATGTTATACTGCAAGTAGGCCATATCGAGCGATTCAACCGTGCCTGGCGAGCCTTACAGGGTTTGACTATCCGTCCACGTTTCATCGAAGTCCACCGCCTAGCGGAATGGAATCCGCGCGGCATCGATGTCGCCGTCGTTCACGACCTGATGATTCACGACCTGGACTTAGTTCTAAATTTGATTCAGGCCTATCCATCCCAGATTCACGCCAGCGGCGTCAGCGTCATTACGCCAACCGTCGATATTGCAGCCGCCCGCCTCGAATTCCCGCAAGGACAGGTCGCTAATCTCACCGCCAGTCGGATTTCATTGAAAAAAATGCGCAAATTGAGGATGTTCGGCGAGAATGAATACATCGCGCTCGACCTCGGCAAAGGTATTTGTGAATTTATCGGCGTGGACGATGGAACGAAAGATTTGAGCGCTGGGACGGCGACTTTGGGCGAGATGCGGTTTGGAAAACTCAACCGAAGAGTCTATCGTAAAATGCTCGAAGCCGATGAGGGCGACGCGATGCGGCTTGAATTAACCGCTTTTCGGAATGCAATCTTGCATGGCGAACCGCCGGCGGTGAGCGGCGAAGACGGCTTGCGCGCTTTAGAATTAGCCGAGCAAATCGTCGATAGCATAGCCAAATCCAGCGCGCCGCAACACGGATCGAATATGCTGCCAGCGGCGGAGGTCTGATTGGATTGGCGCGAAGTATTTTTTCGCCGGCGGGGTTTTACGCCGCTGCCTTTTCTATTAGCCGCGTTGATTTGGGCACAGTTCGATTTATGGCTGGTAATCGTCGGCGTAGCGCTGGGACTGGCTGGCGAAGCGCTGCGAATATGGTCGATTCGCTATGCCGGCGGCGCAACCCGCACCCGCAAAGTCGGCGCCCCGGATTTAGTGACCGATGGACCTTACAGCCGGATGCGCAATCCGTTATATTTAGCGAATATGTCGATATACATCGGTTATGCTTTGGCTTCCGGCGCTCTGTTCCCATATCTGCCTATTGCGGCTTTGTTGTTTTTTATCATCCAATACAGCCTCATTATTTCCCTCGAAGAAGTCTCGCTTGAAAAACTCTTCGCTGAAAAATACCGCGCCTATTGCCGCACGGTGCCGCGGTTGTTGCCTAAACTAAGCCGTTCACCATATTCGCCTCCCACCTATAGTCTCAGCGCTGCACTGCGGGAAGAACGTTCGACGCTAAGCGGATTTCTTACGGTATGGATTCTCCTGATGGCGCGTTTTATATTGTAGGTCAATGAGTGTGAACGAGCGCAAGGAAATCCTGATAGTAACAGGCGAGAATTCTGGCGATATTCACGCCGCGCCGGTCGTGAAGGAACTAAAACGGCTGCATTCGGATCTGCATTTCTTCGGCAGCGGCGGCGAGGCTTTGAAGCAGGAAGGCGTCGAATTATTGGCTGATGTGCGCGATCTGGCGGTGATGGGCTTTTCAGAGGTGCCGCGGCTTCTGCCGCGGCTTAGAAAGTTGAAGCGGGCTATTCTGCAGCGGGTTCGAAGTTCGCTCGTTCCTCTGGCAATTTTAGTCGATTACCCCGGCTTCAACCTCAACCTAGCGCCAGCCTTAAAAGCGCTGCCTCACCCCCCGCAAATCCTTTATTATATCGCCCCGCAGGTCTGGGCTTGGCGAGCCGGCCGCATTCAAAAGATGAGAGACTTCATCGATAGATTGGCCGTTGTGCTGCCTTTTGAAGAGTTGATTTTCAGCAGAGCCGGCATTAGGACGCAGTTCGTCGGCCATCCCTTGCTCGACGAATTGAATGAGATACAGGCTGCGCCTAAATCAAATTCAGCGCTTGCTGGACTGACCATTGCGCTGTTACCCGGCAGTCGGGAAGCCGTAGTCAAACGGCATCTAAGATTAATGCTTGCCAGCGCTGAACAAATCCACCACCAATGTTCCAGTTTAAAAGCCATCGTCGCTCGCGCGCCCGGTTTGGACTTGCGGCTGTTTCAACACTCGGCGCGAGCGTCGGATTGGATTTCGGTCAATCCGGACAGCCGGACAGCATTGCGTCTATCGGACGTGGCGGCTGTCTGCTCAGGCACAGCCACATTGGAAGCCGCCCTAATGAATATCCCGCAGGTCGTCGTCTATCGCACTTCGCTCGTCAACTTTCTCATCGCCCGTTATGCCGTTTCGCTGCCTAACATCTCGCTGGTGAATGTCATCGCCGGCCGTAAAGTAGCGCCGGAACTCATCCAAGACGATTTCACAACTGGCAATTTAACAAATCTTTTAATCGAAATGCTTGAGAACGAGCCTCGACGGCGCGAAATTCAGCATAGTTATGATGAAGTGCGCCAATTATTAGGCGCGCCGGGCGCGGCGGCTAAAACGGCGGCTATGGCGAGCGAAATGCTTAAACTCTAATCGGCGATATGTTTGAATCTCCGCATAGAATTAGGAGTTAGAACTGTCCGGCTCTCATTTTGTTCAATGTTCATTCTCATTGCATACTGTCCCGCGCAATGCCGACCAAGCCGCAGTTATGGGGCTGGCGAGGTAGGTGTCGCCGAGACCTTGCTTGCCGCGGAAGTTGCGGTTGGAGGTTGAGACCTGCACTTCCCCTTTACCGGTCATTCCGATTTGGCCAGAGGCGCAGCCGCCGCAGCCGGCTTGCGATATAATCGCCCCGGCCTTGACTAAATCCGCCAAAGTTCCATCTTCCAATATTCGTAAATAGACTTCCCGCGTCGCCGGCACCATCCGCAACATCACGCCGTCTTTGACTTTCCTGCCGGTTAAAATGTCCGCCACGGCTCGAAAATCTTCCCATCGACCATTCGTGCAGGAGCCGACGAAAACCGAATCAACCTTAATATTATTGAACTCGTTCACCGGACAGGCGCCATTCGGCGAAGGCGGCGGTGAAGCCATAGGCGTTAATAAATTGACATCGTAAGAGATTATTTCATCATAAATTGCATCCTCGTCAGACCATATTTGATGGACATCGCGCTGAAATCGTCGGCGATAGAAATCCGATACAATTGGCGACGGCGGCAGAAAGAAGGCAATTGCGCCGGCTTCGGTGGCTAACGAAGCCACTGTAATTCGACCAGCCAAATCCAGACTCTCGATACATTCACCGTTCAATTCGACCGCCTTACCCAGCGCCTTCTCTGTGCCGAGTTCCCGCAATAAAAACAGCCCTAGGTCTTTAGCGGTTGCATTCTTCGGCAGCGCGCCGTTCAGGACGACCTTGACGCTATGTGGGACCTCGAACCAGGTCCGACCGGCGCGGAAGATGTAAGCCACATCCAAATCACCCATTCCCTGTCCGAAGGCGCCGACGGCCGAGAGGATGTTGAAGTGGCTGTCGGTGCCGACAGCCGTATCAGCCGGATTCACCAGGCCTTGCTCGATGGCGATATGCGTGCCGATGCCGGAATCCACATCGAACAGGCGCGCCCCGTAACGTCGTGCGAAGAGTCGGCACTTATGCTGGTTGTCGGCGTAGCCGGTGGTGTTGGCAGGCGCGTTAGTGTCGAAAGTGAAATAGGTCTTGGCCGGGTCGGATAACAGCCGGCCGCTGAAACGGCGCTCCAGTTGTTCGACAACATTAGGCCCGCCAAAGTCACGCGCCGAGCGGTAATCGATGTCGAGCCAGATTAAGTCTTCCGGTTTGACTTCGTTCTTGCCGGCGTGTGCTGCAAGGATTTTTTCGATTAAGGTGAGAGGCATAAATTTTCATTGTATGAATTTTATTGACGCTATCAAACGCAAGCAGGAGTGATGTGGAGACTTTTACAACAGATTGAAACCTGTTGATGTCTTATATTCATTGTTATAAACAGAGCGACGCACTGAAAGCGCGTCTTTACTCGGAAAATAGATGCACTTTCTCCCTCCGCATGCGGCTGTTGCTTGCTTCTCCCCGCGCTTGCGCTGTTGCTTGCTTCTCCCCCCGCTTGCGCTATTGCTTGCTTCTCCCCCCGCATGCGGCTGTTGCTTGCTTCTCCCCGCGCTTGCGCTGTTGCTTGCTTCTCCCCCCGCTTGCGCTGTTGCTTGCTTCTCCCCCCGCTTGCGCTGTTGCTTGCTTCTCCCCCCGCTTGCGGGGGGATGAAGGGGGGTGTTTTCAACTTACGTTGCGCTGCGCAGCGCTATTTTCGGGTAAAGACGATGACTTATGTCATTGTGTAATAATATAAAAAAATCGCAGAGAAAATGGATCCAAATTTTCGATAATCCTAATGTCTCCGTTAAAAATGTGTGGTAAGGGGTTTCTTTTAAGACGCGCTTTCACTTTAGTTCAAGCAAGCGTTGGAGTATTAAAGTGCGTTGAATTGCTGTCGATAAATAAGTGAAGTGCAAGGCAGGCGTCTTTCGCAGTAAAGCGGATGCGCGGAAGATTTTCGCCAACATAACATAAAGGGAAGCGCGGATGGCCGTATGAATATACACAATCCGGACGGGGCGGGTCTATTGACTGTCAGTCAGGTTACGGCGATGACCGGCGTCAGCAAATCGACCCTGCGGCACTGGGAGCGGGAATTTCGCGATTACTTAGAAACCGCCCGCGTCGAAGAGAATGGACGGCGGATGTTCCGGGCAGACGCCCTCCAAAAGATAGAAAAAATTAAGAACTTAGTTCACGAACAAGGTTTAACCTTACGCGGTGTGCGCACGCAGTTAGAGCAGGCCGTGCTTGAGCGGGAAGAGAGCCGTAGTCCGCCTGATAGGAGCGAAGAGCGCGCCCGGCAATTAGCCGACCTTGTGGCTGAACATATCGTCCGCCGCATATACGCGGACAATTCAGAATCTCCTCTGCGAGAATGAAAATTCTCCAACCCGCAGGCGGTCCCGTCATTTTCTCTAAAACCCCTTGATACGGGGCCGTGGGTTATATTAAAAGCGCGAGTTGCAATAATGCGACTCGCGCTTTGTATTATGACTCTTTTTTCCTTACTCTAATCTCATTTGTCCCAGTTTGCAATCAGTCAGTAAATTATATTCAAAGCAAATTCACAACTGATTAAACAGATGAAACGGATAAATTTGTGAAGCCCCGCTACGCTAATCCGTTATATCTGTTCAATCTGTTGTTAATCTAGAATCATATTATTCATCAATTAATTGCAAATTGGTATTATTTAATCAATACGACCTTTTTTAGCGCTTTAAAATTCCCCGCTGCGAAGCGGATGAAATAAACACCGGCGGGCAGTCGATTTGAGTTCAGCGCGATGGTATGCCATCCTGCTGGCAACCCATTGCTATGATAGCAATTCACTTCCCTCCCGCTAATATCACTGATAACAACCTGCACATTTTCGGCTTTGGGCAGCGCAAACTGCAAATTTACCGTCGAATTAAAAGGATTGGGATAAGGCTCGGCGAAATGAAAGTGAATTGGAAACTCCGACGGATTTATTATTTCGTCGATATGCAGAATATAAGTCCGCACGAGTCGAACCTGCGGGTCGTCGGTGTTGTAGAGGATGTCGACGCGATGGTCGCCAACAGGCAAACCCGTCGCATCGATGTTGATTATTAAATTTAGGACATCATTGGGATCCAATTCGAATTCGGATGGCTCGATGATTAAGAAATTGGTCGAAGTCGTGTCGAGGTAGAGTAGTTCGATGATGACTCGACAAGGGCGGTTGCCGAGGTTGCGCGCCGGCGTCAAGGCTGAATCTGGCAGCGCGAGCCAGCCGTGAGGCAGGATGAAATTGGCTTCGACCGAATCGTCCTCCAGAACCGGACCTTGAATGTTCAATACCCGCTCTATTCCGAGATAGCGTTCTTTAGAGACGAAAATTAGAAGATCCATATCGCCGCCTTCCGCTACAGTTGAAATGGGCAGTCGATAGTTTCCTTCTCTATTTGTCAGCGTTCCGCCGACCTGCGCGCCTTCGACCGCCGTCGAATCGATATAGCGCGTAACTCTTCCCCAGAGCCAGGCATTGCCTTCCCAGCGGCAGGTCGTCCAGAGGATGGCGCGTCCGGCTTGGAGGCGCGCCGCGCCGGCGGCATAGCGATTCCAATAAGTGTAAGTTAGTCCGTCCTTGCCGTCCGGCGAAGAGATGCCGACTGTACAATGCGCATTGGCTTCCCATTGGTCCTGCACATCGTTGACAGTGTTGTATTGGAATATAATCTGGCTGTCGCCGGTGCGCGTCGGCCATCTTTGCGGGTCGTGCAAGATGACTTGGAAGGCATTCGGCTGCCAATCGCCGTCTTCGCGTGCGCCGGTTTGCCATTGGACGTAATACCTACCGGGCATCTGGTCGTAATAGACAAATACACCGTCGAGCGCGTTGTTCATCTCTAAACGGTCCCAGAACGGCGCTAACATTCCATACGCCCCGTTCATCCCCGGCATAGGCCAATTCTGCTGATTTTTAAGGAGATGTTGGTCGCCAATGGCGAGCCAGCCGTTGTTGCAGACTGTAATTTGACGAAACTCTTGTCCATAGTAGCGGAATGCAAACGGTAGTTCAACGACGACCGACGAGTCGCGCTCGCCCGCTGCTGGAAAGGGCAGCCGCTGCCCTTGCACATCGCCATCGATTGAATTTATATTAAACCAGCGAAAATCCGGCGCTGCAGCCCACTGCAAATCGCGGTCGGTATCGTCGAGCGCGATATAGCCGTAGTTGTCCGGACCCACTGGGTCGCCATTCCTGGCTTCGGTGAGATTGAAGGCGAATAGAAGCGTGTCTTGGACGCCGGGATTGCCGGTAATGATTAGGCGCAGCGACACCGGCGAACCTCGCAAGGCGTTGCCGGCGAATAGCAATGTTCCAACTGTGATTTCGTCGGATTGTTCGCCTTGGTTAAGCCTGTTTAGACGCTGCAATCCGTCTCTTATGGCGCAATAGGGCGTCAGCGATTCGAGGCGGGTGATTATAGCCCGTGCGTCCACCGGACCACGATTGATGAGGCTCAGTCGAAAACCGGTCTCACCGCCGGGAACCGCTTCGTCGAATTCGGGGCCGGAAGCGACCAGAATGTTTGGCGCGTTGACGAATGCCGTGAGTCCGGCTTGGAAGCCGTAGTCTTGCCGATCGGAAAGCAGCGAGAAATCGAGCCGTTCGTTATCCGGGCAGCCCGGTCTAATCCGCACATTGCCACGAATCTGCAATTGAAATTGCTGGAATTGCTCGACCGCCGGCACAGCGACGATGTCGAATTCGCCTTCCAGCCAAGGCGACAGCGGCGAACAGACGGCTTGATGCGCCCGCGGCGGCATCTCGTCGCTCAGCGCTGTGAGATTTATACCTATCGTCTCGCCGGGATTTAACGATTCATCGCCGTTGCCAGTCGTCTCAAATATAGTATATGCGAGAATATCATAGAACGAAAATCCTGCGACAAATTCCGGTTCGAAACTAACCGGCGCAATGTTGTCCCCGCCGACAAAAACTTCGAGCGGATTTTGGTTTAGATCGCGCGGGCGCCAGGTGAATGCCGCACGACCGCTGATGTCAGAAAATTTGACAATCTGCAAACCTTCGGCTTGACTCAGCGCGACCAGGGCGCCAGCGACAGGTTCGTTATCAGCGTTTACATTTACAGCCAGAAAATTCTGGCTAATAAAACGTTCCTGATTGACTTGGACAGGCCGCGCTTGTGCTAGCCAAGCCATTTGGCCCGGGTCGCCATAGTAGCGCAATGTGCCCCAGTAGCGGTTGATAATCTGCTGACCGGCTTCAGCCGGGAAGAGGCGCGGCAGGTTGACGCACATCCACCAGCGCGCCCAACCGAACGAGCGGATATCGCGGAAGAATAGCGCATCTGCCAGCCCGCCGACGAGGGCGTTGGCGCAGTTGGTCCGCGGGCTTGGATAGTGTCCGAAGCCGGCCGAAGGTCCGCGCATATCCTGCGGCGTCCCCATCCTGAACAATTGATTCCACGCGCCTCTCCAGTTGCCGCCGCGTCCGGGCTCTATCGTCGAAGAACTGACTAAAAAGTGAAATGGGAATACTTCACGATTGCGGATGTTGCCTATGGCGTTGTTGATGTCGTGCTGATGCGCCCGCACGAGGATGAGATTGGTGTAGCGATTATACATATTCGCCACTAACGGCGAAAAATCGTTGTTGCCGTTATCGGCGTAATAGGTTTGAATTATTTCATCGAAGCCGCTGCGGCGCAGGACTTCGGCGACCCATTTACCGGCGTAGGAGGGACTTAAATCCCCGGCGGCTTCGACGCCGTTCCAATTTGCGACCGAGCAATGTCCGACGCAGATGCAGGCGCGCACGAACCACTCCGGATTTTCGGTATAAGGTGTGTATTGATACGAAATTGACCGCTGCAATGCGCAGATTAAATTGTCGACCGTAACGCAATTGAAAGCGCCGACGGCAACATCAGGAATAACATCGTCGCCTTCCAACTGTCCGAAGAAATTATCGTAGATTTCGTGAAAATTGCGGTTAAGGTCGTCCAGCGGGATAGCCAGCGGCGGCTCAGCGTCGTCGGAACCGATGAACAACAAATATTCGAAAGGCTCGCGTCCATCTTGCAAGGCTTCGTTATAAATCGCTTGGATTTGTTCTTTCAACTGCACACGGTTCATGGCTCCTGGGTCGAAAGTCAAAATTCGAACAGGATGGCCGGCGCGACGTTTCAGCGCGCAAAACTCATCAACTTCCTCAGGATAACCATCGTTTGCCACGACTAAATAACCGCCGGGGTAATAATATTCATCGTCATCATCGCGTTGCGGCGGATTCACCAGCAGCGCTTCGATGGCGCGGTTGAAATCGCGCGATTGGCTGCGAAATGGGAAGCGAATTTCATTCTCTCCGATGCCGCCGGTATTTACTAATTCGATGTCGAAATTATCTTGCACGATGTATTCGCGCCTTCCAGCGTCCCATCTAACCGGATAGAGCATCAACTGGACGAACCGCACGCCGCGCGCAATCAGCGGCCGGCTTAACTGCACCGCGGCCGGAGGCCAAATGTCCGTATCGTCCATTATGTTCGTTTGGATTTTCGTATTCGTTTCGCCATCTGCATCAGCGCGATATTGAGTGGGAGGATTTCCAGATATTCGGCGCTGAATAGTATTGCGTTCTCGGATTTCGATATGTCCTCGGTCGGGAATGCGGATGAAGCGGCTGATAGCCGGCAGGTCGGGCGCGCCGTCCAGCGCGGCGCGGCATTCGCCGGAAATATCCCATAAGACTTCACCGGCTTGATCGATACGGTCGAGTTTACCAATCTGCAGTTGCAGCGCGATGCATTCCGGGTCTTGAGCAACCTTGACTGCGACCACATTTGAGCCAGTTGGATTTGTGAACGATTTGAGTCCGGTTGGATTGATAGGAAAACTGGGCGCTGCATTAGCGACAGTTGTCGCCAGCGCGGTTATTACCGGAAATAAATTTCCAATCCGGTATTTTAGATTTGAGACGCTGTATTGTCCGATGAGTCGTTTGATGTTGGCAAGTTGCATTTTGAACCTCCGGGCGGTGTTTTGGAGTTCGATTGCGATAACGCTATAAGATAAAATCTTTAAGTGGACTTTGTCAAGTTGAATATTCTTGATTATTCATTATTAGGCTTATGAACCGCCTTTCAGCGCAGTTTTAATCAAATCTTCGACAGTGGCTTGTTCACCGGCGGCGGCTTTGGCGCGGCGGATGGCTTCTTCAGCCTGCTGGATGGTGAAGCCGAGTGTTTCGAGCGCCCGGACGGCTTCGCCGATGGCTGAATACCCGCCGGCAGCGCCAGCCGCCAAAACCGGCGCGCCTTTGCCGCCCAGCCGGTCTTTGAGTTCGATGAGCAGCCGCTCGGCAGTCTTGCGTCCAACGCCGTGGACCGATTGCAGACGACGCAAATCGCTCTCGGCAATGACCTGCGTTAAAGCCTCCGGCGTGAAGCGCGATAGAATAGCCAAAGCCATTTTCGGACCGACGCCCTGCACGCCGATGAGCGTCCGGAATAGGTCGCGCTCAGCGGTGGAGAAAAAGCCGAAGAGTTCGAGCGCGTCTTCGCGCACATATAGATAGGTTGCCAGCGCGGCTTCCTCGCCGATGCGCCCCAATTTGTCGAAGGTCGTCAACGGCACGGACAGCGCCAAACCGATGCCGCCGACTTCCACGACTATACCAGTCGGCGATTTGAAGACCAGAACGCCTCTTATACGATCGATCATTTTTTATACCAATTTGCATTCAAATGAATAATAAAGGGATGCAAAATTAACAACGGATTAAACTGATAGAATGGATAACATAGCGGCTTTACAGGATTATCCGTTTCATCCGTTTAATCTGTTGTGAATTTGTTTTGACATTTATCATCCGATTGATTGCGACTTAGTATTAGTTGCAAGTTAGCAAGTTAACAAGTTGGAGAATCAAAAAAGTCCATCTATTTTTGTCCACTTAGTCAACAACATCCATATTGTCCCCTATCATCATCAGCATTAGCATTAACATTATTTTATTATAAAATAATAATAGACGAGATGTCGCTATTGACATAGATTAAATATCATTCTAACTTTTTATTTTAAGGCAATTTTAGCAGTTATCAAATTAAAAATCATTATATGCCGACAATATCTAAAATATTTCCCCAAATCCTGCATATTCAGAGCCAGGATTTGAAAGACAAAGTAATGAATTGTTGGGAACAAGCCGTGCTGCGCGGCGATTGGATTATCGAGGATCTCGAGCGAATGCCGTTCAGCCTGCTCACTACCGGACACGACATCACGCTGGCAGAACACACGCGCAATGTTACAGACTGCAGTCTAGCGCTGGGCGAAATCCTCGCCCGCGCCTATAAGCACTTGTTTAAAATAGATTTCGATATTCTAACAGCTGGGGTTCTTTTGCATGATGTCGGGAAGTGCCTCGAATACTGCCGGCGTCCGGATGGAGGTTACGTGGTCAGCGCCGACGGCAAAATCCGGCGGCATCCGATTTCCGGCTGCGCGCTGGCCGCTGAAATGGGGCTGCCGGAATCCGTCCAGCACATCATCGCGGCGCATTCCAAAGAAGGCGATGGCGGCTATCGCTCGCCGGAAGCCTGGATAGTGCATTTTGCCGACTTCGCCAACTTCGAACCGCTGCGCAGCCGCTAATTAAAATTCGCAATTTGGATTCTATAATCGGACGCTGCCAGGCTGTTCTCTTCGACCTCGACGGCGTTCTCAGCGACAGTCCGGCGGTTCACGCCTGGGCTTGGGCGGAAGTCTTCCGTCCTTACGGCATCGAACTGCCGCCCGAACGGCTGCACCGCGAAGAGGGCCGCAAGTCGGAGGATATCGCGCAGGGAATTATACTTGAATATGGTCTCTCTATTCCGGATTTAGTTCTTAATGAGATGTTGGTCAACAAACGGCGGATGTTTCGCGCGGCTTTTAAGCCGGGGATACGCGCCGATGCCAAACGGCTGCTAATACATCTTCGCATTAAGAATTACAGAACAGCGATGGTTTCGGGTTCAGCCCGCGAGAATGTTATGCATGCCTTAGGCGAAGGCGAAGCCGAAATGTTTGATGTGTTAATTACCGCGGAAGACTATTCAGCCGGGAAGCCCAATCCGGAACCGTATTTGACGGCTTGCCGCAAATTGAACATCGAGCCGCGCAATGGGCTTGCCGTTGAAAATGCGCCTTTAGGAATAGCCTCCGCGCTGGCGGCGGGATTGACTGTCGCGGCAATCACCAGCACGCTTCCGGCAAAAGAACTGGCGGAAGCGCATTTTATTATCAAATCGCTAAATGAATTGCCGGCAATACTATTCAGAACTTAGCGAGAGTGGCGGAATTGGCAGACGCGCCGGACTTAGGATCCGGTCCACACTAACCGTGGATGGGGGTTCGATTCCCCCCTCTCGCACAAGCGCTAGTGTTCAATCCCAGAATTACCTATGTGCCTAGAATGTTCAGAGTTCACCGCTTTAGCGTGTTTATAAAAGCAGCCTACTGCACGCTGAAGCTGTGAACTCTGAACTAGTTAATTCTGGGACTGAACACTAGTGTTATGTCAATTGTGCAATGTCGATTGTCATCCTGAACGAAGTGAAGGATCTCGTCTGGATAAGAGAGTCTTTAGGACGAGGTCCTTCACTTCGTTCAGGATGACGACATCTTACGCTTGACATAGCACTAGCCTCAAACCTGCCGTCAATCCTTTACAGTTGACAGCGCCTTTGATTCAAGGAAATCTATGACTAACGCCGACATAGCCCGCGAGGCACGGGAGATTACATCCGCGACCCGCGTCGGACTCGTCTTCAATATGGGACTGGCGGCGATGAAGTTCATTGTCGGATTGATTGTCGGCTCACTGGCGCTGGTGGCGGATGGGGTGAATAGTCTCTCGGATATCATCACCGATTTCGCGGTCATCATAGGCGCGCGACTTGGGGCTAAACCCGCCGACCGCGACCATCCCTTCGGACACGGCAAAATCGAAACTTTAGTCGCCGGTATTGTTGACGCCGGCGTTATTGGAGTCGGCGCGTTGATTGTCTGGACAGCATTAAAGGCGCTCATTCAGCATTCCGATGGTCCTACGCACGGGCTGCCGGTCATCATCGCCTCGGCTATTACGATGGGCTGCAAGGAGTGGTTGTTTCACCGCACACACAAAGTCGCTGACCGCTGCCGCTCGGCGGCGCTGAAAGGCAAGGCGTGGGACCACCGCTCGGATGTCGCTGTATCGACGGTTGTGTTGGTCGGCGGCGCTGGCGTAATGTTGGGCTGGGAACATGCCGACGCCGTCGCCGGTCTGGTGGTCGGCTCGGTGGTTTTAATAGTTGGTTTGAAACTTGTTTACGAGATATTTGTTGAACTAACCGAAGGCACGGCTGGCGAAAAAACTGAGGAGCAAATCAACAGCATTTTATGCGCCATCCCCGAAGTGCGCGGCTGGCACAACCTCCGCACGCGCCGCATCGGACGGGAATTGCTGATGGACATTCATATCTTACTCGACGCCAATCTCACTATTGATGAAGCGCATAACATCGTACGCAGCATTGAAGCCACATTGTCAAAAGAACTCGAATGGCCCGTCAATCCGATGATACATATCGACCCCGACAATGCCGAAATCCGCGCCAAACGGATGGCGATGGGCGATAAGACGCTCAAATAAAATATCAATACTCGCCGGTGTAAAAACTTATGCATATAAAACTATACACTCTTAAATGCGTCGAACTCGATTAATCCTGACTCTCGAAACGGCAACTTCCGTTTGCTCGGCGGCATTGATAAAATGCACTTTGCGAACTATGGGTGAATCTGCTGCCGGAAAGTCAAATAATAATGTTTCCGTCATTTCAGAGGTCAACGAGTTGACGGCTAAAAGACACAACGAAATCCTGATTTCGCTTCTCAATCGATTGTTCGAGAAAAGTGAATATAAATTGCGAGATATAGATGCGGTGGCGGTCTCAAACGGACCGGGCTCATTCACCGGCTTGCGGGTGGGATTATCCTTCGCCAAGGGTCTTTCCCTCGGTTTGAAAATTCCCATCATCCCGGTGAACACCCTTGAGGCTTTGGCGCTGACTATTTCATCATCATCATCATCATCATCATCATCATCATCATCATCATTAAAAGTATGTCCGTTAGTTCCGGCGCGCCGCGGCGAGGCTTTCGGGCAGATTTTCAAGGTCAGCGGGGATTATATTGAACCGCAGAATGAGCCATTCATCGTCGATGCCACGCGGCTTCAAGCCTTGACTGTTGAAGGTATTTTCTGCGGCGGAGAAGGTGTTCGGCATTTATTCCCCTTAATTCATCCGTCGGAAGCGAGCGAATTTGCGCTTTTGGATATTCGATCGGGGGCGGCACAAATCGGTCGCGTTGCAGCGCGGCAAATCGAAAATGCTTTCTATAGCCCGGCTGAACTCTATCGCCTTGAACCTAATTACATCAAGGATTTCCTACTTAAATCCCAGTTATAAGTGAACTGATGGAACTTTTTCAAATCGGCTTTTTAACCGTCGGTATCATCGACCTGTTGGATATAATGGCGGTGACTTTTGTGTTTTATCAGGTCTGGCTTATAATGCGCGGCACACGGGCGACGCAGATGTTCGCCGGCTTGTTAGCGCTGATGATAACCGGTTCGCTGGCGCAGTTGGTCGGAATGAGCGGTATGACCTGGCTGATACAATCCATCGGCGCGGTGTGGGTGATTGCGTTTGTGATTTTGTTTCAACCGGAACTGCGCCGGATGTTGGTTAAAATCGGACAATTCGGCTTACTGCGCAATCTGTTCCGCGCGCGCGAGCAACAGGTCGTGGTCGAGGTTACCCGGGCGGCGCTCGAACTCTCCCGCCATCGCTTCGGCGGCTTGATTGTCATCCAGCGCACGACCGGCATCCGCGGCGTCATCGAAACCGGCGTGCAATTGCAGGCTGAAGTATCGTGGGAGTTTTTAGTCTCGATTTTCTACCCTCGCACGCCGCTGCACGACGGCGCGGCTATCATCGTCGGCGAAACTGTCGTTGCCGCGCGCTGCATCCTGCCGCTGTCGATGAATCCCCATCTGGATGCTTCATTCGGCACGCGCCACCGCGCCGCGCTGGGCATTACTGAAGAGTTGGACGCTATCGCCGTAGTCATATCCGAAGAGAGCGGTTCTATTTCAGTTGCCGCTGGCGGGCAGTTCCTGGCTCGGGATATGGATGAACAGCAATTGCACGATACGCTCACCAGCCTACTCTATCCGACCATCCGGCGCTCTCACCCGCGCCGCGCACTGAATCTGACGCCTCATTCGCGGAATAGACTCGCATGAACCTCGTCCATCATTTAGGCCGCTTCTCCTGGGCGGTCGCCGCGCGAACGCTGCCTTTGGTGAACGGCTTCCTTCTCATCCTCTTCGTCATTCCCGCCTTGCCGGTGGCTGAATTCGGCAAATACTCCATCATATTTGCCATCGCGATGCAAATTATATTCGTCAACAAGTCCTTAGTGCTTAATCCGATGATTAAGTTCGCAGCCGAACCCGGTCGATTGGAGACGATGGCACGGACAGGATTTTGGCTGAACGGAATACTCTATCTATGCGCCGGATTAATTATCTGGTCGTTATCGCCGTTGCTCTCCAAAATACTGCAAGTCCAAACGCGGGACATCCTGCTGGCAATCGCCTTTCTGCCGCTGTTCTTCATCCGCGACTGGTCGTTTTGCGTTCAGCAGACACTTTATAGAATGCGAAGATTATTTCTCCTGGACGCGGTGTATTTTCTCGGATCCAGCGCAGGTTATATCTATCTCTGGCATACAAACCGTATAACTCAGGCTGCGGATATCTTATATATTAACTTCCTGGCGGCTTTGGTATCCAGTTTGGTCGCGCTAATAACCGGCAGCGGCGTGAAAACGATTTTTATGTCGGTAAAATGGCGGGACATCAAACAGATACTGCAATATGGCTATTGGACTTTGAAAATAGGTTTGTTCAGCAGTTTACTCAGCGGCGCCGACTCATTAATCTTGGGCGCGATTTACAATCCTGCCATAGTGGGAGTGTATAGCGGCGCTAAGAAGGTCTATCAGATTGTCTCGGCGTTTACCGCGGCGATTGGGGTGCTGGTGATGCCTTATGCCTCGCGTCTGGCAAGCGACGGGCGAGTCCCCGAAGTGCGGGCATTATACGAAAAAGCGGTTGGCTATACGACGGTCGGATTGGTTAGTTTTGCGTTGTTTATGGGGCTGGCAGCGGATTATTTCTTCGCTATCTTTATGGGGCAAAATTACCAAGGCTCCGCGCCGCTTTTAAGACTGATGATGCTCGGCGCGCCATTCGAAGGCTTATTCGTAACCGCCGGCACATTACTCTATGGGATTGGGGCTGCCAACGCGGCAGCAGTCGTCTCGGGGTATGGTTTGTTGATATTATGCATCCTGCTGCCGCTAGGCGCTTATTTCGGGGCAGGCTTCGGCGCCGCCGGCGCAGTAGGACTGACTTTAGCCATCGCCGGTATATGGATGTTCCGTCGAGCCTCAACTATCATCGATAGTTCGCTTGGCGCTATTGCAGCACGCATTTCGATAGCCGTCAAAACCTTGTTAGCTGTCAGAAACCGATGAC
>Ga0194125_10005800_pt1 | contig 18608 bp, 20 predicted proteins | sample TA2KigC250mmetaG_FD_148626 | JGI IMG/M metagenome (GOLD analysis project Ga0194125, IMG submission 148626) | Freshwater microbial communities from Lake Tanganyika, Tanzania - TA2015034 Kigoma Deep Cast 250m | ecosystem: Environmental > Aquatic > Freshwater > Lake | place: Tanzania: Lake...
GACCGAGAAACCCCAAGCCAAACTCCCCGACCCGGCGGCGAAAGAGGCGGGCGAGAAGCCCGCCTCGACAACCGAGGTCCGCCTCGGCACGCCGCCCAAGCTGAAGAAAAGGGTCCCGCCTCAGTATCCGGCCCTGGCCTTCAGCCGGAAAGTCGAGGGCATCGTCATTCTCGAGGTGAAAATCGACACCCAGGGAAAGGTCAAGGCCGTCAAGGTTCTCCGTTCAATCGCCGCCCTGGACAAGGCCGCGGTCAAAGCCGTCGAGCAATGGGTCTACGAACCGGTGGTCGTCGAAGGCCGGCCGCGGGAGGCGGTTTTCACCGTGCCGGTCGATTTCAAGATCAACACCTAGCGGAATCTCGGCCGTTCAGCGACGGTAAAGATAGACCGTGTGCTCCGTCCCCTTCTCGTCCGCCAGGGTTTCGGAGGCGACCAGCTTGTCCGCCCATCCCTCGATGGAATAGTTGTGGGAGACGACTCTCGTCCCCGGCTTGAGCCCGGCTTCGAGCTTGGGCCGGAGGAGGAGGTTCGACTCCGGGAGGAGATAGAGGGCCACGACCGTCGCTGGCGAGACGTCCACGGCCGTGGCGTCCTCCTGAAGGAACTCGACCCGCCCGGCGACTCCGGCCTCCTCCGCCCCCGCCCGGCTGTCACGGATGCGCTCGGGGACGATATCGATCCCGACGCCCCGGGCGCCGTACGTTCGGGCGGCGGTGATGACGATTCGGCCGTCGCCGCAGCCGAGGTCATAGACGACGTCGGCGGCCGTGATTTCGGCCATCTCGAGCATCTTCTCGACGACGGGCATCGGCGTCGGGACGAAAGGAGCCAGGTCGGGGACGTCTTCGCGCCCGTGGGCTCCTTGATACAACTCCAGAAGCCCCTGATTGTCGAGACGGAACGAATGGGGAGTCCCTTTGTCGAGGCGGTAGAGCTTGGTCTCGACCCCGTTGGTGAACTCGATATCGTAGGCCGCCTCTCCCGGAAAACGGTCGATCGCGCCGGGAGCCAAAGTCCGTTGCAGGGTCCCCAGGGACGAGAAAATCGGCCGGATGGTGTATTCGACGGCCGCCTCGGTCACGTTGCGGACGGTCGTGTCCCTGACTTCGGCCTCGGCGAACTGTCCCTTCGGCGAGGCGGCGGCGCCTCTTTCTTGAGAACGCGAGGAACAGCCCGGCGCCCAAAGCAACCCGGCCGCGACGAGGGCGGCGGCGAGAAGCTTGCCCGGCGGTTGAACGAGGCCGTGTCGAAAACTCATGTGTCACCCCGATAAAGCCTATTTCCCCCGATTGGGGATGTCAATCGCGGCCCGGCGCGGCGGAGACGCGGAACGAGGTCCGAAGGCCGAAAAAGCCTCGAACGGCAGCGGCCGTTCAGGCCGCGGTCCGCGCCCCGTCCCGCCTGCGGCCGAGGGCGATCAGTCCGGCCGAGCCCGCCAGGCCGGCGAGAAAGGCCCCGCCCCCAATCAGTCCCTCCTCGAGGGACGCCGGGAGGCGATTGGGGGCGGTGGCGATGCGGATCTCCTGCTTGACCTCGCCCTCGCGCCCGGCCACCGCGGCCCCGGCCGCGATGTCCTTGAACGGCCAAAGGACCCACAGGCTGCCGAGAAGGAGGCCGATCAGAAAGGCCATGGTCGCGGCCTTGAACCGCTTGAGCAGGAAATCGAGCAGCCGGGCGAAAGCCAAGAGGCCGACCAGCATGCCGAGGCCCAGGGCCCCGAGCCAGAGAAGCGCGCCGGCCTCGACCCTTCCCTCGGCCAGGCCGCGCTGGAGCCCGGTGAGCTTGTCGAGCATCGTCTGGTACTGGCCGAGAACGAGCATGATGAACGAGCCGCTGATGCCCGGCAGGATCATCGCGCTGACGGCCAGGGCGCCGGTGGCGGCGGCCGCGGCCAGGTTGGCCGAGCCCGCGCCGCCGTCCGGCATCAGGAGAGAGACGCCGACGGTCAGGGCCGCCCCGGGCACGATCCAGAGCAGCGCCGCCCCCCGACGGTCCATCATCCCCCAGGGCACGGCCACCGAAGGGAGGATCAGCCCGACGAAGAAGGCCAGGGTCGGCGACCAGTGGGCTTCGAGAAGCCATTCGATGAGGAACGACGACGACAGGACGGCCGCCGCGGCCCCGGCGATCAGAACCGTCAGGAACCGGCCGTCGACCCGCCGCCATTCGCCGGCGAACTCGCGCCGGCGCCCGGCCGAGAAACCGCCGGCGACGACCCGCAGGACGGCCCGGGCGGTCCGAAGGCCGACGGCGTTGATGGCGGCGACGAGGCGGTCGAAGATCCCGAGGATCAGGGCGAACGTGCCGCCGGAGACGCCGGGGATGATGTTGGCGATGCCGATCAGGATCCCTTTGATGAAAGTCCGGACCGGTCCGTCGCCGCGGACGTCCGCTCCGGCCCGGCCGTCCCGCGAACCGCTGAGGCGCGTTTTTTCCATGTCGTTTCAGCGGCCAAGCATAAACGCCGGCCCGGGGAAAGTCAAGAAAGCCGGATCCTGACGGCGGGATTGCGCCGGCCCGGCCTTTCCCGGTAATCTAGGGCCAGATGCGCGTCCAAGACTTCGACTACGACCTTCCGGCCGAGCTCATCGCCCAGCGGCCGCTCGAAAGGCGCGACGCCTCGCGGATGATGGTCGTCCGCCTCTCGGACGGCGCGATCCTTCACCGGGCGTTCCGCGACCTGCCAGGATTTTTCGAGCCGGGCGACCTCCTCGTCCTCAACGACACCAAGGTCATCCCGGCAAAGGCCTGGGGACGGAAGGGCGAGGCCGTGGTCGAATTCCTGTTCCTCCAAGAAAAGTCCCCCGGCGTCTGGGACGTCCTCTGCAAGCCGGCCCGGAGGGTCCGGCCGGGAGAAACGATCCTCTTCTCCGACGATTTCAGGGCGGAGGTTGTCGAAAAGGGAGAGGGCGGGCGGAGGACTCTGAGATTCGACAATCCCGATGTCCTGGGGCGATTGAAAGACGTCGGATTCGCCCCCCTCCCGCCTTACATCAAGCGAAGGAAAGCCGATTCGGCCCGGAGGGAGGAGGACCTGGCCCGATACCAAACGGTGTTCGCGGACCGCGAAGGGGCGATCGCCGCCCCGACGGCGGGGCTCCACTTCACGCCCGAAATGCTGGCCCGCCTCGAGGGACGAGGCTGCCGGATCTCCCGGCTGACGCTTCACGTCGGCCTGGCGACTTTTCAGCCGATGAGGGTCGAGCGGCTCGAAAACCACAACATGCCGGCGGAGACCTATATGATTTCTGACCAGACCGCCGCGGAGATCGGAGCCGCGAAGGCCGAAGGCCGTCCGGTCGCGGCCGTCGGGACGACCGTCGTCCGGGCGCTCGAAAGCGCCCCCCTCAGAAATACGGGGACGACCTCGCTGTTTATCTATCCCGGCTTCGAATTCCGGGTCGTGACGAGGCTGCTGACGAACTTCCATCTCCCCCGCTCGACCCTTCTGGTTCTCGTCTCGGCCTTCGCCGGCCGTGAACTCATTCTGAAGGCGTACCGCGAGGCCGTCCGGGAGCGCTACCGTTTCTTTTCCTACGGCGACTGCATGCTGATTCTTTAGGAGACGAAGATGAGAGACTTCACCTGGCGCCTGCCGACGAGAATCGTCTTCGGCAAGGGCCGGCTGGCCGAGCTTCCGGCGAATCTCGAACCGGGCTGGAGACGGATCTTCATCGTCACCGACAAGACGATCGCCGGCCGGACCGAGGCCCTGGACAGGACGCGAAAGCTCCTCGAAGAGCGGGAAACGGCGGTCTTCGACGGGGTCGAGGAGAATCCGGGCTTCGCGACCATCGAAGCGGGGGCCCGGTCGGCGCGCGATTTCGGGGCCGAGCTCGTCCTCGGCCTGGGCGGGGGCTCGTGCCTCGACGCGGCCAAGGGCATCGCCCTTAAAACCTGCCATCGCGGCCCTCTCGAACGCTATCTTCGCGGCGAGCCGCTCGAGGACGACCCGCTCCCCGTCGTCTGTCTCCCGACGACTTCGGGAACCGGGAGCGAAGTCACGCCTTACGTCGTTTTCAGCGACGCGGCGGCGGCCGACAAAGTCGGATATTCGCATCCCGCCCTTTTCCCCCGGGTCGCCCTCATCGACCCCGTCTTGACCTACACGATGCCCGAGACGGTCATCCTCAACACCGGCCTGGACGTCCTGTCGCATGCCGCCGAGGCCTATCTCTCGACCGCGGCTTTTCCTCTCAACGACGCCCTGGCCCTCCACGCCCTCGAAACGGCTCGCTCCCGGCTTCCGGGCGCCGTCCGGAAAAACGCCGAGGCCATGGACCTCATGTCCTTCGCGGCCATGCTGGCGGGGGTCGCCATCACCAACGCTTCGACCATTCTCCCCCACGTCGCCGGCTATCCGCTGACCGTCTTCCACGGCGTCCCCCACGGCCGGGCGAGCGCCGTCATGCTCGCCGCCGTCCTCCCCTTTCTCCGGGAACGGACCTCGGCGCCGGAAAAAAACGCCGTCCTCGACAGGATGTTCGGGGGGCCTGACGGCTTAGGGAAGTACCTCCGCGGCCTGGGCGTTTCGACCCGGCTCTCCGATTACGGCGTCCGGGAGGAGGAGATCGCCCTCTATGCCCGAAAGACGATCGTCAAGGGAGATATCCGGATCACCCCGGCCGAGGTGACGGAGGAGAGTCTGGCCGAAATCTACCGCTCCGCCCTCTGAAAGCCGTTGATCGACGGATTCCCCCGGCTCTGGACATCCCGGCTCTCCGGGGAATAAAATTCCCTCGATCGCGAAGCGACGCGCAAAAGCCGGACATGAAACTGTCGAAAAAAGCCGCTCCCGACCTTCCCGCCTCGCCGGACCGGAGGCGCATCCTCAAGATGTCCGCCTGGGGCCTGCTGTCCGCTTTATCAAACAACCCCGCGACGGGAGCCGCCGGGGGGCGGGGCGGGCGCGAGCGTCCCGGCCGCCCGGCCGGATACTCTCTGGTCATCAAGGGGGCCCGGGCCTATGTCGGGGGGCGATGGAGTGAGCCCGACATCGGCGTCGCCGAAGACGGCAGGCTGGTCGTCGGCGCCGCTCCCCTGCCGGGGGAATCGGTCCTCCGGGCGGAAGGCAAGGTCGCCGCCCCGGGCTTCATCGACATCCTGGGAGACAATTCCCTCCTTCCCGAAAAAACTTACGAGATCTTCGAGAGGCACAAGCTGACCGACGGGGTGACGGCCGCCCTCCAGATGCACGGCGGGGCGGCGGATGCCGGGGCGTTCTATGAGGCCTTCGGCCGCGTCCCCCATTGGACCCACTACGGCGTCTCGACCAAGGTCATGAGCATTCGCCACCTCGCCAGGGAGGTGAAGGAGCGCGCCCGGTTGGTCGAGCGCTGCCTGGATGAGGGGGCCCTGGGGGTTTCCCACAGCCTCGAATACCAGCCGGACACGACCCCGGAGGAGATGCTCGTCTATGCCCGTTTGGCCAAGAAATACGACCGGCCGTTGTTCCTGCACCTCCGCTATTCCTCCGCCGAACGGGAGCTCGAGGGGGTGGACGAAGCCGTCGCCCTCGCCCGGGCCTGCGGGGCGCGCCTGCACATCGACCATCTCCATTCCACGGGCGGGACCTACCACATGGCCGAAGCCCTGGACAAGATCCGGGAGGCCGTCCGCTCCGGCTTGGAGATCACGACCTGCGTTTACCCTTACAGCTACTGGGCGACCTATCTCGATTCCGCGCGCTTCGCCCCCGGCTGGCAGAAAAGGTACGGCCTGACCTACGGCGACCTGGAAGTCGTCGGCACGGGCGAACGCCTCACCGAAGAGAGCTTCGAGAAATACCGCCGGATGAAGGGCGTCCTGGCGGCCGTGCCGGCCGGGATGACCCCCTTGGAGTCGACGGTCGACCTAGCCCTTCGGGAGGACTTCTGCCTTGTCGCTTCCGACGGCGGCATCGAGTCCGAGCCGCGGGCCAACAACCATCCGCGAGGCGCCGGCTGTTTCGCCACCGCGATCCGGCGGGCCCTGTCGATCGGCCTCCCTCTCGAGAATATCCTGGAAAAGATGACCTCCCTGCCGGCCCGGGTTCTCCGGCCGGCGCTCGGGAGACGAGGGGTCCTGGAGACAGGGGCCCCGGCCGACCTGACGGTTTTCGACCCGGAAACGGTCGACGGCGCGGCCACGGTCGCCGACCCCAACCGTTTATCCCGAGGAATCGAGGCGGTGATCGTCGGGGGGAAGGTCGCCTACCTCAAGGGCAAGCTCATGGCCCGGAACGGAGGGGAGATTTCCTTCGCTCGGCCTCGCCGAAACGGCATCCATGCGGAATAATCCGACCAACCCGGCCAAGTGGGCGGGGCCGAAGATCAGCCGAGGGCGAACGTCCGGAGCCGGCCTTCGCGGGCGGCGAGGGCGGCGTCCATCCGGCCCAGGCCTGCGTCGAAGGCCCGGGTGATGAACGGCAGCTCCTGGGGCTTGAAGGCGAAATAGGCCGCGGCCCCGTAGCTGTCGACGAGGACCGGGTCGGTCCCGGCCACGATTTCGTTGCGGCGCTTGATCTTTTGCGGATGGGAGAACTCGGTTTCGTTCCCGCCGGCCTGCTTGCGGCCGACGGGAAGCCTCACCCGGATCGCCTCCAGGATGTGGAGCTGGGCCTGGATGGGCGAGGCGGTGTTGAGGTCGGCGATCCCGCGGTCGAGGTCGGCGTGCAGCCCGGCCGGGGCCGCGAGAAAGCCCATCATGTGCTTGAGGCACATCGTGCAGCGGGTGACGAGGTGGGTCTTGGCGACGGCCATGTTGATCCGGACATCTGCCGCCGCGGCCGCCCGGATGACGCCGAGCCGCTTAAAGGCCCGGCCCTCGGGGAAGGAAACGGTCAGGTAGACCTCTTTGGGGGCGAGATTCCGGTCGGGAAAGACCGTCTCGACGGCCAGCTGGTCGAGGACGGGCCCGAGGCCGCTTACGCGGAGGCAGGCTTCCGCCCCGGGGTCGAGCGTGCAGTGGTCCAGGACGACGATGCGCCCGGCCCCGGCCTCGCGGACCATGAGGATCATGGCCCGGAGAAGCTCGGGATCGGTCGAGGACGCCGTCCCGGGAGGGTAAGCCCAGGTTGCGTTGGGCTTGATAGCGACGACCTGGCCGGGGCGGACAAAGCGGCCGATCCCCCCCAGGCCGTCGAGGGCGGATTTGAGGAGAGCGGCGGGGGAATCGGCCTCCGTGCCCGCGGCGACGGCCACGTCGGGAAGGGGCGTTAGCGTTCCCGGGAGAGGAGGCGGCGAAGGGCTTCCGAAGAGGCGCCCGACGCCGAAGCCGGCCAAGGCCCCGGCCGCCCGGCCGAGAAATTCCCTCCGTCCGATGACCGGTCGGCAACGGCGATGGCCGCCGCTTTCGGGCATTCCCTCCTCCTTCGCTCGTCGGGATTTTGTAAATGAGGCGGCGATACGATATGCGGATCGGCACAAAAAATCAATTCCCCGCTTGACTTATCCCCCCGGAGAAAGCGAATCTATGAGGCGGGAGGCCGGGCCATGAGAAAAGCCGTCGAGCCGATATTCCTTGGCCTTCTCGTCCTCGCCTTGGCGGGCCCCGTCCCCGCCTGCAAACACGCGCCCCCCGAGGGAACGTCGGACGAGGACGCCTTCGAGGAAATCGCCTTCGAAGAGCCCCAAAACGAGGCCGCGGCCAAACCGGCGCCCGCCAAGGTGACCGAAGAGGTTTACGTCGACCTGACCATCCAGTCCGTCCTCATCCGCGAGCGGAACAAGGAAGACGCGGCGGCGGCCGAGCAGGAGGTCCTGGCCCTATACGAGAAATTGGGGATCACGATGGCCGAGGTCAAGGACTTCGAACAGAAGCTGACCCTGGAGAAGATGAACGAGCTTCAGAGAAAAATCCAGGAAAAGCTCCAAGCCTTCATCAAATAGCCGCAAATAGAGGGACGGGGCATCACGTCCCTCGTTTTCCGCCGAGGCCGATGACCAGACGGAGATAAGGACCGGTGAGGCCCATGGTCGGCCCGCTTGTGATCTCGAAGTCCTCCATTTTCCAGTCGCTCTTGAACGGGACGAAGGTCCAGCCGGCCCGCAGGCCGAACGAAATTCCCCCTTCGCCGTCTTGGCCGGTCCCGAGCCGAAAGACCCAGTCCCCTCCGGCCGAAAGGCTGACGAGGAAAGCCCCGGTCGTGAGAATCGAGGACCGCTGGGGGTCGCCCAGGACGGCCTCGAACGAGGCCGCCGCGGAGTCGGTCATCCGGAGCGTCCACCCCCCTCCCCCGAGGCCGAGGAGGCCGTAAATCCGGACGTCGTCGCGGCTCCAGAAGACGTAGCCGACGTCGAAAAAACCGCAGCCGGCGCCGACCCTGGCTTTCACCGGACCCCGGAATGCCGTCCGGTCGAAAAGGGCATACCCTTCCCCGCCGAGAATGAGCCGGTCGATGAAGGTCATGCCGCCCCCGCCCATGAGGAAAAAGGTTTCGCCGAAACGGGTGAATCCTTGGCTGACCATAGGCCCGTTCAGGGCCTTGAGGCCGACCTGCTGGAGACCGAGGGTGAAATAGCCCCAGCCTTCATACGGACGGGACGGGCCGGCCGGGGGAGGAGTGTCCTGGCTTTCGGCTCGGGCGGCGGCCGGGGCGGCAGCGACCGTCAAGGCGAAGAACGATATGCCGATCAAGCTCGACGCGGCTTTTCGAAATCGCATGATCAACCTCCTCGTCCGTTGGAGTTTCCAATTTCCATTATACACCAGGCGCCGATTCCGGCCTCATCGAGGCTCGGCCCGTCGGAGGGCTCATCGTTTTTTTGAAGTATGATATAATATTTTCGGGCAAAACGAAGAGGGAGACGAGCCATGGTTCACACAAATACGGCAAAATATACAAAAATCAAAACGGGATATATGGGACAGCTCGTTGAATGGCCTGAAGTCATTACGGAAGGAAAAAACCTGGAGGAATGCCGGAAGATGCTCCAGGACGCTCTTCATGAAATGATCCTGGCTTATCAAGCGCAGGATAAAGAACTGCCTCCCGGCGGCGGCTTGTTGGAACAAATGCCCGTCGAACTCGCGCATGTCCGTTAAGCGGCGAGATCTCATCAAATATTTTCTGTCAAACGGATTTTATTTATTGCGAGAAGGAGCCCATCACTCGATATATACGAATTAAGACCGTGCCCATTATTAGACATCGGACGATTGATCGGGTTACGGCCAATGTGATTTGCAAGCAAGCCGGGCTCGAGCCGAAATTCTGAGCCCTGTCTTTTAAATCGACGGGCGAAAAGATAAAATACGGGCATGGCGAACGAGGCGGCGGCCCAGGAAAAGCTCGAGGACATCCTCCAGCCCTCGACCAAGGCGAAATCCTTCCGAATCACGGTCGTCTTCGGCCGCAAGGCTCATCCGAACTACAAAAAGGCCGTGGCCCTGGCCAAACGCAACCCGACCTACGGGGAGGAGGGCGACGGGGAATGGATCCGCCATTCGGCCGTCTACACCCCCGAGGACGTCGACGACCTCTTCGACCTCTTCAACCTCGTCCACGAGTGGGACACGACCGAAATCCTCGTCAACCACAAGCCGATCCCTTACGGACACCAGCTCTGGCTTCCGCTGATGTGGTTCTACCGGATCCGGTAGCTCCAGAGGCAGCCGAAAGGGCTTATTCCAGTCCGAGGACGGCGCGGTATCCGGGAATATCGAGGAATCCGTGGCCGCTGATGTTGAAGGCGATCGTTTTCTTCTCCCCTGACTCCCGGCATTTGACCGCCTCGTCGACGGCCGCGCAGACCGAATAGGCCGATTCCGGCGCCGGAAGCCAGCCCTCGGTCTCCATGAAGATCCGGGCATTTTCGAAGACGTGCTTTTCGTCGCCGGGATAGGCGACGGTGTCGATAAAGCCTTCGTGGCGGAGAAGGCTGAGGATCGGCGAACAGCCGTGATATCGAAGTCCGTCGCCCTTGACCGGAGCCATATCGGTTTTATGGCCCAGAGTGTACATCATCAGCATCGGCGTGATTTCAGCGTAGTCGGCGAAATCATACCGATACGTCCCCTGGAGGTTCGGGGCCACCTGGCTCTGGGCGGCGATGAACTTGGTCTTTTTCCCCTTCTTGAGGACGTCGCCGAGAAAGGGAAGGGCGAAGCCGCCGAAGTTCGACCCCCCGCCCAGGCAAGAGACGACGATGTCGGGATAGTCGTCGAAGATCTCGAACTGCGTCTGGGCTTCGAGCCCGATGATCGTTTGATGCATGAGGACGTGGTTGAGGACCGAGCCCAGGCTGTAGGTCGCCGTCGGATCCTTCTGGGAGTCCTCCAGCCCTTCGGAAATGGCGATGCCCAGAGAACCGACATGCTCGGGATTCTTTTCGTAGAGCGACCGGCCGAACTCGGTCATCGGGCTTGGGGACGCATAAACGTCCGCCCCGAGAAGCTTCATGAACGAGAGGCGGTCCTTCTTCCAATCGTAAACGCTCCGAACCCAGAAGACCGTGCACTTGAGCCCGGCCAGGGCGGCGGCATAGGCCAGGGCGGTTCCCCATTGGCCGGCGCCGGTTTCCGTCGTCACCCGTTTGAATCCCTGGGCCTTGGCGTAATAGCACTGGGCCAGGGCCGTGTTGACCTTATGACTCCCGGTCGGGCTGTAAAATTCGCCTTTGTAGTAGAGCTTGGCCGGCGTGTCGAGCTTTTTCTCGAGATTCGCCGCCCTGAACATCGGCCGCGGCCGGCCGGCTTTGGCGAACAGATCCATCACCCCGCCGGGGATGTCGATCCAATTCTCCCGGGAGAATTCCTGCTTCAGGCACTCCCCGATCATCAGGTTGGGCAGGTTGGCGATCCGCGACGGGCCGTCCTCGGGATCGCGCGGCGGCGGAAGCGGTGAGGGCAGATCGGGAATGATGTTGTACCAGCGGGACGGAATCTCGTCGTGCCTCAGATTGACCATTTGGATCATGGGACCTTCTTTGCGTGAGGAGCGTTCACATTCGGCCTATTCTAATCAAGGGCCGGAAAGAGAGTCAAGAAACGATTTCTTCAAAACGCGCGGTGAAATGCCGCATTTTTTTCAAAATGCGGCCATCCGGCGGAAGGCGGCGAAGCGGGCCTCGACCTCGGACTTGCGCAGCGTCCGGAAGCGGTCGATCCCGAAGTCCTCAATGGTGAACGACGCCATGACGCTGCCGTAGGCGGCCGCCCTCTTGATGGCCATCGCGCTCAAGGTCTTTCTCGCGTCCAAGTATCCCAGGAAACCGCCGGCGAAGCTGTCGCCGGCGCCCGTGGGGTCGACGACCTCGCCGCAGGGATGGGAAACGATCCCGAAGAAGAAGTCGCGGCCGAAGACCATGGCCCCGTGCTCGCCCTTCTTGAGGGCGACGTAGCGGGGGCCCATGTCGAGGACACGGCGGCCGGCGGCGATGAGGTTGCGCTCGCCCGTGAGGAGGCGGATCTCCTCGTCGTTGGCGAAGAGGATGTCGACCTCGCGGAGGACGCGGAGGAGGGCCTCCCGCTTGTTCTGGATCCAATGGTTGATCGTGTCCATGGCCGTGAGGCGGGGCCGGCGGACCTGGCGGAGGATCGCCTCCTGGAGGTCGGGGTCGATGTTGGCCAGGAAAACGGTCTCGGCGTTCCGGTAGGAAGGGGGGATCTCGGGATTGAAATCGGCGAAGACGTTGACGTCGAGCTGGACGGTTTCGCGCTCGTTGGGGTCCGGACCGTAGCGGCCCTGCCAGAAAAACGTCTTCCCCCCCGGGACGACGTTCAGCCCCTTGAGGTCGATCCGCCGGCGCCGGAGAAAGGCCAACGTCTCGGCCGGAAAATCCTCGCCGACGACGCCCACGATCTTCGGCCGGGTGAAGTAGCTCGCGGCCAGGGCGCAGTGGGTGCATGAACCGCCGACGATCCGCTCCCGCCGGGCCGAGGGCGTCTCGACCGTGTCGAAGGCGACCGAACCGACGATGACCAGACTCATCGCCTCACCTCACCTCACGTATCTCCCGATGATCGGGGCCAGCTTCTTCTTGAGGGCGGAGGGGATGAGACGGGGCGCGGTGACGATCGTGTTGCGAAGGGCGTCGCGGCAGCCGCAGGTGGCCGGGTCGGCCGCCGGGAAGGCGGCCACGGCCTTTTTGATGATCGCCTTGGCGGTGTCGATGTTCAACCGCAGGTTTTCGAGGATCATCTCGACCGAGACGTGCCCTTCCTCGGCGTGCCAGACGTCATAGTCCGTGGCCAGATTCATGGTCGCGTAGCAGATTTCGGCCTCGCGAAAAAGCTTGGCCTCGGTGGCGACCGTCATCCCGATGACGTCGCCGCCCCAGGCGCGATGGAATTTCGATTCGGCCATCGTCGAGAAGCCGGGTCCCTCCATGCAGATGTACGTTCCGCCGAAGTGAGCCCGGACGCCCAGTCCCACGGCCGTCTCGTAGAGGAATTTCGCAAGCGGCGGGCAGACCGGATGGGCCAGGGAAACATGGGCCGCGATGCCTCCGCCGAAGAAGGTCGAGGGGCGGTGGGTCTTGTCGAAAAACTGGTCGCAGAAGACGATGTCGCGAGGCCGGATCTCCTCCTTGAGGGAGCCCACGGCGCTGACCGAGATGAGCCGCTCGATCCCGAGGAGCTTGAAACCGAAGACGTTGGCCCGGTAGTTGATCTCGAAGGGAAGGCGGCGATGCCCCCGGCCGTGGCGGCTCAGGAAGGCCACGCGCCGGCCCTCGAGAGTGCCGACGATGTAGGCGTCGGAGGGGTCGCCGAACGGGGTTCGAAGCCCGACCTCACGGAGGTCGCCGATCCCCTCGATTTCATACAGGCCCGTCCCGCCGAGAATCCCGATTTCGGCCCGGGGAGCCTTCAGGGCGCGCTTCGCGGCCGGCTTCGCCGGGGATGGTCTTTTTGCGGCCATGGGTCCTCCAGAGGGGGCATCATCGCACATATCGCCGGGACCGACAAGTGTGGTAAAGTGGGATCCCTTCATGAAACGGCCTCTTTCGTCCGTCGAGGTCCGAAAAGCGGCCGGGAGCGATTGATGCACTTTGAGGTTCCATGGCTGGGTTCCGCGCCGAAAATCGACGCTGTCTGGGACAAAGAACCGTGGCTGTGGATCGCCCCCCTGGCGGTCGATAAGGTCCTGGGAGATCCTCCCATCCATCGGCCCTATGCTCAGGCGAAGGTCGCCTATGACGCCGAAGCTCTCAATGTCATCTTCCGCATCGAGGATCGATATATTCGCGCCGTCGCCCGCGGCTATCAGGGCAGGGTCTGGGAGGACAGCTGCGTCGAATTTTTCTTCACGCCCGGCGCGCACCCCGGGGACGGCTATTTCAACCTGGAAATGAACTGCGGCGGCGCGGCTTTCTTCCACCATCAAACGGCCCGGGGCCGGGACGTCGTCCCGGTCGGGGAGGCCGATTTCCGGCGGCTCGAGATCGCCCACAGCCTGCCCGCAATCGTCGATCCCGAAATCGAAGGGCCGCTCGCTTGGACCCTGGAATACCGCCTGCCGGTCGAGATTCTCGGCAAATACGCGCCCGTCGTCCGCCCAGCCGCGGGAGTCGTCTGGCGGGCGAATTTCTACAAGTGCGGGGATAAAACCTCCCGTCCGCACTGGCTGGCTTGGTCCCCGGTCAATCTTCCGCGGCCGGACTTCCACCGGCCCGAATATTTCGGCGAATTGGCCTTTGGCTGAGGCCGCCGCTCAATAATACGTCGTCGGCTCCTCGTCGATGCGTTTTTCCGTCCCCGGCTTGCGGGCCGCCTTCCAGGGGAAGGAGACGTTCCGGCCGTCGATTTGACCCTTGATCGTCCCGGAGATCCGGTCCTTCGAGGCCTTGCCCGCGAAGGTAAAAGATACCGACTTCCCGGCGGCCTTGCCGTCGACGGCGAAGTCGACGTTCTCGCCGTCGATTTTCATGTCCTTGACCGCCGCCGACGAGCCGTTGACCGTGACCTTGGCCTCGGCGACTTGGTAAAGCTGAGTCACTTCCATCGCGAAGCGGAGTGCGTCGCCCCCCTCGCCCGTCGTCCACGTCCAGCTCCCGCTGACGTTCGCCGGGACGATCCAAAGATAGACCTCATGGGTCATCTCGTCGTCTTCGACGGTCGTGTGGGCGTCCGGGGTCCAGTTCTCCATGCTGAAATCATGGGAGACGACCCGCGAGCCCGGCTTCAGCTCGCGGAAGATCTTCGGACGGAGCTTGAGGTTGACCGAGGGCAGGAGGTACATCGGCATGACCGTGGCTTCGTGGAAATCCGCCTGGAAGAGGTCGCCGAGGATGAACTTAACCTTGTCCGTGACGCCGGCTTTCTCGGCGTTCTCATGGCATTCCTTGATCCGCTCGGGATCGATGTCGTAGCCCACGCCGCGGGCGCCGAAGCGCTGGGCCGCCGTGACCAGGATCCGGCCGTCGCCGCAGCCGAGGTCGTAGACGATGTCGTGCTTGGTGACCTTGGCCATCCGGAGCATTTCGTCGACGACGGGATAGCGCGTCGGGACGAAGGGGACGTCGAGGTGGACCTCCTGGGCCAGGCCGTAGGCCGCCGCAAGGGCCAGAAACGAGAAGACCAACAGGGCGCGCTTGGATGGGTGGGTCATCGCATTCTCCTTCATTTCCCGGGCGGATGTCGGGCCGCGCATGGAAGAGAGATATTATTCCCGCCGCCGCCGGGTTGTCAAATTTCGGTCTAATTCATTGAAGGGGGAATCGAAATCGAGTATCTTGAGGGCCGGGAGGGAGATCTCGAATGGAAGATCCGCTCGTCGGCAAAGCCGCGGAGATCTTGAGTAGGGCGAGGCGCGTCGTCGCGCTGACGGGCGCGGGCATTTCGGCCGAGTCGGGAGTGCCGACGTTCCGGGGAAAGGACGGACTCTGGCGCCAGTTCCGGGCCGAGGACCTGGCCACGCCCGAAGCCTTTGCCCGCGACCCCAAGCTCGTCTGGGAGTGGTACGAGTGGCGGCGGGGACTCATCGCCGGTTGCGCGCCGAACGCCGGGCATGTCACCCTCGCCGCGTGGGAACGGGTTTTCCCCCGTTTCACCCTCATCACTCAGAATGTCGACGGCCTTCATCCCTCAGCCGGATCGACGAACATCCTCGAGCTTCATGGGAACATCTGGAAAGTCCGCTGCACGAGGGAGGGAACCGTTACGGATAATCGCGACGTCCCTCTCCGCGAGATCCCTCCGCATTGTCCGAGTTGCGGCGCCCTCCTCCGACCCCACATCGTCTGGTTCGGCGAGTCGCTTGACCAGGCGGTCATCGGCCGCGCCTTCAAGGAGAGCGCCGCCTGCGAGGTCATGGTCGTCGTCGGGACGTCGGCCATCGTCCACCCCGCCGCGTCGCTCCCCCATTATGCCGTCGAGGCCGGCGCGGCGGTCATCGAGGTCAATCCCGACCCGACGCCTCTTTCGCCCTACGCAACGGTCTCCTTGCGCGGCCCCGCCGGCCAACTCCTTTCAACACTAAAACCAAGAGAGACCGTTTCATAAAACGATCTCTCTAATTGAAAGACAGAAAGTTTTGTGTATAATTAAAACATATCTTCTTGGAGGATGTTTCTTTGTCTATAATCAAAACGTACATCGAGCGGCCGTTTGTTCTCGACCGGATTTCTCCGTTCATCGGCAAACCCGTCATCAAGGTCCTCGTCGGCCAGCGGCGTGTCGGGAAAAGCTTCCTTCTCTATCAAATTATGGACGCGCTGCGCAAGAAGGGAGTTTCGAATGCCCGGATCGTTTATATCAATAAGGAACTCCACGAATTCGACGACATCCGCACGGATCGAGATCTCCTAGCCTATATCGAAACACGCGCCCCGAAGGGAAAAGATCCGATCCGCGTATTCATCGACGAAATTCAAGAAATTGACCGCTTCGAAAAAGCCCTGAGGTCGCTCGTCGCCTTGGGCGGATACGACCTCTACTGCACGGGAAGCAACGCCCGGATGCTGTCGGGCGAGCTGGCGACCGGCCTGGGCGGCCGGGCCGTGGAAATCCGAGTCCACGCCCTCACCTTTCCCGAATTTCTTCGGTTTCATCGGTTGGCGCCTTCGCCGCAATCCCTGGAAACGTACATTCGTCTGGGCGGGCTCCCCTTTCTGATCCATCTGCCGCCGGAAGAGCGAACGGTGTACGAATACCTCCGCAGCGTCTATGGAGCGATCCTGTTCAAGGACGTCATCCGGCGCCACAATATCCGAAACCCGGCCTTTCTGGAGCGGCTCGTGCTCTTTCTCGCCGATAACGTCGGCAGCCTCGTCTCCGCCAAGAAAATCTCGGATTTTCTCAAGGCCCAGAGCTCCAAAATCTCCCCCAATATCGTCTTGGATTACCTTGGCTATCTGACCGAATCCTACGCCGTCCATCGGGCCCGGCGATATGACATCGCCGGCAATAAAATCTTCGAGATCGGCGAGAAATATTATTTCGAGGACCTCGGCCTGCGCCACGCCCTTGTCGGCTTCCGCCAGGTCGATATCCACAAGACGGTCGAGAATCTCGTTTTCGTCCACTTGACGGCCGCGGGATTCGAAGTGATGGTCGGAAAAACGAACGGCGGCGAGATCGATTTCGTCTGCCGCCGCGACGGAGAGAGGCTCTATGTCCAGACCGTTTACCTCCTCGCCGACAAGAAGACCCGGGAGCGGGAGTTCGGCCGTCTTTTAGAGATCAAGGACAATTATCCGAAATACGTCGTGTCGATGGACCCGATGGCCGGCGGCAACGTCCAAGGCGTCCGGCATATCGCCCTCCTCGACTTCCTCCAGAAGACTTGGTAAAGTGAAGCTATCGCCGCCGTAGAATCCCGTTCTCCTCAGATTTTATCCGACTTTTTTCAGTCGGAAATCGCCGAGATTGGCGATTCTGCCCCCGCCCTTGGCTTCATCAAGGGCGTTCATGAATTGAAGGCGGACCTTTCCGGTCATCGCTTCGGAGGCTTCAATACGAACGACATACGTCTTCGGCCCCTTCTCGAGCCAAAAATACGGGGACACATACCATATCTGTCCACTTTTGAGGACAGATATGGTATGTGTCCCCGTATTGTTTGTTTTCTATTTGCACGGAAGGGCCTCCATCTCCAGGAGCCCTTTCAGAATATCGAATTCCGGGTCCTTGTGCATGAGGACGGCCTCGCGCCGGACGGCATAGGCGGCGATCATCGCGTCCGCCAGGGAAACGCGGTATTCGGCTTTCAGCCTCGCCGCCGTCAACAAGGTCGGTTCTTCCATATCCCACAAAATCTCGAGGTCGAGCTGCTTCATCAAGGCGAACCGCCTGTCGGCTTCAGCCTGGCCGGCTTCCTGGATGCTGACATAATACATTTCCAAAAGAACCGGCCAGGGCAACAGCGTCGTCGGCTGCCTTAGGACCTCTTCGACGCGGTCCGCCCCCTCTTCATCCTCAATGAGAGCCATTACCGCCGAAGTGTCCAGGAGAAACGGGGGCGGAGGAGGATCGGCCGGCAGCGGTTCACCCGGCAACTCTGCCCGTTGACGCCCTTTATCCGAGGCGGCGGTCACGTTCCTTGTCCTTTTTCCGCTCGTCCAGCAGCCGCTTCGTCAATTTCTCTCCGCGCCCGCGCCCGCGGAGAGCTTTGATCGGATCTCCCTTCTCGGCGACGGGGACGACCTTGATCGTTTGGCCGTCGTCCAGCCAGACAAGACGAGCTCCATCGCCTATCCCGTATCTCTTCCTGAGGGCTGCCGGAATGACCGTCTGTCCGCGTTTTGTAACGGCGGTATACATATTTCGACCTCCGATTAGCTATTATACAAGTCGTTATCGCTTATCGCAAGCCGTAATTTTCCTTTTTCCTGTTTCCTGTTTACGAAATCGGGTTCCCAAGCGTTGCGGCTTGCCGAAAATGACGAATCACGGGGCGCGGCCCGGGCCGTCGTTTATTCAACTCTCTGCCAGTCTGCCTTTCCAGCTCTTCAATAAAAGCATCGCTTCCGAGCGGCCGGCCCGTGTGGAAATGCGAGACCATTTCTTTCTCTTTCTCCGCATCAGGCTCAATCGCCAGAAACTCGCGCCAACTGATCGGCCAACCGGCCCCGAGCTCTCGATAGCGGGGGGCCAGCAAATCATCATCCGCGCCAAAGACATGGGCTCTTGCACTGGACCAGGGATAATCCTCGGCCCGCGAAACGATTCCCGCCCGGACGGGATTTCGCTCGACATACTTTATGGCGTCCCATAGGTATTCACCTTCCAGCGGACACGAGAAGAATCTTCCCTGCCAAAGATATCCCTTCCATCCCTCGCGCCTGTTGATCAGCTTGGTATACGTTTTATGCGTGTCGCCGATGCCGAGGGCCAGGCTTTCTTTGCGGGCCGGAACGGCGACAATGTGGACGTGATTTTGCATCCAATTGTAAGCGGCGATTTCGAGACCATGAAGGAGGCTGAATTTTCTCAGGAGGCGCGCATAAAGATCGTAATCCTCGTCGCGGAAAAAGACGGTCATTCGCCTGACACCGCGCTGGACGATGTGGTGGAGGCGGCCCGGGACGACGATGCGTGCGATTCGCGGCATGGCGTCTCCGATTTATCTCCATGATAAGGACGCTCGCCGTCCCGAAAATTTCTCACGAAAAAAACGGGGACAAAGAAATACGGGGACACATACCTTATCTGTCCTCAAAAGTGGACAGATAAGGTATGTGTCCCCG